>Ga0265293_10004794_pt1 | contig 23417 bp, 23 predicted proteins | sample Munlanlewell138R_FD_192505 | JGI IMG/M metagenome (GOLD analysis project Ga0265293, IMG submission 192505) | Leachate microbial communities from a municipal landfill in Southern Ontario, Canada - Leachate well 138R | ecosystem: Engineered > Solid waste > Landfill > Unclassified | place: Canada... | reverse complement strand
GGTTGTTTATGAGAGAGTGCTTCCGCCGGTTACAGCCGACATAGTAGGAATAGATCTAGATGACCCACAAAGAATAGAACAAAGAAACAATATGACAGTGCCGTCTGCTCAAGGAGGGGTTCCGAATATTCAAATATATTGGTATTCCACAAATGCAACAAATTGCACATGCACTAAAAGTACAGGAGAAGATTGTGGGGCGGGAGCTTCTGATGACCCAAGAACACCTGTTTTTGCAACAGAAGAAGGAGTGACTGGACCACGAGGAGAATATGCTCTAACTGAAACAACAACATTTAAGGTAACTTGCGATCCATAACGATTGACTCCTGTTGTTTTTTGTGCTATAATATAAGCAAATAAATTAAAAAATAAATATGAGAAGGCATGTTAAATCCACGATATTAGCAACTGGATTGGTGCTGATATTAGGGTCTCTGTTTATTCAGAGTTGTTGTAAGACACCCCTTCCACCGCCTCCTCCACCGGTGGAAGAGGAGAAGGACCCTACTTTGGAAGTTTTTTCTCCAGAAGAAGAGATTCCTTATGGCGAAAAAAATATTGTTTTATCTTGGACTGCAACCAACGCTAAGAGTGTCTATATAAATGGTATTAAGCGCTCTGGAGAAAGCCATACTATTTTAGAGAGATTGTTTCAAGATTCTACTTTCATTTTTAAGGCAGTTAATGTTAAGAAAGAAACCGAGAAAGAAATCACTCTTAATGTTGGAGATTGGACAACCTCCACTTTTGGCATGGTCTCCTATTATCCTTGGAGATACAAGAAGATGAGTATATCTGACATGAAGGACAATGTGTTGGCTTGGTGGCTGCCTGACGAAGAAGAAAGAAGCTGGGTTTTCTATTATCACAAGAACGGGGTAATAACTTTTTCCCCTAATCTCTCTACAGGGAGAGAGCTGTGGCTCATTAAAGACAACAGTACTTTGGTTAAGGGGCCCCTTGAACTGAGACTCCAGGTGGACGAGAAAGAGATGATTCTTTCCTATCAAACAACATGGAACGGACAGGATGTGTGGGCAAATATGATTTTTGAACACGCTTCGGACATCCCCACCGACCCCTAGTCTACACAGGACCTCTACACAGGACCGTCCTGTGCAAAGGACCGTCCTAGACCAAGCCTGGTTCGTTCGCTTGATTGTTCTTTTATTCACACAACCGCTTAATGTAATATTAAGCGGTTTTTTCTTTTCTTTTCCTCATTCCTTTTAAGTTTTTTGTTTTTTCGTCTTTTTGTTTTTCTTCTCCTTCCTCCTTCTTTTCTTTTCCCTTTCCCTTTTCTACACAGGACCGTCCTGTGCAACCTCTTTTTTCACCATACACAGGACCGTCCTACTACACAGGACCGTCCTACTACACAGGACCGTCCTACTACACAGGACCGTCCTGTGTATTTGTGTGCTATTATAGACAAGAATGTTTAACTTTTAAAATTAACGGATATGATAAAAGAAATATCAGCTTTTTCAGGCATTTTATTGCTGAGCTTGGGACTGGTGATAATTTCTCTAGTCCTATTTGTTAAAAAAATAGATGAAATTCAAGGCATTTTTGAGCTATTGGTGTTACCAATAGGAACTATCATCTATATTGTAGTATTTGAAACATTAAAAAGAAAAGAAATAATACAAAACCTCAAAGAAGGAGACGGTTTTCTGGCTTATGCCACAATCCTGCTTTATTTTTTATTTTTATTCATTTTCTTTTTAAGAGAAAAAAAGGAACCGCCTAGATAAGCGGTTTTTTTGTTTCTTCTCTTTTCTACACAGGACCGTCCTGTGTACCCACTTTTTTCACCTTGCTCAGGACGGTCCTGTGCAAAGGTATTTTTTCTTCAGGTTTACCTTGTTGCTAATAAAATTACTTGCTATAATAAAGCTAATAGTTTCTACATAAATTATTAATTAGCTAAATAATAAAAATGAGAAAAATAAGAAATATCACAAGAGATGAAAGATTAAATTTTAGAAAATTGCTTCCTCTCTTTCTTTTAATTTTTGCCACCTTGTCTCCATTAAGAGTGGCGAGAGCAGGAATTATTCAAGATGTCATCAATGGCCTCATTGATGGTTTTCATGCGGGAGCCTGTCTTATTGATGTAGGCGAAGAATATTGTAAAGCAGATCTAGTTTATTTTCCAAGAGGAAATTATGACAGAAATTTTACTGTAAGTTCCCACATAGAAGACAATATAAAAATGGAAAAGAAGAAGATATTTTTTGGAGTTTGGACTTACTATGTAGGAAAAGGGAAAGTGGAATACAAAACAACAAGGTTTGATTTAAATAATTCTGACGGAAAACCAGTAGCCAAAATTCATGCATACGCTATTCCAACCCCTTCTTTTTTGGTTATGGAAAGCTGGAAAAATGAATCAGGGACAGCAGGGTTTACTGAAGAAGTTAGCCCCTACACAAGTAATTTTTCTGCGAAAGACTGTAAGATGCAAACAGGAAACAATTCCTGTGTTGCTACGGTTACTATTAAAGTCCCAAATTCCTTTAAAAAGGACATGGTTCTAAAAACAGAAGATGGAAAAGTAATAGAAATGCAAAGAGATGGCATCTTAAACTATTTGAATATTTTCGTTAAAAGGTTTGTTGGTTATGGGCCAACTAAGCACCCAGCATCTACCTTTATTCTTTACGACAACAAAGGCAGGGTGATGAATGCTGGAGTGGCCAAAGTTTCCTGCCAAGACAAAAAAGCAACAATAAATGATGAAGGGTATTGTGTTATAGAAAAAGAGACAGAAGAAAAAGAAAAGGAAAATGAAGATCAAGATGACCATGTGGTGGTTACAGGGAACAATGAAAGCATTGTTTACAATGCTAGCCCTAATCCCTGCATGATAAAAGAAGGGAAAAGCTCTTGTGATGTCTTGTTTAAGTGGGATCTAACTAACTTGGTTCACAATTACAACACAAGAATGACTTCTTCTTACATAGAGATTTATAAAATGATTTCGGGTGTGGAAGTGGGGAACAAGGAGATGATAAAGAAATCTTTTAGTTCCAGTAAGCCATACGGCTCAAGTTCTTTAGCAGTTCCTTACCCTGGAGGGTCTTATGCTTTTTCTATCAGACATCAAGGCAAGATAGAGACTCTGGATAGCTTGGTGGTTAGAGCTGAATGTGGCCCGGAGACTAAGTGGGATGGAAAGAAGTGTGTTAGATATGAAACGAAAGGAGAAATTAAACCAGAATTCAGTCATTGTGAAATAAATGATGGATCTAGCGGTTGTTCTGTTGAGCTAACATGGAATACGATAGACCCAGATCCTTCAAAAAAATCAAAAGTAATGGCTGGTTCTAAAGTAATAGCAGAGGAAAACATGGGAAGTGAGACCGTGGTCGTTTCTTATCCTTACTCTGTCTACAACTTAGAGCACAAAGGAAAATCACTAGGAACTGCTTATGCTAATTCTCATTGTAAAGCAGGAGCAATTTGGGATGGAAATAAATGTGAAAGAAAAGTTGATCCTGAAGAAGATGATCTCATGGTTAGACACCCGGATTCTATATACCTGTTTATAGCCGGATAATTTCATACAGTTAGGAATATCCGAAATGCTTTCAGCTTCCTTTGCTTTCTTGATAGCTCCGGCTAAACCCTTTTTTTGCTTTCTCTGTTGCCTTTTCTTGACCATCAGGGTACATCATCAGCATCAACTCATAAAATTGCTCATCGGTCAAATGCTCCTCACTCTTCTTGATTAAAACATCTTCCATGTACCTTTTTAGAGAAATACCATTAGTAGTTGCTCTTAATTGAAGTGCTTTAAGAGTTATATCGGGAAGGTCTATAAGTTTTCTAGTTGTTGACTTCATAGTTGTTAATGTTAATTCTGTTGTAAATATATACAACGAGTGTAGTGGAAAACTCTTATTATGTTAGGACATACAATGGCTTCTTTGATGATAGAACGGTACAGGTATCGGCTGTAGCGCTTGAAAAGGCACCGCTTCAGAGCTTGAAGAGCGAGCGTATTTTCTAAAACACAAAAAATGCCAAAATAGGAAATGGAATGTTGTTTTAATTCTTTTTTTATGTAAATTTGCGGAAAATTAGAAGTGAAGCAGATGAACTTTTGGCAATTAAGAAATCAATTTTACGACTTGATATGTTTCAATGTCAATCAAGTTTATACTTGGAAGCCCGATTTTGAAAAAAACAATCTCACTCGTTGGGTAAAGCAAAATTTGCTTGTAAAACTGCGTAATTCGTGGTATAGTTTTCCCGATTATCTAAAAACGCCTAATATTCAAAATTTTGTATCAAACAAAATTTACAGCCCATCGTATGTTAGTTTGCATTCGGCATTGGCATTTTATGGTATTATCCCCGAAGCAATCGTGCAGACAACCGCTGTGAGTTCGTTGAAAAAGGCAAACTTTGAGAACGTTTTCGGCTCATTTTCGTATCAACAAATTTTACCCGGACTGATGTTCGGAAATGAACAAAAAACGTTTCTGAATAAATACAGTCTGCTTTTCGCGACCCCCGAAAAGGCAATTTTAGATTTGCTGTATCTCTATCCACAGTACAACAGCGAACAAGAAATCATAGAATTGCGTTTCGATGAAGAATTTATGCAAGACGATTTGAACGTAGAGCGTTTAAATGAATTTGCAGAAAGATTTCAGTCAAAAGCATTAAGAAACAGGGTTGATTTACTTTTAAAAATTCATGATTTATGCTAAACTTGGAACAAATACAAAACTATTTTCCGCCACAAATCAGAGAAAATCCTGCACACAAAAAATATATTGTCAAAGAATATATTCAACTGATGATTTTAAATTTCTTGGCAACTACAAAATTTGTTAGAAAAATCACTTTCATAGGTGGTACAAGTTTGCGTTTAGTGAAAGGAATTGACCGATTTTCAGAAGATTTAGATTTTGATTGTAAGAGTTTTTCTGCTGAAGATTTTGCAGAAATGTCGCAAATGGTCTTGACTTTTTTACAACGATCAGGCATACGAGCTGAAACAAGAGAAAAACAAAGTGATAAATTAACGGCGTTTCGCTCAAGAATTTATTTTCCTGAATTGTTGTTTGATTTAGATTTGTCGGCATATAAGGAAGAACGATTTCTGATTAAGATTGAAAGTCAAAATCAAGAGTTTGAATATGTGACTGAAATGGCTACTATTAGCAGTTGTGGTTTTTTCTTTTTATTTCCTGTTCCTCCGGATGATGTGCTTTGCGCAATGAAATTGTCAGCATTACTCTCACGAGCAAAGGGACGCGATTTTTATGATGCTTTGTTTTTGCTTTCTCTAACAAAGCCAAATTACGATTACCTTTCTAAAAAACAGGATATTCACAATCTAACGGAACTAAAAGTAAAACTAATAGAAACGATAGAAAAAATAGATTTACAACACAAATCCAAAGATTTTGAACATTTACTATTTAACAGAGGGAGTAAGGATAAGATATTGAATTTCAGTGAATTTGCAAGGAGAATGAATTGAAAATGGCAAATTATCTGCACCTAATTAACCTCTACCAAACTAAAAGGTATCTACCTCTATCCTAATACAGCAACCCAAAGAGCCAAAGTGGAATTTGATTGGCGTATCCTACTTCTATGTCGTCTTTTGCAATGTATGCGTTAGTTAATGAGCTAATCTGCTTTTCCCCCTTGGTTTTACCGCCTATCTCAAAATGGTAAGCTTCGTCTACAATAAAGTCTGTAATATTTGAGTAAGTGACTTTATGCTTTACCTGGAGTTGGGAGTAAAAGAAGGTCTCTCTAAGATTTCCTATATCCAGGTTGCTTTGATCTAAGGCGTAGGCGTAGTTGGTGTTACTCAAATAAATTTTTTCCGGTTTAACAAGTCGCTTTAACCCTTGTGCTTGCTTATCTAGTAAGAGAAGTGCTTTAGCTTTTTCTAATGCTTCTAAGTAGGCTAGTAAACTGGGGCGAGTAGTTTCCACTTTTGCTGCTAGTTGGGAAATGTTTGGAGTGAAAGGAACCAATGTGGCGATTATGGCAAAAAGCTTTTTTATTTTATAGATAGTTGCCAATTCTATGTTGATGTTGGCCGGAATATCTACTTCGATGATGGTATTAATAGTCTCTAACAAGCGTTGCAGGTACCCTTCTCTATCCTCTTTGTAAAAAGGAAAGTAGCCGTATTTGAGATACTCCTTAAAAAGAGCAACCGGTTTTATTTTAGATGCAATAGATGTTGCGATTGCAACGTGGTTTGAAATGATTTCATCAAGGGTAAGGGTAGGGAGCTCTATGTTGTGTTCGTACTTAATAAATTCTCTGAACGATAAACCGTGAAGAGTGACCTTCAAGGCCCTTCTACTTAAGTCACTTCCTCCACGAAAGATATCAAGCATGGAGGAGCCGGTAAATACTATCTTGAGATCCGGGTATAAGTCGTATATGTTTTTTATCTCTTGTGACCAATTTGGATATTTATGTACCTCGTCTAAAAAAAGTACTTTTCCACCGTTAAGATAAAATTGATCTGCCAGTTTCAGCAGGGTATTTGTGGTAAACCACAGTTGGTCTAAAGAAGCGTAGAGAACCTCCCTGCTGTCTAAAGGGTATTCTAGTTTAATGCGTTGGAAAAGCATGGTGGTTTTTCCAACTCCTCTTGCACCCACTATGGCAATCAGTCGATTGTCCCAGTTAATCTGATGGTAAAGATACCTGACAAAGGCAGTAGGTGTTCTTTCTACTATAAGGTTGTAACGTGAAAAGAGCTGTTCCATAGTAATATTGTTTTCTGCTCAAAGATAAATTGTATTTTCGAAAATACAAAAAAGCGCAAAAATTGTATGTTGCAATATACAAATGCTAGTGTGCCACCTTGAGAGAATAACATCCTCTGTTGGTATACCGAAATTCCAATAAAGGCCTTATATCAAGGAAAGCTATACCTGAACCGTCTGTTATCGAAGTATATAGATAAGCACAAGGATGTAATTATTTATGCAACACTTCTTTCAGTTTGTTCGCCTGATTCTTTAATTTTTTGGGATTACTCATTTTTAGTTTATTAAGATTGAGTAGTTTCCATTGAACAGAAGGATATTTCTCAAAGTTTTTGTATTCAAAATGCTCCCAATCCGGTTCTGCCATTTCAAAGCTAATTAAGAATCGTTTGTCGTTTTCATTCAGTAACCCATGTACGCTTTTAATCAGGTTCTGACGAGTCTCTTCATACTCTACGTAAGTAAACGGTATATCCATATATTTTATATCAAACAGATCACGGGGATGCTGTCTAGAGAGTGCAGCTGCTATTTTACCTCCGTAAAGAAGTGTCTTGGGCACAATATCAGCTTCGCAGTACAAACCGAATTCTTTTTGAGCCTTTCTGCAAAGAGGTAGTCTGAGCACATTACCGCCTATGATGCCACGTTTAATCTGATTGACTTCTACAGGTCGCAGGGTTTGATATAATATGTATACCCTTCAAAGACCTTTGGGCTTTATCAGAAATTGCTTTTAGATGAGCATTGATATTGGAAATACTGGTCTGCCGGTCTTCTAAAGGAATATAGGTTAAATCAATATCTATTGAGTATCGTGGCAAATTTTTCAAGAACAGATTGATGGCTGTGCCTCCATGCATAGCAAACACTTTCTGGTCAGTAATTACGGGTATCATTCTTAGCAGGAGCTCAACCTGTTGCGCGTAGTTCTTATTCATAGTCTGCCAGTTCTCTTGGAATTGTTATATCATATTTGCCTATAAATTTTCCATTGGAAGCACATACACGTTTACCGCTACCGAGTGTTATCTCCTCTGTGTTTATTGCTTTAAACCACAAATGGCCTGACTTCTCCGCCATATATAGGAACAATCTTTTAACCTTTACCGAGGTACATATCTCAAGAAGTTCCTGTACCAGTTTTGGGCGTAGGGTAGTCAGCATCTCCATAACATAATATATGTCCATCAAAGAATAATGAGCCGGGGAGAGGTGCAAACATTCCATAAAGGCTCTTTCGGGAGAAGAAAAAAGCACTTCGTTCCCATCTATCATCATTTTTCTCAATCCAAGTTCAGTTTCTCCAAAGGCGGATGTTGTGAAATATTTAATAGTCATATCCCACTCCCCTTCTTCAAACCAAGATGGGATCCTTTGATTTTTAGATGAAAAGATATACGCCAATGGTTTGCCCATCATAACAAAATGGGAATATCCGCGTAAATCAAGTGCCGTAGAAGCTCCAATACGAATCATTTTATTAAGCTGAGTATTATAGGACGCAAGAATCGAATATACAGTAGGGGTTTCCCCTGCAAGCTTATAAACGCCTCTCGAAATTCTTTCTAACCAGCCACTACGGACATATAAAGTTTGCTCCTTTCTGTCTATTCCGTTTTCTGAAAGCCAGGAAGAAAATAATACAGCATTGCGAGGTACCTTCTCAATGATTAGTTTAATTTTTGTTGCCATGGCGGTAATAATTACCGCAAATGTACATTAAAGTAAACAAAAGGCAATAAAAATATTGTCATAAATGTTATTTTCCGGTTTGTTTCCATCTGAACTGTTGCGTTTTGCAAAAGTCGCCATGTTGCCACATTTTATGAATTTAGTGCATGAAAAATAGAAATGCGGGCTTTTTTCCACCCGTCCCATCCCAATCCGGCTTTGTCGCGCGAGCAATGCCCCAGGAATTCTTCCACGCTCCAGCCTGTTTCTGTGGCTACTTGCGGCAGGAATACACCGGAACGCCCTTTGGCTTCTATGATAATTCCGTGTTTCCCCAGTTCTATTTCATCAATGGATTTGATTTCTTGTAAGGTAGACAGTACGGTGATTTCGTAGGTTAGATGTGGTAAGTCTTCCACGCTTACCGGAGGAAAGCGGTTGTCGTAGAGGGCAGCCGCCCGGGCCATTTCTTCCACCAACAGGTATAAAGGGATATCGGACACAATCCGCCCTATGCAACCGCGCAAGCATCCCTGTTGCTTTAGCGTAACAAAGGCACCGTACGGCCTGTGCAGTTCCGGGGGGTATTGCTCCGGATCTTGCAGCAAAGAATCTCTAACTGGAGACTGCGGCTCGTCGGTTGCGGTTGCGGTGGCAAGCCGGGCAGTTGCAGATGCGGGTTTGGGCCTGACAGCTTCGGGCGAAGATCTGGTGGCTTTCAAGAGATCTTTATCTTCTATGGCCTTTCGGATGGCTTCTTTGGCGATGGCTTCCAGTAGAGTTTCTGCTTTGTGGGAAAAAAGTGTCTTTTCTGAATCAGCAGCTTTCTCTGCAGCAGCCTTTTTTTCTGTAACGGCAATAGCCCAGTATCCAACTACCTGGTCTTTTTCACCGTATAGCGGGTTGTCTCCTGAATTTTTGTATTCAATGGGCAGGTATTCAAAGGAATCCTGCAATGCGGGAGACGCTTCGTCTGCGGAAGACTTCTGTGTTATGGAAGGCTCCCCGGTAAGGTACATTAAGGTAAGTACCGAGGTCCAGCCGCAGAGGCTGGTGTCCAGACCGGGTATGTTTTTGTGCTCGTTTTCATCCAGCACTTGCAAAAGGGTGTTGGGGTTGTTGCTTAGGATGGCGTCTTTGGTGAGGGCATCTACGGCAATGGCATCTTTGTAAGAAGGGTAATGGGAAAAATCGGTACTAATCACAAACAAGTTTTCTTCTGTAAACCAAGGAGCCAGAGCCTTAGCAATTTCCCGGCAGATGCTTGCCTTATAAGTTCCAATAACTAGAGGGACAAGCAATATATTGTCTCCGTAGAGGTGTTGAAGGAACGGCAATTGAACTTCCAGGCTGTGTTCGCCGCTGTGGGCATGGCTGTTAGCCGTGAAAAGACCGGGATGAGCTGTGGCCAATTCTTTTCCTAGTTCACTATCCACCCGGACTGTACCCATGGGAGTTCTGTAATCTCCTTCTGTGTAAACGGCAGCTCCGGGAATCGGTATCCGGTGTGAGGATCCTATAAGAAAAATCCGTTTATACTTGTTGTTTTTATCCAGTTGGTTAAATGCACTGGCAGCTACTCCTCCGGAAAAAACGTATCCGGCATGCGGAACAATAAGTGCTTTTACACGGTGCCCGGCATGTGCTACGGCATGTGCAAACAATTGTTCTACTTCTTGCCTGAGTTGTTTCTCTGTACCGCTGTAAAATCGGCCGGCAACGGCCGGAGGCCGTGCAAATCTTTCCTTTTTGTCATGTTGTCCCATAGACACAAAGATACGAAAAGTAGAAAATCGATTTTTACGTTTTCAGAGGGGCTTCACAAACTGTTTTGTAGATGGGACCTGAAGGGGTAAGCCGGCTCTCATAAAGAACCAGCCGGGTGGCCCGACACGCAATGGGAAAGGGAGTTGCTCCCGGTTTTGAATTCTGCGCTATTTCGTACTCCGAAGGTGATGGAATGGGTTGGCCGGGGCGGAACCGGCCCAATGTAAGGTGCGGTTTGAAAGGTCTGTTGTCTGCTTTGAAGCCGAGTTCGGTTGCCACCGTATCAACAGCTTGTTTCAAATTCTTAAGATGAGCGGGTGCATTGACCCCAAGCCAAAGCACTTGTGGCTGTTTATTTGAAGTAAAGATACCCGACTCTGTAAGGGTGTATTGGAAAGATTGATTATGGGATGCAATCTTTAAAACTTGAGAAGATAGCAAAGAAACGTAATGGCTGTCTGTGTCTCCAAAAAAGAAAAGCGTAAGATGGAATTGATGCGCACTTGTCCATTTTATGCGATAGCCGTGCATCTGTTTTCTTATTTGCTCAGCTGCCGGAAAAACGGCTTTTAGGGGTTCTATGGGTATGGCAAGGAAAAGGCGCATGGTAGGTTCATATCAAATGAGGATAACTTTTTCCGGAACGGGTGTTTCTGTGCAGGAAGACCAGATTTTATTGATGAAATCCAGAGCAAAATGGTTTTGCAATAAGTGGATTTGGTGGATGCCTTTTCTTGTAAGCTGCAAACCTTTTTTGCTTTTTGTACAGATTCCTGCCAAGCGGCAGGCCCAAACCCAATTTTTAAAATCTTGGTTAAAATCTCTGTCAAATAGAGTTTTGTAATCATCAATCGGTATGGTTGTTTCGTACAACCTCCAATATACCCAGAACAGGTGCTCCAGCGCCGGCGGCACGTCCATCATATATGCAAACGGCAACCGATCTAAAGGTGTTTGGGTCAGGTATTGTTCCATATTGAATGTGTTGAACAGAAATTGTTTGCCTGTATAAGTACCGGCAGAAGGTCCCAACCCCAGAAACCGATCCCTAGTTACGGAGGAATATTTGGTTCCGGTGCCTTTGTAAAAACTCCACACCGATATTTGCCGGTAGCCGACCTCAATCAATGTGCGGCATAAACGGTAGTACATGCGTTTGCGGAGGTTTCTGCTTGGCATTACCACTTTTTCCAATTTGCGGAACTGTCCTACGGTGCTGTACGGAAAAGTAAACAAGGGGTAAAATGTCAATTGTTGGGCCTGCGTAGCTACGGCTTGGCGGAGCGTTTCGTCCAATTCTTGCATGGTTTGTCCGGGATAAGCAAAAATGAAATCCAGATTAACCGTTTCAAATCCCAAATCCAACGCTTTGTCTATGGCTTTGCGGGCCAGGTCCGGGGTGTAAGTACGTCCCAACAAGTCCAGGTGTTTCTGGTGAAAATCTTGGATGCCTAGGCTCAACAAATTGCAGCCAATGTGCTGGAGGGTGCGGATGGTTTCCGGAATCATTTCTTCCGGGTTCGTTTCCAGAGCTACATGTTCTATAGTACATACCTTACGGAGTGTATCTACAGCTTGACACAGCAGGTCGTTTAATAGGGTAGGTGTGCCGCCTCCGATATAGAGCGACTGCATGGTCTTACCGGTAAGCCAGGGAGCGTGCTGGCCGATTTCTGCCAACAGGGCTTGCTCAAAACGCACAGCTTTTTCTTTGTTGTATTTTTCTTTGTAGTAAGGGCAGTATGGACACGTATTCCTGCAAAAAGGGATATGGAGATATAAATTATCGATATTTTGTGTATCAATAGGTTGCCCGTTGTAGCGGGAAAACATAAGACGGCCGTCCGATGAAAGCCAATGTTTTAGAAGCCGTTTTTTGGCAAAATGAAGTGTCGTTTTCAAAACATTGTCTAAAGATAAAAAAATTGTATCTTTATTTGTTTGCTAACTTACTTAAAACTTTACGAGTATGAAAAAATGCATTTTTCTTTTTGCAACCCTTTTTTTAGTGGCTTTTGTGGCTTGTGATTTTCCGATTGACAAAAAAGCCGTTGAAACAGAAACTGTAGTGGAATTTCAAGACTACGGTCCTCAACCGTTCGTTTTCGACATGGAAGCGTATACCTTGGAAAACGATCTTTTCCGCCAAGCCATTTGGACGGGCACGTATATGCAGCTGACCGTCATGAGCATTGGTCCGGGGGAAGAAATAGGTTTGGAAATGCACGATGATGTGGATCAATTCATAAGGGTAGAAGCCGGGAAAGGTATCATCCTTATGGGGGACAGCGAAGAAGATCTGGATTTTCAAGAAGAGCTGGAAGACGATTTCGCCGCTTTTATTCCTGCCGGAAAATGGCACAATGTCATCAATACAGGTGACGAACCGCTAAAATTGTATTCCATCTACGCCAAACCGGAACATCCTTTTGGAACGGTACACGAAACGTACAAAGAGGCCATGGAGGCCGAACACGATCATTAGGGTTAGATAAACAGCACGGTGCAGATGGTCACAAAGATGGTCCAGATGCTGACGTCCACAATAAAGATCATTTCACAAATACCTGTCAATCCGCGGCGGAAGATAGAAGAAGCTGTTAGAATAGCCGTGATGCCAATGATAACCAATCCGATTATAGACATGATGGGATAGGTATGTATTATGGCTGTCAAGAAGAGCACAATCAGTAGCGGCAAAGTAAAAAACACCACAAAGGCCAGCAAGTTGTGAATGCCACGTTGTAGCGTGGAACTCAAATTGCGGAAGCTGTAGGGCTCCATGTTATGGGGTACAAAAGCCAGCAACGCCATAAGGGCAAAGCTGAACGAGGTGTACAACATGTACGTTTCGTGTTCGCCCAAATTGTATTGCCGCGATAGCAGCCAAAAGAAGGCGTAATGCAACAACGCCGTCAGGAGTAATAATTTTGTGTAGCCCCTTGCAATTCGTTTGTCGTATTGTGATTTATCGCTCAGGAAACTGAGCGTTTCTTCGTGCAAGTTGAAAGCAAGCTTACGCAGAACTTTTCTTAATGTGAGGGGAATGAATCCGGCATATATGAATCCGATAATCAGGATTCCCAATTTAATCCAAATCATAGACCAGCAATTGGGAGCTGAAGATACAAGAAATCAGCGAGATTCACAAGGAGCTTTATGCCGGCGTTGGGTTATCTGCCAGGGCGAAGGATAGCGTTCCCTGCACGCACAATTCTCCGTTTACACGGGCCTCGGCTTTTATAAAAAACACCATGGCTTTTTGTCGGGTGATGTAGCCACTGACCTCTACGGTGTCGCCGGGGCGTACTTGTCGTTTGAATCGGACCTTATCCAAACCGGTATAGAACGGTGTTCTGCCGGCCATCTGCTCTTTGACCAACAGGCTGCAACACTGTCCCATGATTTCACATAAAATGACGCCGGGAACGACCGGGTATCCGGGAAAATGTCCCTGCAGGAAGTATTCCGTTCCTTTTACAGTGTAGCGGCCATGGGCCACGTTGTTTTCATCAATGTTCATCTGATCCACAAGAAGCATGGGCTCCCTATGGGGCAGGAATTGCATAATTTCTTCTTTGTTCATCATAATTATTTGTGTTTTCGTAACGCCACGCTGGCGTTGTGGCCTCCAAATCCCAGGGAATTGGAGAGGCCTATGGTGGTATTTGCTTGGCGGGCTATGTTGGGTACGTAATCCAGGTCGCACAATGGGTCGGGGGTTTCCAGACCTATGGTCGGGGGTACTATGCCGTGTTTCAAAGCCAGGGCCGTAGCTATGACTTCCACGGCGCCGGCAGCTCCCAGCATGTGTCCGGTCATGGATTTGGTAGAGCTGATCAAAGCTTGCCGAGCCGCTTCTTCTCCAATGGCCGTCTTGATGGCGGCCGTTTCTGTGGGGTCGTTCAGCGGCGTGCCGGTACCGTGTGCGTTGATGTACAGACGGTCTTTTTGGTTGTAGGCCGAGTTTTTCAAAGCCAGGTACATGGCGCGGGCAGCTGCTGAACCGTCGGGCTTGGGTGCTGTGTAATGGAATGCATCGCACGTGTTGCCGTAGCCTGTCACTTCTGCGAAGATTTTGGCACCACGTTGCACGGCTCGCTCGTATTCCTCCAGGATCAAGATCCCGGCTCCTTCGCCCATCACAAATCCTTCTCGTTCTACATCAAAGGGAATGGAGGCGCGGAATGGGTTGTTGGAGCGCGACAAAGCGCGGCTGTTGTTGAATCCGCCCACGGCTAGCGGTGTAATGGCCGCCTCGGCTCCACCCGTAATAACGGCGTCTGCGTATCCGTGGCGGATGGCCAAGAAGGCTTCGCCGATGGCGTGCGTAGAGGTGGCACAAGCCGTGACAATGGGTAGGCAGGGACCTTGTGCGTTGTGAGCTATGGCTACATTGCCCGAGGCCATGTTGGCGATCATGGTGGGTATGAATAGGGGCGAGACGCGATTGGGGCCTCGGTCTTGGAATTTTTTGCATTCAGAGATAAACGTATGGATGCCTCCGATGCCGGAGCCAATATAGACGCCCAACCGCTCCGGTTCCACGTTGGGGCGGCTTTGGTCCATGGCCTGCTTGGCTGCTGCCATGGCGTACAGGGTAAAGAGGTCGGCTTTGCGCGCTGTGGGTGCATCTATGTCGTAGGCCGAGGGGTCAAAGTCCTTGACTTCCGCAGCTACTTTTACGCTCAAATCGTCTGTATTGAATGCGCGGATGAAATCGATTCCACAGGCACCCGTCTTCAGGCTTTCCCAAAAGGTCTGGACGCTGTTTCCTACAGGGGAAATGACGCCCATACCGGTAATGACTACTCTTTTCATAAAGGGGTATTTACAATTTTAACAAGGCGGCTGCCCGGTTGACCATGTTTTCTATAATATCTTTTGCCGGTTGGATTTCCTTGACCAATCCTGCACTTTGTCCGGCCATGTAGCAGCCCATTTGTTGATCGCCTTCTTGTACAGCCCGGCGTAAAGAGCCGGCTCCAAATTCGTCGGCTTCCTGCTGGGTGATATCGTGGTCGTTTTCCATTTGAGCAAACTTGCGTGTAAACGGAGTTTTTAGTGCTCGAACGGGGTGTCCTAGTTTTTTACCGGTTACGATAGTATCTGTATCGCCTGCCTTGATGATTTTTTCTTTGTAGGCAAGATGTATGTTGCATTCTTCGGCTACTAAAAAGCACGTTCCGCATTGTACGCCTTCGGCACCCAGCATGAAGGCGGCTGCCATGCCTCGGCCGTCGGCAATGCCTCCGGCGGCGATGACCGGTATGGAAAGGGCGTCGCATACTTGCGGTATCAGAGCCATGGTGTTCAAATCGCCCACGTGGCCTCCGGCCTCGGCCCCCTCGGCAATGACTGCGACAGCTCCCATTCGTTCTAGACGTTTGGCAAAGGCTACCGAGGCGACCACGGGGATGATTTTCAGGCCGGCTTGTGTCCAAGCGTCCATGTATTTGCCGGGCATGCCGGCTCCGGTGGTGACCACGGGCACCTTTTCGTCAACGACTACTTGAGCCACCTGGTCTACAAATGGGCTCATGAGCATGATGTTCACGCCAAAGGGTTTTTTTGTCAATGTTCTGATTTCTGCTATCTGGCTTCTGAGGAAATCGGCGTCTGCGTTCATGGCAGACAAAATCCCCAGCCCCCCGGCGTTCGATACAGCTGCCGCCAGTGTGGGGTCGGTCACCCAGGCCATCCCACCCTGAAAAACAGGGTAGGTAATGCCCAGGATTTCACAAATTCTACTGTTGAATTTTTTCATATGGATGTTGAGTTTTTTCATGTTTACTAACTTACGCTTCCACCCACGTAAACAGGCAGGTGCCGGCTGTGAAGCCGGCGCCAAATCCGCTTAGGAGTACGGTGTCGCCTTCTTTCAGGCGGTCTTCCCGGTTGAGTTCGTCCAACAGAATGGGTATGGTGGCGGATGAGGTATTGCCCAAGCGCTCTATGTTGTGTGGGAACTTCTCTTTGGGTTGTTGCAGATGCGTGCGGATGGCTTCCAGGATGCGCATGTTGGCCTGGTGGCAGATGTAATGGTCCACTTGGTCGGCAGTTAGGCCTGTTTTATCCAGGACGTAACGGATGCCTTCTAAAGAGGCGGTTACGGCCATCTTAAAGACTTCTTTGCCGTTCATGTGCATGGGAACGCCTCTTTGAGTAGTTTTAACAAAGGGGCACTCTTCTAACGGGCGTTGGTAGTAGAGGATTTCCGGCCTGTGTTTGGCCGTGAGCATAGAAGCCTTGAAGCTTTCCCCTTTGGTGACTACGGCTGCTGCGGCACCATCGCCAAAGAGTACGGCCGTGTTTCTGTCTTTCCAGCTGCACATGCGGGTAGGTTCTTCTGCACAGACAACAAGGATGTTGGTGGCTTTCCCTGTATCTATGTACAGCTGGGCCATTTCCAAAGCATACACAAAACCGCTGCAGGCTGCGTTCAAATCTGCACAGGCGCAGGCGGCATTGACACCACCGGCAATCAGGCAGCTTAGCGAGGGAGTAACGTAGTAATTGACTACGTTGGAGCAAATGATATAATCCAGGTCTTCTCCTTTTATACCGGCCTGATCCAGAGCCTTTTGAGAGGCCTCAATGGCCAGATCTTTCAAATTCTCGTCGGAAATGATCCTCCGTTCCACAATTCCCGTACGGGTGCGGATCCACTCGTCGCTCGTATCCAGGAACACAGACAGCATGTCGTTAGTGACTGCTAATGAAGGTAATGCACTTCCCGTTCCAATAATTTTCATAAGCAAATGTCCTTTTTATTGATGACGAGTATAATAATGGCCCCAAAAGCGTGCCAAAGAAATGCCGAGAGCTTGCGGGCGACGCTATTTGGGCAGGTGTAGATTTGCTCTGTTTTTGGATGGCCGAGTTCTTGTAAGTGACTGGATGCCAGTTTGCATATTTGAGGTATCTTTTTTTGCTACAGTATGGCAATTCTGCTTTTTCGTGCTTTTTTTTCTTTTTTCCGGGTCCGTTTTTCCGTCAAAAAGGGTGGGGAATGGGGAAAGATTGGCTGGTTTTTCCCCAGGCACAGGGGGTTGACTGCTGGGAATCAGCAGGTTGTGGTTTTGGAAGGCTGGGGATTGTGCACTTGGCTGGTCTGTTCCGGTGTGCCATCCTTGTTGGTGTCTGGCGCGCCATCTTTTTCGGTGTGCGGAGTGTCATTTCGGCGCCAGATTTTTGGCGCCAGATTGGATCAAGCGCGCCACTTTTGCACGGAGAAAAGTTAATGCGCTGTATGTCTGCAAGTTGCGGTTTGCGAAAAAACATTTGGCGCACTAGATCCAATCTAGCACACTTATTGACGCTTTTTGCTGTGTTTCATTGATGCTTTTTGTGATAGACTCTGTGTTGTAGATATACTATTACAAAAGTGGAATTGGATTCCATATTTGCAAACTATCTTCAAGGTAGTAAGTGACATGTTGTGATGTTTAGCTGTAACGTCTGGAGTATCAGCTGCTTACACTACAGGGCGTTTTTTCGTTACTTACTACCTCCTCTGAAAAAGCCGTTTTTTGCCGAAAATCTTCGAGGGTAATAAGTTCCGAAAAAGTGCTGTTGTCGTAAGTTGCAGATTGACAGGCGTTTACAAGGGGTGGCGGTTTCTGCTACTTATTACCCTCCTCAAAAAAGGCCATTTTTTGTCAAAACAAGGGAGGGTAGTAAGTATGACCACATGTCGAAAGCGTGATAACAGGCACAGTAGCAGATGGTTGTGGCATTTTATTACAAGGGTGTTACTTACTACCCTCTTATTTAAAAATTGCGAAGCACCAATTTAAACATCCAAGCCGAATATTGCTTACATTTGTAAGATGCAATTCAGGATTACTTTCTTAGGTACCGGAACGTCTACGGGTGTGCCCCTGATTGGTTGCCAATGTCCCATTTGCACCTCTGAAGATGAGAGGGATAAGCGGTTGCGTTCCTCGGTACTGGTGGAAGCCATTCCGAAAAGCAGTTTGGAAAGTACCTCGGAAGGTGTGCAGCCCCTTACCATTCTAATTGATGCCGGGCCGGATTTTAGGCAACAGATGTTGCGGGAGAAGGTGTCGGTGTTGGATGGGATTCTGTTGACGCATGAGCATTGGGATCATGTGGCGGGATTGGACGATGTGCGGGCGCTTAATTTTTTGACGAAAAAGCCCGTTCCTGTATATGGGGAGCAGCGGGTGTTGGATAATGTTCAAAAAATCTTTAGTTACGCCTTTATTAACCAATATCTACCGGGTCTTCCTAAAATGACGTTGCATACGATAGAGAATCGGGAATTTGCTATTGGTGGTTTACCTATTATACCCGTACGGGCGTATCACAACAAGTTGCCTGTGTATGGTTTTCGAATGGGGCCGTTTGGCTATTTGACGGATGCCAATTACATAGATGACGCAGAACTGGATAAGTTCACCGGCGTAGAGGTGTTTGTGGTCAGTACGGTTATGAAGACACCGCATAGGTCGCATTTTGCCCTAGACGACGCCATTCAAGTGGGGCGAAGAACGGGAGCTCGGCACATTTATTTGACGCACATGTCACACCGACTGGGACCGTATCAAGAGTTTAGTGAGGAGCTGCCATCGGGTGTAGCGCCGGCTTACGACGGGTTGGTGGTGAATTTGTAATTTCACGCGATCCAATTCACAAATCTTTTTTTGTCTTTCCGTAAATCACGGGACAGAAGCCAGCGGATGTTGGAGCGGGCTATGCGGAACCATTTGTTGTACTGGTAAAAGAAGAAGGGGGCCGGTAGACCCAGTAGAAGGATCAATAGGGCCAAGGGCCAGGGCATCAGAATGAACAGTAGCGGGATGGCTATGATCACGGTAAGGGTCCAAAGCACCATGGTGATAATATAGCGTACAGAGTTGTGGAAGGCTCTGTCTTCCATTTTGGAACAAATAAACCAAGTTAGAAACAAGGTGGGTAGGGCCGGAATGGTACAAGCTACAAAGTAGGGGAACAGTAAAATGAGTAGTGGAATACGGGTGAGTAGGGCTACGAGTGGAGCCGGATTGGCTACCGATGTCATGCTGATGCGTTTTTGCCGGCGTTTTTGGGCAAACCGAGCTATTTCTTCCAACATGCGTTTGCTTTCCTCGGGGGCCGTTTCTTTTTTCTCCAAAACGTGCTGTACAGTTTGTCGATTGGCTTGCAGGCGGTCCTTCAGGGAATGTTTTTTCAATCCCATTTGCTTGATTCTGTTTGGGGCACAGAGGCCACACAGTTCCCAAGTGGCTGTGTAATCGTCGTCATCCGGGATGTAGAGAATCAATTCTTTTAAGCCTTCTTCAAGCAATTCCTTTAGCTCGTTCATCAGGACGGGCTGTTCTTTGTCGGGGTTATCGGCTACGTATTGTGTAACGTTGATGGGATCTCCAATCTGGCAGAGCAGCGACGTACGGTAGCGGAAAAAGTGTCCGTATTCCAGCCCCACCGGTACAATGTGGACTTGACGGGCCGAGTCGAGATCGGGTTGCGGTTTATTGAGTTCTTCGTTGGCCAGCAGGGCGATGCGGAAGATGCCTTTGCCCAGGGGCAACAAGTTGTGCATGGGCCGATGGGTGCCTTCCGGGGCGATGACAAAAGGTACGTTGTTCCGGAGTACTTCTACAGATTCTTGGATGATTTCTTCGTTGTTTTTCAGCGAACTGCGTCCGTCACGTATGCGGTGGATGGGCATGATACGCAAAAAGAACAAGATTTTGGCAAAGAGCGGGTTTTTGAACATGTCCGCCCGGGCTACAAAGACTTTGGCGCTTGTGTCTATATCTAGTACAGACATGGCATCCATCAGGGCACCGGTATGGTTGGGGGCGTAGATGATGGGTTGGTTAGCAGGGATTTTTTCCAGTCCGTGGTACTCCCGTCTGCCATAGGAGAGCCTGAACATAAGCATGACATAAGGCTTAAAAAAAGAATAAGCCCAATTCCACTCGTATATGCGTCGTTTACGCTGCATTTCGTTTGCGATCGCTCCAGTTAAACACAAAGGATATTCCCAGTCCTGAGAGGATGTGCCAAATACCCCACCAGGCAGTGACGAACAACATTCCGCCGTAGGCTAAATCGGGTGGAAAGATTTTGGGGTTAAACAGCAGCACAAGACCCAATCCGGAGTTTTGGATGCCCGTTTCTATGGTCAATGTACGTCGGTCTTTGCGTGGAATGCGGAACAGAGTTCCGGTACCGTATCCAATACCTAGAGCCAGGGCGTTGTGGACGAATACGATGAAAAAGATGTAAAATATGTATTTGATAAAAATATCAAAGTTGTTACTAAAAGCCAGCACTACCATGACCATGAAGAAAATCAAGGAAAAGTATTGCATGGGTTTTTTCATTTTCTCAGCTGCCTTGGGGAAGTAGTGTACAAACAACATTCCCAAAATCAGAGGAATTCCCAGGAGGATGAAGACCGTTTCAAACGTTTGCCACAAATCAATGTGCAGCGGTTGCAATACGGCACCGGCTCTTGTACTCAGGTAGCGTGTGTAGAGTCCACCCCATAAGGCAAAGTTGAAAGGCGTCATGAAGGTGGCGGCCGAGGTGCTGATGGCCGTCAGTGTGACAGACAGTTCTGTATTGGCCTTAGAAAGGGAAGACATGAAATTGGAGATGTTTCCTCCGGGACAAGTTGCCACCAGAATCATTCCCATGGCTACCATGGGGGTGATGTAGCTGTTGAGCGCCATGACCATGAGAAACGTCATGGCCGGAAGGAGTACCAATTGGCAAATCAATCCCAAGATGGCCGATTTTGGTTTGATAAATACGTTTTTGAACTCTCTAGGTTTAATACCTAGTGCAACACCAAACATGACTAACGCCAAGACAAAGTTGATGGCCCTCATTCCACCGGCTGAAAAGTTCAACCGGATGGGGTCTAAATTGAGTAGTTGTTCGTACATAATCACTTATTTAAAACATGTAGCCCAGCATGATATACAGTCCGGTATTTCCGTCTTGTTTGTTCAGGGCTTTGGCAAAGTCTACCGATACTATAAAGTTTTCGTTCATGGCTATTTTAAGGCCGGCACCAACACTCATGTGCACTCCGTCTTTTTCCGCAAAGAAATCTTCATAACGTACGCCCGATACAGCCGTCATGGCACGTAGTTCAGATTCTGTTCGGGTCAGTTTGACCTGTTTGGTGATATACCCTACATCAAATAAGGGATTGACGCCTATGTAAAAGGCTTGACGGGCTATTTGGAAAGATACCAGCTTCAGGCGCAGTTCCACGTTGGCATAAGCGTACCCGTCACCCGTTACTCGGTTTCTTACGATTCCGCGCAAGCTGTTGGCACCGCCCAACATTTCGTAGTTGGCTCTTTTTGTAAAGAGGGTAGCCATGTAGTTTTTCATGTAATAGGGCGTTTCACCCCAAAGGGCGCTTTGGTAGCCCAGACGGTAGGCAAAAATCATTTTGTCTTTCCAAAGTGATATGTAATGACGGAAAGAAGCGTTGATGGTTACGTGGTTGTATTCTTTTTGGTCGCCAAACGCTCCAAAATATGTTAGAAATGCATCTGCCCAAATGCCGCTGCTGGGGTTGTTCAGTTGGTTGCGCGTGTCAAAGGTCAATCCGGCGCGCACAAAGGGATGGGTTCCTCCGTGCAGTTCGTTTTCTTTTAGCAAACCCCACGTTTGCGGTCCGGGACTGTAGTAATTGAACAGGGTAGGTTGTTCAGTGGTGGTAGGTAGCATTTTATCTTCTGCTTTTCCTCTGTTCATGAAATCAATATCTACCTGGTCTGCGTAGTAGTAGAATACGCCGGCTCCGGCATTCCAGTATAGGTTTCCGGTGATGTTTCCTTGAAAGTCTGCCGTTGCGCGGAAGAAATCTTTTTTCATTTTATAGAAAGCCCGCGATAAGTAGGCATCATCTTCTGTTTCTCCCCATTGCGGGTTGTACACAGATTGAAAACCGTTGAAGCCCATAAAGTCGGCCATGGCTTCCGGAATGTAACTCACATCCAGGGTAACACGTATCTTGGGAATGAGGTACTCCGAGTCGTAAAATACGCGGAACAGACCGGAACGTTTGGTGGTGTAGTTGGCTTCTACATACATCAAGTGTTTGTACTGAGGGAAAATATCTCCGTCTCCGTAATGGAAAAACTCGGCAAGGGCGCCGTATTGAAAACCCAAGTCTGTATTGTAGCCAACACTGGGCAGGGCTCCAAAGGACCATCCTTTTTTCACAATTTCAGTACTGTCTTTTTCTGCTGCTTGTGCAGAAACTATGGGAAACAGCAAGGCTATGCTTAGTAATAAGAAAAGATTCTTTTTCATGACTTCGAAAGTTTAATTAACCAATCCACTTTAAAACCTCTGCTAAGAGAACACCTAGATACGTACCTGCGGCGTAGCCAATCAGGCCAATCACAATCCCGTTTACCAACACTTTTCTGTTGTTCATGGCTGCGGCAACCGGTGGCACAAAAGGCGGTGAGAACAAAAGAGCTATATGCGATACGGTAAACAAGTCTGCTTCTACTTTGAAGATCTTGGCAAACAGCAAGTGCAGCAGAACAGAGAATACGAGGATTAAAGCTATCATACCCATGATATTCAAACTGGCGCGGCTAAACAAGGCGTGGATATCAAACATAGACGCTATGATGATGCTGAAAACGAGTATGAAATACATACCGAATTCAAACGTCTTGGGTATTTCCCTAATCTTTTTCACGAAAGATGCGGCTATAGCCAATGAGGTAATGGTGAGAATAATGATTAGTTCGTTCAATCCGGCACCTAAAGCCATGGACAGACCGGCTCCAAGAGCCAGACAGGCAATGGATAAAGCGAGTGCCAAGAGGAGCCTGCCAAACGTGCCTTTTTTGAACATGCCGGAATAATTTTCAAACGTTTCTTGTACTTCAATTTTGTTGTTGGCCTGCTCACGGCTGTTATGGGGTAGAATTTTCCGGAACAATTTATACCCTCCGGAAAGGATGAACAACAAGAAGAAGAACGTAAGGGCCATTTCAAACGTTTGTACAAGAATATAGGTGTCTTCCGGTACTCTGAGTGCAGTTTTAAGCGACACAAAATTTAGTGTACCTCCCGTGTACATGCCTACCAACAAGCCGCAAGATTTCCATAATTCCGGAATATCGCTGCTGCGGAAAAGCAGGTATGCTATGGTAACGGTTATTAAAATAGACACAATCCCCGCCGCCAAAG
>Ga0265293_10004792_pt1 | contig 23430 bp, 27 predicted proteins | sample Munlanlewell138R_FD_192505 | JGI IMG/M metagenome (GOLD analysis project Ga0265293, IMG submission 192505) | Leachate microbial communities from a municipal landfill in Southern Ontario, Canada - Leachate well 138R | ecosystem: Engineered > Solid waste > Landfill > Unclassified | place: Canada... | reverse complement strand
ACTCCTTGTAAGATAGTAATTGATTACTATCTTACCACAAGAGGCAACTCAAACAAGAGAAAACCCGACGTACTCGTCAATATCTAGCGTCTGCAATGGGCTTAACGTGCTTTATTTTCCGTTTTCTGAGACGTCCCCTAATTGACACAGACCCTCAAGGATCGCTCGCGTCCTGGTGGAATGAGCGAACAAATGAAGCACCTTTATTTGCAAAAGTAGAAATCACAAAGCTGAAGGAACATCTTGAGGCCTTAGCAACGGCAGGGATCAAACTCGCAATTATCGATACACCGCCGGCTGTCACTGAGATGATTCAGCAAGTAGTCGATAACGCTGACTTAGTATTGATCCCAACAAGGCCAAGCCCTCATGATCTACGCGCGGTAGGCTCCACCGTAGAGATAGCTGAAAAAGCGGGGAAGAAAATGATCTTCGTAATCAATGGAGCAGCCGCTCGCGCTCGCATTGCAGGAGAAGCCGCCGTGGCGCTCTCTCAACATGGAACAGTAGCGCCAGTGATGCTTCATCAGCGAACCGACTTTGCAAGCTCGATGATCGATGGACGAACAGTCCAAGAGATCGACCAGAAAGGGAAATCTTCTCAAGAAATTAAAGATCTATGGAAATACGTATCCACGCATTTACGCAAGGTGTAATTAAATACGTACTAACGTAACTATGGATTTATTGAAATGGTTAAAACAGCATCCTTAACAGCAAATTTGGTGGCCAAGAAAGGGGAGGCCTTGCCGGCGACTACAGTCGTAGCGCAACCATCAGTTATCGAAGAGAAGAAAACACACGAAGATAGCAAACGCGACTATTACAAGTCCCTGACAGTAAAACTAGACCGAGAACGATATGAAAGTCTGAAAAAGATGGGATTAAAACTGGACAAGAAGAGCCAAGAGATCTTCGTGGAAGCTCTCGACCTGTGGATCAAATCGGCAAGTGCTCAACAACAAGTCTAGGAAACAATTGTAGTCTCCTGTCTCGAACTTATTCGAGAATCAACAGCAAGCTTTTCCATTCCCAGGCAAACGGGCAGTGAAATAACTGTGCGACACACTAAAAACAGAGCAGACCGCTCTTGCTGCTCGTCACCCGAGTAACAAGGGCGATCGCGCAATCCAATTTCGACTCTTGCCGTACTCCACCGCATCTTTGAGAATCTCGTTTTCCAGTGTCTTACGAGTCAAGACCGCTTCGATGGTCCAACATCTGCGCCGTTGCAGGACGGTGACGACCTGGATCTGACCTGTCTTATCTGATGAACTCATAGTCGTAAACATAGGTGTATTCCTAGATATTGGTTTAAGGAATACGCACCTGGCCTCCATGAATCAGAAGGCAAGTTCAAGACCATACCCATCAAAGTAAACAGCTAATAGTTATATATATACATACATAACTATTCCCCAAGAGATGCCCTTGACGAAAGTAACTTAACAGCTTGAACAAAATCAAGACGCAATAAATACATCACAAGATCAATACTACCGCCTCCACCTTTCTGCTGATGTAGATCAAACCACTTGTTACCTGTCACCAATAGCTCCCATGCGAAACCAGACGGAGAAGACAAAAACAACCGAACAGTACGTTTATCTTTCTCAGGAGAAAAGTCTAAATCACGACGCCAAAATATCTTTCCCTGACTGCTTAACGTATCAAGCACAGTAAACAAAGACATCTCACGAACAGATGCGAGAGTAGCCACATCAAAAAACTGTCGAGCCATGACTTGAACCAAAGATTTGAACAAGAATCTAAAAAAAACTCCGGGCTTCGCCCTGCGCGCGGGCTGATGGATAAGCCCTACGGACTTACCCACAACCCACTTGCGGCTACTCGTGTTTTTCAAACACTTAACCACTAAAAAAAATCAATCAACCGTCAAATAGCAACCCAACATCAACATTCACCAACACAAAAGGAACAGCAGATACCTGATGTAGACCATACTTAACAACCAGGGCATCGGTAGAAGACGTCCTGGAAACTATTGCAGTCTCCATCGTCTGAACTTCTTGAATTACCTGCTTGTACGCTGCAATTGTTTGTCGAGTGAGGCCCGCTACTCGGCTGATCGCCGATTGCGTCAATGCTTCGCCCTTTTGTTTCAACAGAAGGCAGGCAGCACGCACTTTAAATGCGGTAGCCTTGTGACGTATGCTATGAGTGCGAGCAGCAGCAAGGCGCTGCCGCTCAGATAAAGGCAAGTTTTTGTCTAACTGCATCACGCCCTGGTGGCAACGCCCAATGCCTGTGTAGCGATCCCACGTCCAACGAGCAACGGATTTAACAGTTGCCTTGAGAGATGACAGAGGCAAGCTATCAGTGAACCCTAGCTTTTGAAAAGTGTTACGTTTATTCGCATAAGCCTCCAACAGTCTGGTGAAAGTAGCGAACGACCCGCGTTCTCGCTCTCGATTGACTATGCTGTAGGCGTAATGGCGTAAGTGTTCAAATAGAATGCAGTGCCGGGAATGCTGTACTTCGTTAAGCCGTGCTCCTTTCCCCCAAGGGCTAGTGCAGATCAGATCAACGTAGTCAGCTAGCTCTCCTAGCTCGTAGACATGGGCATGTAGTTCATGCGTCAACCACCAAGGATGACCAGGCGTTTTGGCCACAGGACCACTATGGAAATCAATGTCAGCATCAAGCTGCGCAGCGAATGCCTCGTAGACAGCCTTCATATACGCGATAGGCTTACTTCGGGCCGCTTCAGTCGTACAAACAGGAGTGATCGCGTAATACAAATGGCTATGGCCATTCTGACGATTGCGAACGATTAGGTTAGGAGCAGGAAGACCGACATCCTCCCAAATCATTGCATTGTTGTGATCGAGATCGAATATCAACCAACTGACAATGCCAGCTCGATTGATTTGCATATAAGGGTAGCGAATGGCATATTCGCGAGGCCTAATTCGAGTGGCCGTCTTATTGTCAGAGCATCGAGGTAGGTAAGGCGCTTCCATGAGTACGCGATTTAGCGCGGTACCTGATTGGAAAAAGCGGTACTCCTGATTACCTTCGGTCTGTGCTTGTATCGCCGTCATAACCCCTCATTACTCGTCTGTAGGGACGAGCGAACACTTGCGTTCTGGGATCGGACTGCATACAATGAACCTTATACGTAGGTTTCAAAGACGCACGACAAAGTAGCTCGCCAAAGCTGCTATGCGTTTTTAAGTCTGGGCTCCCAGCCCGGTTTATATGCAAAGCCCGCTCGCCAAAGCGGGCTTTTGCGTTTCTGATAGTTCAGTTTTAGCTAGTGCTTAGCAAAATCCCTCGCTACAAAAAATCACTCATCGGCATCTAACAACGAGGCCTGCTTGTAGCCCCTCGTTATCGTTTTCGGCACCCAGTGCTCAGTGTTTACATCGAACTTCATGATCCCATAGGACTGCAAAACACTAGCAGCCCCATCAAGACTCTGAAAGTATCGAAGGCCACCACGTGCAGCACCCAGCACTCGATCGTTCATTCCAGCTCGCACTACGATCAAAAGACCTTTATCACCGGTTTCCACTCGGGCGGCTGAAACTGACCCAGCAGCAATAAGTTCCTTCAGGATTTTTGGCGAGACCACACTTGTCGTTGTCATCAACATCGATTTTATACCCCATTCCGCGCCCAATGACAACAATATCCGGTTTCGTTGGTCATGCTGCCAAAATTAGTCTTTGTCTCTATTGTATCAAGACTAAATCAATATTTGATATAGTTATATATATACTTAAGTACATATATATATACTTACTTACCTAAAACGGCTTCCAATGCCTCAATGACGATATCTTTTTCAGTAACCCGACCACCCTTTTTTTCCGATCGCTTAAGTGCTTCGCGACGCAAGCGATCCGCCAATTCTTCAGGGAAATTGAAAATTTTTTGTACCCGTGCGCGACCATAACGGGGCCCGTCATTACCAACAGGCTGTTGTACAGCGGCAGGTAGCGCCGTCACGGGTGCCGATGCCGCCTTCGATTTTTCAGCTTTGTCCGCTTCAGCGCCTTCAAGAAATGTTGTCGGATCTTTGGGGGGTTTGAACTGTGACGTGTTGGGCTTGCCCTTCATACTCATAACAACACCTCATTGAAGAATGCTTCCATTTCAGCAATCGCCGCCTGGTCTCGGCCAAGCTCCTGAACAATAGCACCCTCTCCTATTGCCCTACGAAATGCAACACGTTCACAGACTTTTGTAGGCAACACAGTCAGGCTCTGTTCGTTTAAGAATTCCAGCATCTCTGCGGCGTCCTTTGTCCTCGGATCGACTCGAGTCAGTAGCACGCGGACATCCAACTCAGGGTTGTAGTCACGAGCCAACTCAACAACCTCCAGCAAATCAGTCATCGCTGCTGCATCGAGGTTAGATGCACCCACCGGAATTACTGCACGCTGAGCCAACAGTAACGCAGAGCGCAAACCAACGGAGTCACGACCGCCAGCATCGACAACAACGTGCTCAAAGCCGGTAGCCAATTGCTTACCCTCGCTCAGAATCGCTTTACCCGCAAGACAGGTTGTTGTGGGGGAGGGGTCATATTCTGTCTCACGTCGCCATGCAGCCCAGCTGGCTGCCGAGGCCTGCGGGTCACCGTCAATGAGCAATGTCTTGCCACGACGAGCTAGCATTACTGCTAGGTGTACTGCGGTCGTTGTCTTACCAACCCCACCCTTTGTATTTACACAAGCAAAAATCATTATTGCTCCTATTTATATATACCTATGAGGCCTTTCAACGGCTCGTCGCCATTGGAAGTCCGTCATCCTCCTCGACAAAAATAAGTATATATATACTTACTTATTCTTTGCAATAGCAAACTTTCTAAACGCCGCTGATGTCAGTAGAAATGCCCAACCAATACTGCAAAATCCCATCGCGATTTCTATTCGGAACACGCTAGGAAATCTAGCGTCATCAAGCGTAAGGCAAGGCAATATTCCACTTAATGGCGAATAGATCGTAGTAGACGTCGAGTTCAAGCACGCACTACTTGCAAGGCGCAAGCCTACTTTTCTAGGCACGGTCCAGCAGCAGCACTGACCTATTGAGGCAATTCTAAGCATATAAATATATATATACATACATAAATATGAAAAGCAACGACAGGGCAGCCAGTCAGAACCATCACAACAGAATATGAGCAGCACAAGAAGGGCCGCTCCATCAGGAGGTTTGCCTTCGCGCTTACACTGAAAAACCCAAATCGTGACCACAACACCATCTACCTCTTGACTGGTACTACGGACGCAGAACACTCTAGGCTAAAGCATGACAAAGCCCGAGGAATCCTGGCAGGAACAAGTCAAGCGACTATCCGGAAAACACTTCATTACCAGCCTGAACTGACCCACACACGAAGATCAAAAAATCTTAGATTAAAAATAAAGACCTTTAATTCATTAAATGGAAATATTTTTGCTGCTAAAGCAATAAAAAGAACTTAATATTTATTTAAGACTTTATTCTTAAAACAAAGAGGAATTATGGACACACAAGAACTGATAGATTTTGTTCAGAGCAATGATGTTGCAACCCGTTTCTTTGATGATTTGGCGCAGCGAGAGAAGAACTATCGGATAACGACCGTAGATCAGGCCAAAATCATTGTTGGAGGAGGAGTAAAGCGCTCCCAGATCATTTCCATGTTTAAAGAAATGGATGCGTTAAATCTGGGAGTTTTCAGAATGGGGAGAAGAGGAGCGAAGTCGCGTTTTGAGTGGTCAGTTTCAATGATTGATGCTGGGAAAGCAACAACTGGAGAGGCTGAGGTAATCGAAGAGCTGGATGCCCTAGAACCAGAAACGATAGAAGAGCTGGAGCATGACGTTGATGTCCTTGAACACAAGTTCCATCTTAGAAAGGGGATGGATCCTATTGTTATTACTTTACCCAGTGATCTGACTCAGTTCGAAGCCAAGAGACTCAGTCAATTCCTTCGTTGCTTGCCCTTTGACCTCGACAAGGATGATGACGATTGGGAATTTCAGTAATAAACGATGTGAGGCACCTCAGGGTTCGTGGGGACCCGTTGGTTTAACTCCGCCTTGTACAGGCCATTAATTGTTTCAGCTAACGCTATTAGCGTAAGCGGCTGGGGAACTACATTCCCCTCCCTGCCTCAAGCGCAAATTTTTTCAGAAACGGCGTCGACGCCGTCAGCCTGAGGTGCCACCCAGTTGTGCGGCAATAGCTCGTCGATCCGGCTGTTCGGGTGTGTCGGCAGACGCGTGAGCACATCCTTCAGATAGGCGTGCGGATTCAGGCCGTTGAGCTTGGCCGATTGAATCAGACTCATGATGGCGGCCGCGCGTTTGCCCGCACGCAATGAACCGGCAAATAGCCAATTGTTGCGATTATGCACAAATTCGCATAACCGAAAAAACTGGTTGTTCTCTGACACACCGGCGGGCGCACACGCCAGTGCGGTACTGTACTCGCTGGTGGAAACCGCGAAGGCGAGCAACCGCGAGCCTTACGCGTGGCTGCGATATGTCGTGGAACGTCTGCCGATGGCGACGACCGTTGATGAGATTGAAGCGTTGTTGCCGTGGAATACCCATGACGAGCATTTAGCCATGAATCTGGCCGCGCTGGAATAATGGGGTAAATGGATCGCGTACCCGATGCCGTCATGAACCAATACCTTCATGCGATTGGCCCGTTTGTTGGCAAACACATACGCATGATGCGGATGCGCAGCGCCAAAGACCCGCACGACCCGGGCCAGGGCCGTATCGGCACCGGCCCGCATATCCAGGGGCTCAACGGCCATCCAGACCTGGTCGATACGGATCATGCCATCAATTCCCGAAGCACCTGCGCCAGTGCCTGGCTGTTGGAAGACGGCCAATGCAGGGTGATGTTTAACCGCGGGGCGGTCAGTTCGACCCGCACAGTCGCGTCAGCCGTTGGGATGCGCTGGTGACGGTGCGTTGAGACGGGCATCACCGACGAGGTCGACGTTGGCCGACCCAAAGGGATAAACTCGGGCAATGCCCCCGCAGGTGCTGGCACAAGCGCCGGGTCTGTCGGGCCATCATCAAGGGTATGCAGCCCCAAACGTTCATGCTCAATGACCCATCGACGTAAAAGGTTTGCATTCAGGCCGTGCTCAAGTGCGATGGCGGCCAGCGAGGCACCGCTGCTTAAGCACAGCTGGACCAGTTCGGCTTTGTACGCGGGGGAGTGTTTACGGCGCCGACGCCGACCATTAGTATCTTGGTGCATACGTGTCCATGGAAAAATAAATGGACACGTATGCTCTAACACAGCGTCAGCGGATTCAAGATGGGGTTGGCTGAACGCTTACCAAGAAAAAATCTGTCGCGTTGGTTTGCCACGCCCCAGGTGTACTGCGCCACGTGAAAACTGCCGACGGCCGACCTCTCGTAGAAGGTAAGAGGGTGACTGGCTTTGCCAATACCGAGGAAGCCGCTGTCGGTCTTACGGATATCGTGCCGTTCCTTGTCGAGGACGAATTGAAAGCCAAGGGCGGTAGCGTTTCAAAAGGCCCGGACTGGGAGCCTTACGTCGTGCACGACGGCCTACTGATTACCGGACAGAACCCGGCTTCATCGGCCGCCGCCGCTCAGCGCCTAGTCGAGAGTCTCAGAACGTCTACATAAACCCGCATACTAAGTTCAAGAGCAGAAATAAAGTCCGTCGATTGTTTTAGTGCCTGGGGCATTTGTGAAAAACGGAGCAAAGTCTATCGAAACAATGGAACGGGGTACTATTCGTGACCCTATTGGCTTTCACGTGGACTGGCCTTTACTAATAACGCACACTGCCAAGTTAATTTACGCATTCCCCCTACGATGAGCGAAGCTGACGATAGCCCATTTGCGCAAAGTCCCGGGAAGCTCCTGCGGGTTTGAATAGATGCCTAACGGCGTACTGCCTATCCTCAAACGAATACATGAACTACCCCGAAGTAGTCCAAGGTTTTTTCGGCACCAGCAGTCGGTCCGAATCACATCGGCGCCAATACAGGATATACCGACGACGCGGATCGCCCAGGAGCGCTTGCGGTAACGCATAGCCACACAGCCCCACGTGGTCTGGTGCCCAGCAATACTGACATGGATATCCGGCCGAGCGGGTAAATTCCGCTCAATGATTGGACTGCGCTGCGATAATACGCCCGACAACGTAAAAACGTATTCGTGAGGCAGAGCCCCCGGGAACACTTCCGCCCGTGTTCGAGCGTTTTACCGATCGTCGTATTGATGTGGCATACACCTCTTACAAGCTGCGGTCGAGTTGCCACAGAGCATCACTGTCTACGCCGTGCCCTTGCTTGCTCGACCCATAGATCCCACGGTCGTTGAGCCTGAGCCTCTATCACTTCAGAGGTGCTCTCAATTTCTCCTTCGGTGAGATAGGTTACGTCGCCCAGCCGCATTGCCTCTAGCTGATATCGGGCGTTGAGTTCCGCATAGACAGCACGGTAGACAACCTGTTGCAGAGAGTAGCCGACGACTGTCGATCCGTGTCCGCGCATGAGAACAATCTCACTGGCGTCGAACTTTTTCGCGAGGGCTTCACCTAAGGCGTTATTGCGAATTAGCAAATCAGTGCTGTCGCCGCCGACCTCACGTATTTCGAACACCGGAGAGGCTTTGCCGATAAAGCCGGCCATATGAAATAGGGCTCTAAGCCGAGTCGAAGCGGAAACGCTTAGAGGAATAATCGAGGGCGAGTGGCTATGGACTATAGCAACCACATCCGGCCGACGGCGATAGATCTCACCGTGAATAAAGCGCTCCAGATAGACCTTCCTACCTTTTGCATTCACAGGTTGGCTATCTCGATTGAATTCTATGATATCTGTGGCCATTACCCGGCCGGGCGCCATGTTGCGGGCCAGCAGGAAATGGTCTGGCCGCCTATCGTGCCGTACACTGACATGGCCGAAAGCGTCGAGGACACCTTGGTCGAACAGAATGTGATTCGCGCTGACAAGGTCTTCTAGAAGAGATGTGGAGGGACGTAGTTCTGGCGCGGTCCTGTCATTTTCTTGGTCTGGTACCACATCTTCGGTGGAGTGATTCTGATTGAGACACATGGGAAGCCCTTGGATTGAAGAGTTGGAATTTCCATCGTTGGGAACAGCCGAGAGTGCGAAATGAAATCCCTGAGCTATCGCAGCACCCGGCTAAGAAAAACAATACGGCCAAGATCCACAAAGCAGTCGAGTAAGTGCCGCGCTAGCGGCCACAATACCGGTAATACCGAACAACTGGTATGCTGCAAATATGGTCTGACGCTAAGCTAACGAGATGCATCCAGCTTAATGTTGACGTTCTTTATCTGGGTAAACTCGAGAAGCTCTTCAAAACACTCCTCGCGTCCGATGCCGGATTGCTTAATACCGCCAAATGGCGCCCCAAGAAAGTGCTGACTGACATTGTTGACCCATATATAGCCAGTCTGCATCCGCGATGCGGCCTTATGGGCAGTAGTAAGGTTTTCCGTCCAGATCGATCCCGTTAATCCATAATCCACGGAATTGACCTGCGCAAATAGGTCGTCCTCATCACTCCATTTGAAGACCGACATTATCGGCCCAAACACTTCTTCCTGAGCCAGGCGCATATCCGACTTCATATCAGCAAATATCGTTGGCTCAAAGAAAAAACCGTCCTTTAAGGACGAATCCTCGGGCTGTCGCCCGCCGACCACTAGCCGCGCCCCTTCATCGAGCGCCGACGCCACATAGTGCTTGACCTTGTCCAATTGCGCTTGGCTGATTAAAGAGCCCATGGTCGTATTAGGGTCGGTAGGTATTCCAGGTCGATGGCGCTGCGGCAGGCGTCTGGCGACCTCGTCCAATATATTGTCGTAGATCGTGGCGTGGAGGAACACTCTACTGGTGGAACCACAGCTCTGTCCCGACCAGGTAAAGTTCATCCCGCCGATAATCCCCTCTACAAGCTTTTCTGCATCCGCATCGGGGTATGCGATCAATGCATTTTTTCCTCCCAACTCCAACAGCACCGTTTTTAAGCTTTCCGAAGCACTTTTCATAACCGCCTTGCCGGTAGGTACACCACCTATGAGCGTAATTTTCTTAACCAATGGATGCTGGGATAGTGCTTCCCCGCACTCCTTGCCCCCACACAAAAAATTGACAACCCCGGCCGGAAATATGTCACCGATCAGCTCTGCGAGCCGAATAATCGACAAAGGAGCTTGATCGGAAGACTTGACGACAACGGTATTACCTGCGGCCAACGGCGCCGCAATCCGTAAAGCAGCAAACATTAGAGGATGGTTATAGGCAACAATACGTGCGACGACACCCAAAGGCTCCCGAACCGTGTAGTTAAGATGACCTGGCCCCATAGGCAGAGTTTCACCTTTGACTTCAGTTGCCAGTCCCGCGAAGTACTCTATGCCATTAGCGGCAAATTCCGCGTCGTGCGCGAGACAAGAAATAGGGTTCCCGTTATTAAGCGCATCGAGAAGAGCAAGCTCAGCTGCGTTTTCTCGGATCACAGACGCTGCTCTTCTAAGATAATCTGCGCGCTGCGTCGGCTTTAGGTTGCTCCACTCATGAAACGCGGCCTGTGCAGCTTGGACGGCAGCGTCCACATCGTCGGCCGCAGCGACGGGGACCTTCCTCAGCACTTCGTTATAGGCTGGGTTGATCGTCTCCTCATAGCGCGCCGACCTCGGCTCATGCCACCGCCCGCCATAGAAGAGAGCGTTCTTTTCCGGAAGAATACCTTGGGGAATTTCATTAACTCGCATAAACTGTCATCCGTACTATTTAAGTTTCATTTGCTGGCGCTGGTGGCCAACCCCTTGCCTGCCATAGCAGCCATTAAACGATCCGATGGTTTTCGGGCAACGCCCCAACGACATGGCCTCTTGGGAAAAGATGCCCAGTACTCGGCATCACGGGTCTCATACAAACCGTTTATCTTTTCCATTTCGGTGGTGTACTCCACTACGAATCCGTCAGGGTCTACGTAATAAGTGAACACATTGTTACCAGGGCCATGTCGGCCGAGTCCCCACTCAATGTCATAACCATTCTCGATCAAACGTCCAGCAGCGTACATAAGCCCATCAATGTCATGCATTTGGAACGCCGCATGATTTAGGGACAAACGCTCTCCATGAGCCAAAGCCAGCGTATGATGGTCCACCGCCTGCCCCCCGCCCGGGCAACGCAGGAACTCCATAACGTGAGTAACATCACTTAGGATGAAACCCAGAAAGTCTTGGAAGAATCGACTTAACGCCGGCATGTCAGCCGCGTTAATGACCACATGCGTTAGGCTGATAGGTTGAGATGAATCGCTCGGCATGACACTCGGCGACGCTACGTCGGCAGAGATCTTTAACCGCAGCCCTTCGGGCCCTTCAAGATAAACTCCATAGCCGCCCCCCTCTTCCTCAGGGAGTTCGATTGGCCCCTGCAAAATCGTGATACCGTCGATTCCTGCCTTTGCATGAAACGCATCAACCGCGGCGCGACTATCCACAGCGAACGAAATACATCCCAACGCCGCAAATTCCGACTTCACCAGACTGACCACATGGTGCTCGCTACCGGTTGCCCGTAAGTAGCATCGCCCTTGCGCATCACGCCGAACCAGCGTCAAGCCCCAGACACGGGTGTAAAACTCGACCGATCGATCTAAATCCGTCACAGCGAGCTCTATACTTCTTAATTTCGTAATTCTGTGAGCGTTCATCTCTCTACCTCGAACTCAAACGGGCGCCAAAAAGTCATAAATACTGGCACCAGAGGAAATGAAATTATTCAACTGTGCCCAGCGGCGCCCACATTCCTCGCTATCTCGCCTTAGAGCTTCAGGCATCGAATCATAGGGAGGACGCACGGGCCCGGGGTTGCAGTATCCCGCCGCTTTAATTCGCGCCTTCTCCATCTGGATGGTATACAGAGCAAATTGTTCCGGGTTGGAAACAAGCGAAGCGATAGGCTCATTGGCCCATGCTAATATCGCCGTGAGCTTTGTTATCGCTTCGTGATCATTTCGCTGGACCGCCCCCATCAGCTCAAGAATTGGCTTTGGACCCATACTCGCGGCGGTGGCCCAACAAGCCGTTGTAGTTCCGGGCGACTCTTCATAGAATTGCGCAAGATTCATTTCATTAGGCATGATGTTTACTCGATCGCCCACCGTCTTGAGCAATGCCGATAAGCTACGTGGCTTCGATACCTTTGCCGCAACTACCGTTGGAGCGTGAGCTACGAGCTCACTCCAAAATTCGTACGTCTCCGTAAAAGGGAACCTAAAAGCTCGCTGATTCGCGTAAACCATAATCGCAAGCTCCGGGAAAGCCCGGGAAACCTCTACGTAGAATTTGACGGCGCTTTCGGTAGTCAGTGGTTGCCACATAGGCAGCCCTAGCATAGCCCCATCAGCCCCGCATTCCTCCAGGAGCTTCAACCGTAGGGCGATGTCATGCCCCCCTAGTCCAGTCGCCCCTATGAAAGTTGGCACTCGCTTTCCGACCGTCTCCACAAAGCAGCTGACAAACGCCTGATAATCGGCCAGAGAGAGAGTTGCACACTCTCCGGTCGTTCCGAGAGCGATCAGTCCATTACATCCGTCGCTGATCAGTGCATTGACCATGCGCTCTGTTTCGTCCAAATCAACAGTAGCCGTTGCCAATAGCTCCTCCGCACCGACCTTGGCCGGTGACGGCGTAATTGCATACATACCACGAATCTCATTTGCCGATAGCATAGGACCTCCCTTTTGATTAAAGTCGTGTTAGGATACCCCCTAAATGAATATTTATCAACATTGATTTCAAATCAACTAAGTGCCTTATTAGGGTGCGCTTGACATTTATAGGAGATACCGATGGCAACTTACGCGTTAATCTACAAAATGGTCGATATGGAAAAAAATGCAGCGAATCGACCCGCCCACATGGAGTTCTTACGAAGCATGTTACGAGCCGGGAGAATCCGTAGTGGATGGAAGTTTCCCGATTACCGAAACGATATGATTCAGGCAGTGCTTATTTGCGAGGCGGAGAGCAAAGCAGAGGTCGCAGCCTGGTTTACAGAAGATCCAATAATTTCCAGCGGGGCTCGAACCTTTGAAGTTCGAGAAGCAGAGCAGATGGCGATCTCGTACTGAAGCCTGACTACCCGAGTTCGACAGTTAGGCTTCCAAGTGCTTGATTCATAAGGAAGTGGCAAAAAAACGATCCACTACAAATGGCTTTTCTCGTATCTCCGCGCTTCTCCCGCCATTTTCCATCATTTGATAACGGATTAACAACAAGGGAAAAATCTGTAGTGGCATGCCGCTTTCTTATATAAATCAGTGTGTTAGTACCTTAACTGTCGAACTCGGGTGACTAGAATTGATATTCTCCACCACCTCAATCAATATTGATTATGAAATCAATAAACGGTATCATTGGTTAATTTGTAACAATGCCTTTGAACTATGACGGACAACCCGAGCTCCCCCACCGACCCCAAGAGCCCTTCTCCAGCTAAAGCGCCAGCCAAAGCCAGTAAAGGCCAAAGCAACGCTAATCAGGCTCGAGCGCGCGCACGCGCTTCTGTCGATGACATTGATTTACTGGACTCCAAGACTGCCGCGGCTTTGCTCGGAGTCAAAACGCAGACCCTGTACGCCTATGTCAGTAGGGGGTTAATTAAACCAGCCCCAAGGCATGGCGCCCAAGCTAGCCTTTACCATCGGGAGGATATTGAGGCGCTGCGCGCGGGCGGCCGGAATCCGCCTAACGCCCCCGAAGCAAGCGAGCGTAGTCCTCGATGGGGCCAAAGCGGCACGATTCAGACGGCAATAACGGCCATTAAGCCTGACGGGCCCCACTATCGCGGAAAGTCAGCCGTCAATCTTGCGCAGACGCAACGACCCTTCGAGGACTGCGTGGACCTCCTCTGGAACGGTGTATTGCCAACTTCATGGTTACCTTGGCGTCCCGCGGAATGCCCACCATCGTTCGGACACATCAGCGAGGGATTCGTGCGGGTAGCCAAACACGCCAGCAGTTGGCAACTGCTGGCGTTCATAACACAAGCGTATAGCGCTTCGGTCGGCAGAAATCCGGAACTTTGTTTAGGCGCACCCATTTTAGCTGCCCGCTATCTTATTCAAATCCTTGCGCCAGCAATCGGGCTGTTGTATGACCAGCAGACTTACCTGGTATCGGATGCACCCGAATCTATCGCCCACATCATAACGAGAAGCCTGGGAATTCAGGCGCATGACGAACTGCTACATGCATTGAATGCATGCCTTATACTCAGTGCGGATCACGAATTGGCACCAGCTACTCTCACCGCTCGGACTGCTGCCTCTGCCGGGGCCGATGTTTTCTCTTGCGTCAGCTCGGCACTTGGCTCATTCGACGGACCGCTGACCGGATACGGATGCAACGAAAGTGAACGTATACTTCGTTCGGCACAGTCCGCAAACGACTACGTGAAACAGTTAACAAGATTCGCGATGAGAAATGAGTCCATCCCCGGTTTCAACCATCCGCTGTATCCTGAGGGTGATCCTCGAGCGGACTATTTGCTAGACATCGTTCGATCTGCGAACACCTCTGATGAATCTCGCGCAATGCTCAACCACATTGACACTTGTAGCACTGAGCTTGAAGCACGTCCTAGCTTAGCAATCGGCTTGGTGGCCATATGTGCCGCTTTCAAATTGCCTCAAGAGGCTCCCGGCGCGATTATGGCACTTGGGCGCTTAGCGGGTTGGCTTGCCCACGTTTTCGAGCAAAGGCTGGACGGTCAAATGCTAAGGCCACGCACAAAATACATCGGCCCCACTGTGTAAGCGGGGTTTCGGCTTAGACTAAACTCCGACGTATTTCTGCCATAACTCAGGACGCTCTCTCAATTCGGCGGTTGACCCGCTCCATGCGACCATTCCGCGATTAATGATGCTGTGTTGATCCGCCAAATCCAAAAGCCGTTCCACGTACTTATCGATAATCAAGATAGTCTGCCCTTCTTGCCTCAACATCGCAAGACAACGCCATATTTCCTCACGTATTAATGGGGCTAAACCCTCTGTAGCCTCATCCAAAATGAGAAGGTCTGGATTCGTCATCAATGCCCGTGAGATGGCCAGCAATTGCTGCTCTCCACCTGATAATTGACTGCCCATATTAGACGACCTTTCCAACAGGCGTGGAAAAAAATGGTAGACCTTGCCCAATGTCCAAGGCTCTATCCGTCCTGTCCGGTTAGAAGCATAGGCGACAAGGTTCTCCTGAACGGTGAGATTAGGAAAAATATTTCGTCCCTCAGGCACAATTGCAATTCCCAAACGAGCAATCTTGTCGGGGCGATAGGCCGTGATATCCTCGCCGCGAAAACGAACGCTACCGGATCGCGCTCGTAATACCCCCATTAGAGTGTTCACCGTAGTTGTTTTACCCATCCCATTACGGCCTAATAGTGTTGCCACCTCGCCCGTTCGGATAGAAAAACCAATATCAAACAAGACCTGACTATCGCCATATGCAGCTTGCAAATGATCCACTTCGAGTAAAAATTCTGATGCCATGAGATTCTAGTAATTTCTACATTAAGAGGCGACTTCATCACCCAAATAAGCTCGCTTAACTTCATCGCTATTGCGAACAACGTCTGGTAAATCAGTCACAATCAACTCACCATTGACTAAGACCGACACTCGATTAGCAAGACGGAATACCGCATCCATATCATGCTCTACAAGCAGCACCGTAACTTGCTGCCTTACCTTATCCAGTAGACCTACCAAACGCTCCGACTCTTCTGGCCCCATCCCCGCCATGGGCTCATCAAGCAATAACAATTTTGGTTTGGTAGCTAACGCCAGGCCTACTTCGAGTTGACGCTGCTCTCCGTGAGAAAGCTGTCCAGCGATAGAGTCACTGCGCGCACCTAATCCGATTTCCTCCGTGAGAGCAAAAGCTTCATCGAACAAAGCAGAGTCTGAGGCAATCGGCTTCCAGACTGAATAACTGGTATTGGTACGCGCTTGCACGGCTAGAGCGATATTGTCCAGAACGGAGAATGATTTGAAGATACTTGTAATTTGATATGAGCGCGCCAACCCGAGCTTGACTCGATCGTAAATTGGAAGATCCGTAATATCGTGGGAGTCGAAAGTAATTTGACCGCTATCAGGCGTAAGCAAGCCAGATAGCTGAGCTATTAACGTAGTTTTCCCCGCTCCGTTAGGTCCAATTAATGCATGGACTTCCCCTGCGAGAATCTCCAACGAAACATTGCGGGTTGCAGCGATACCACCAAAGCGCTTATGTACACTTATAGTCTTTAGCAAAACATCAGTGACTGACACGTCGGCCCCCCTTCGAAAATAAGCCGGCAATGCCATGGGGCGCAAACATTACTACCGTCAACAGCACCAAGCCCACTAGCAACAGGGAGTGCTGCGAATAATTAGGATAAAGATCGGCAAGCCAATCAATTCGGATATTAACCGCGAAATCCTCTAACCCCAGAAAGACTATCGCTCCGATTAAGCCACCGTACTTGTTCCCTACTCCGCCCAGAATAACCATGAAAAGCAACAACCCCGAGCTGGTCCAGTGCATGATCGATGGATTCACAAAGCTGTTCTGTGTCGCGAGTAAAGCCCCGGCTATTCCCGCGACAGCGCCTGCGAGCACGAACGCAACGAGCTTGAAATGCATCGTCTTATAACCCAGCGCCTGCATACGCGCTTCATTCTCGGAAATGGCCGTGAGCACCCGGCCAAATCTTGAGTTAATGACCCTATGCAGCAAATAAATGACGCTGCACACTAATACAAAAGCGACGTAGTAAAGCTGTGTGTCGCTTTCCAGATCAAGCCCCGGAATAGTCACTCGCGGAATATTCAAACCTTCCTCACCCCCATAAGCATTCATCGATACCGCGATGTAATAAAGCATCTGGGCAAACGCCAAGGTGATCATGATGAAATACACCCCTGTTGTGCGTAGGGAAACCAAGGCTATTAGCAACGCTATTGCCGCTGCCAACAGCATTGCAAGCGGCCAGACTATCAAAGCGCTAGACCACCCTGATTCGACGAGTATTGCCGCAGTATATGCACCCACACCGAGAAACGCAGCATGGCCAAACGACACCATGCCACCGTAACCTAGAATAAAATTTAAACTAGTCGCAGCTATTCCATAAATCAGCATGCGACTTGCAATACCGATGAAATACTCATTCCCCCCCCACTGCATCAGAGGGGGAAACAAGATTGCCAAAGCAACAACAACGAGAAGACATATAGCTCGGCCTGGCTGATTGAACATATAGTTTGGACTCTTAAATCGATGATTTAACATTAAGCACGAATTAGCCGCTCCGGGCCGGAAACAATCCTTGGGGCCTCCAATACAACACAGCCGCCATCAAGACATAGATGACAATCGAAGCCAAAGCGGGGCCAAGGTCAGAAGCATAGTTCGATGGCATCGTCAGCCTTAGAAACATGGGAATAAACACGCGTCCCATGGTGTCTACCATGCCAACGAGAATCGCACCTATCAAAGCGCCACGGATAGACCCGATACCGCCGATAACTATCACCACAAAGGTCAGGATGAGAATGCTCTCGCCCATGCCCACCTGGACCGCGAGTATCGGTCCCAATGCTGCACCGGCCAGCGCGGCTAACCCGGCACCGAGCCCGAACACCAACGTAAACAAGCGACTCACATCTCCGCCCATCATGTGAGCCATGGTGCGATTCGAAGCTCCCGCACGCAACCGCATGCCAAAGCGAGTTTTTGCTATCAGCAAGTACAGGCCGCAAGCCACTACCAAGCCGAGAACAATAATCGCGAGCCGATACGCGGAATAGCTTAGTCCCGAGTAAAGCTCAACAGGTCCGGCCAAACTTTGCGGGGGAAACAAGCTTGCGTCAGTGCCCCATACCAGCCGCACCACTTCGTTGATTATCAGGACAAGAGCGAACGTAGCTAACACTTGAGATAAATGATCGCGGGTATATAGCGCCCGCAACAGCGACATCTCGAGCACCATCCCCACTGCAGCTGTAATCAGGACCGATAGACCTATCGCCAACCAAAAGGATCCACTAAGACTCGCGATAGTTGCCGCTATGAACGCTCCGAGCATGTACAAAGAGCCGTGAGCGAGGTTGATCATACCCATAATGCCGAAGACCAACGTCAGCCCTGCGGCTAACAGGAACAGCATTAATCCGAACTGCAAACCATTCAACGCTTGCTCAAGAATTAAGGTGACAGTCATAGGGTATCCGTATACGTCAGTCAGGCATTTTGCATTCGTTCACGAACGGATCCTGCTGCTTCTCCACCACTTTCGCGATCGTCCTATTCGTTACAACACCCGCATCGTTCGTGAATACTTCTCTCATGTAGATATCATGAATCGGCATGTGGTTCTTATTGAACTGGAAGTACCCGCGGACCGACTCGAAGTCGGCGGCCTCAAGTGCCTTACGGACGGCAGCCTTATCGCTCAGATTCCCATTAACCGCCCTTACCGCCGAGTCTATTAACTGCGCCACGTCGTAACCTTGAGCTGCATACATAGAAGGAATGCGACCGTACTCGGTCTTAAAAGCGTCTACAAAGTACTTGTTAGCGGGATTATCAAGGTCATGGCCCCAATGCGAAGTGTTCAACGTACCCAAAAGCACATCCTCCAGGGACCTCAAGGAATCCTCATCGGCGTTATATCCTGGCATATAGACAGGTATATCTTTATTGAGCCCAGCGCCCACATACTGCTTCATGAAATTAATACCCATGCCACCTGGAAGAAACGTGAAAATCGCATCGGGGCTCGCAGCTCGGATTGTCGCTATTTCGGCCGCATAATCCACCTGACCAAGTTTCGTGAACATCTCTTCATACGCCCCTTTGTAATGACGTTTGAATCCGTCCAGCACTTCTCGTCCGCCAGGTCCGGCAGCAGCGACTAGATAAATCGATTCGAAATTCGAATCATTCATGTACTTAGCCATACCCGGCGAGTGGTCTTCGTTTTGGAATCCGACCGTGAATAGATAAGGACTACATTTAGCGCCAGCATAGTCCTTTAAGCCGCTGTTAGGAGCCAAGTAGAACGTCTCCGACCCCAAAATTTCGGGTAATACAGGCATGTACATAGCACCAAACACACCCCCAGTAAGGAAGTCCACTTTTTCCCGTTTCAACAAGCGATTGATATTCTGCTTTTCTGCGTCAACTTTCAACCCGTTATCCGTAACGATAACCTCCGCCTTCAGATTGCCTAATTGCCCATCCTTCATCTTTAGAAACAGATCAAAGCCATCTTTGATATCCCCGCCTATCGCGGCCGTCGGCCCAGAGAGCGTACTCGCATACCCAATCTTTACCACTTCTTCGCCAACAGCCGGGGAGCATGCGCTCGTAAATGCCAAGCAGGCCAACGCTAGTCGTAACTTTCTCATTTATGTCTCCCGTTATTTTTCGTAGTACTTCCTAAGGACAACCCACCGTCTGCCAATAATATAGATCCGGTGGTCGTTACGCGACCTTGTTCGGACGCGAGTAAAATATAAAACGGCACGTAGTCTTCTGCCCTCGGAAGCTCTTGTAACGGCATCTGTGCTGTAACCGGCGCCGTCGCTGTGGCCCCCTGGGAGAGCGACTCCATCCCGCGAAGCGTTGTTGGCACATAGCCCGGAGCGATCGCATTCACCCGTACGAAGGGACTCAACTCTAACGCTAACTGGCGAGTAAGGCCTGCAACCGCATGCTTGGCTGAAACATACAAAACACCACCGAAACCTGGTTGCATACTGGAAACGGACGCTGTGAATATGATGGACCCACGAGTCTTTTTAAGCTCAGCGGCTGCCGCCAATGCTCCCAACATGTATCCTTTCACATTGACGGAAAATAGCTCATCGAAACCGGCGTTCAGTTCGTCAAGGTCGAAATCAATAAGTTGTGCACGGTTATCGTAGATACCGGCATTTCCGATGAAGACGTCAAGTCGACCGAACTGCTTTACCACTTCTTCTACAGCCTTCAAGTTGTCTGTCGCTGACCGAACATCACCACACGTGACACAGACTGCGCTGCCGAACTCGTCCTGTAATCCCTGGACTAAGGAAGCACAACGCTCGAGAACACCAACTCTTGCACCTTCCTTTACGAATCCATTGACTAACGCCCGCCCCATACCGGCACCACCACCGGTCACCAGGACCACTTTCCCCGCCAGGCTATTCACAATCGCACCTTTCCGTCACAAAACTACCGTCAAATTAGGTATCGGCAATGCCACATGATCTAGAAAGACGGTTCGGCGTGCGAGCCGGAGTTCGCCATCCACATTCGCTAAGACGTCTCTTCGCTCTGCAGAAATCAAGCGCTCAAGCTCATCACGGGCCCAGAAAAAAAGCAAATTGCTGGTCACCTCAACAATGTCATCCGACTGTGAATTAACACGTATATTTGAGATGTGTCGACGCGCTCGTGATCGTGGAGACTCCGAAAAAGCGAATCCCCCATCAAGCCTCCTCATTCGGGCGGACAGCGACCCATAGTCTTCGACCATGTGAAACGCCTGTGAACTGAATAGCTCATCCTCATGCCCGTTTTCTAGCGTCGTTCTTATAGGAATGCGATAGTCAATATCGGCGGTAATGAGATCAAGCCATGCCATCACCTTCCAGCGGTCCAATAACTCCGCCTCCTTGTATAAAAACTGCTCGACTCGCCTTTGCAATTCATAGCGGTGCCCGACATCCGCGTTTTTCATGATTTTTTCCATGTCAAAATGCCCCCCCACGTCGCATAGCCTCGTACCAATGACGAAAGAATGTTCGTTGCACTCCTTCTTCGAGGTTGGTGTCATACACTACGCCAGGCCCAGGCCAATCAGACATGATGTCCGCATTACTCATTCCCGACATCCCCATTTGATAATTCAGGCGCAGTCCGGCCGAACGCGCAAATACACTATTAGCAGCACGTGTGATCCCGCTCCAGATCAACGAGTCATCCTGTTCGAAGTTTCCAGAGGGACTAAATGTAGCAACGGCGGCTTTATAGGCGCGCGCCTTGTATTCATCACTCGCCTCCTTGGGCAACAACACCCAGCTCCAAGCTTCGAGCCTACCGGGCCCTTTTGGCTGCCACTGCCGAAAGCTTAAATAGGCTGCCATCGGCTTGTCCGGATCATCCGTGACGCCGATATGGATAAATGACAGATTGGGGAAGACTGTTCCAGTGTGTGAAACCGATCGTTTCGCCAATTCAAACTGGCCTTCTGTCAGCCCATCAGCGTTGAACCGCTCATAGACCTCGGGAGGGTATCCCCAGAACGAGATCTCTCCGGGGTCCTTCCGGCGGATGCTGGAGCTATGACCGCTACATTCAGTCACATGAATATCATTTTTCCCGCCACTGGCGCCTGCCGCAGCACGAGAGGAAAGCCCAATGTGCAATATTGACTGGTGCAGCGACTGAGTATGGTAACTGTCACCCGCGAAATTATCTGAACCGGATTTCCAGTCGGCGTCGATGTGCCAGCGATGCGGCACCCCCACAACCTCCATCCCACCTTCGGTCAAGCCCAAATGAATATCTAAATACCAACAAAAATCCCCAAGAAATTCCTTCAAAGGCATCACATTCGGATCTAGCGCCGCAAAAATCAGACCGCGATAGCTATCCACTCGTGGAGCCTCATGCAATCCCCACTGGCTCTGGTCCAGACCGGTGAAAGCAGTCGCCTTATTTGGAACCCCCTTTAAGGCACCCGTCGTTGTATAGGTCCACCCATGGTACGGGCAATGAAAATGCCTAGCGTTCCCCTTATCCGTGGAGCACAGCCTAGCCCCTCGATGCCGACAGCTATCGAATAACACACGGATTTTATCGTCTTCCCCGCGTACTACTATGAAGGGGTCCTCGCCGATCGGTCTCGACACATAATCGCCTTTGCGCGGAATCTCCGACTCATGAGCCATGAAAACCCAGTTGCGAGCAAAAATTCGCTCTAACTCCAACCGATAGAGGTCGGGGTCGTTATAGACCCAGAGAGGAACTAGCCCCTGCTCAAGATCGCTCCCCATGGTTCGCATTAGCTCGTCTATCTGAGACGGTTGCTCAGCGCTATGCGAGCCTTTGACTACTTGTGTCATCCCACCACTCCTCAAAGTCATTCGCACAAACTTCAAACTGAGACACACGCGTGCTGCTGAACGCGCCCGATGGCCCCATAGTTTGTGCGTGCATTTTTCTAATTCGGACTGTGATTAGCATAACATCACATTGATCTCAAATCAACATTGATTTTTCCAATCACAATCGAAAGTTCGGCGTGATACCACTCAACCCTTTCTCGCTCCTGTAGATAGCATCATAGACACATTATTCTATCAAGGTTGATCAATATATTGATATGTCAATACGGAAAAGCGAACATTAATTTATCTACCTAAAATCGGCGGTCCGGATGCGGGGAATTAAGGCGTCGGAAGGCTTCCCGAGTGTTGCCCGCCTTTCTGAAATCGTTCAACTGAAGAAACATCTACTTTCCCGCAATCTCGCTAGATCATAAAGCCCAAAACGCAGAGGTGATATGCTCATTCCTCTTCATGACAACAGACGACCTATGAATGGAATGGCCGGGCGCATACCGTGTGCGCCATCGTCGTGGATCTGGAGCCGGTTGGGGTTGCCTCGTGTCGTTCCGCTCAACTAAGGTTCTGAGATTCCGCCCTGTTCGACGCCAGGGCCTGTATATTCAACGGAACGCATTTCCTACGAACTGCCCCTGTGAAACAGAAAAGCACGCACCTCGTCGTGACGCAACCGCTGTAAGCCGAACCGGCTTGCCTAGGAAAAGATACTTTTGGAAACGTCGAGGTATCCGTGCAAAAAATTAGGCCACCCCATCGCCTTAGGGCGCAGAAACTGGCTATTTGCCGACTTCGAGCGCGCCGCCACCGTCATGAGCTTGATCCAATCGGCAAAACTCAATGGGCATAATCCGCATGCTTACCTGAAAGATGTGCTGACGCGCTTGTCGACACTCCCGAGCAGTCGTATTGATGAACTGCTGCCGCACAATTGGCAGCCCACCAATACCTAATCCAAACATAAGGTCGCCCGCTTGCGCGGGCGTCAATGTGTATTCACCGGAACGTTACGATTGATGCCGGTATGAACTGGGTTAATCACCTCCCCGACGAGGTCACCAGCGCTTGTCGTCTGCGCAAGTGTCTCGACCTGCCGATCGCCATTAGAGAGCCAGGCGAACCTAAGGAAGGTCTGAAGAACTCGATTTCAAACATCCAAAAATCGACCTCATGACCAAAGTATTCAAAAATGGTTAAAAACTGCTCAAATCATCGCCACTTTCGGGTTGTTTGCACCCCGATCAGGCCC
>Ga0265293_10004791_pt1 | contig 23431 bp, 15 predicted proteins | sample Munlanlewell138R_FD_192505 | JGI IMG/M metagenome (GOLD analysis project Ga0265293, IMG submission 192505) | Leachate microbial communities from a municipal landfill in Southern Ontario, Canada - Leachate well 138R | ecosystem: Engineered > Solid waste > Landfill > Unclassified | place: Canada... | reverse complement strand
TAGCGGTATTCTACTTGATATTTATAGAAATGACCACCTATTTTTTTAATCTCTGTTCTTGGTTCTTTGAATTTTTGAACCCATTCTGGTAAATACATAAGCAACATAATTAGGTTGCTCAAAAGTAAACAAAAAAAGTGATATGACAAGCATGTATGCCGCTTTTTTTGAAAATAGGCGGGAAATTAGGCGGAGTTAGGGTTTAGACTCAACCCCAACTCCTCCAACTGTTCCGGCTCAATTCGTGAGGGAGCATCAATCATCACATCGCGCCCGGATGTATTCTTTGGAAAAGCAATGCAATCGCGTATGCTGTCCAAGCCGGCGAAGAGCGATACCAATCTGTCCAATCCAAAAGCTATACCTCCATGAGGTGGAGCTCCATATTGAAAAGCATCCATAAGGAAACCGAATTGTTCCTGTGCACGCTCTTGCGAAAAACCGAGAACCGATAATACATTGTTTTGCAACTCACTATCGTGCATACGAATAGAACCTCCGCCAACTTCAACTCCATTAATTACCAAATCGTAAGCATTGGCACGAACGGCAGCCGGATCAGAATCCAATAAATGGATATCTTCGGGTTTAGGAGATGTAAATGGATGATGTTTTGCAAAATATCGATCCAACTCTTCGTCTTTTTCCAACAATGGAAAATCTACAACCCACAAACATTTGTAATCATTTTTATCTTTCAGACCTAATTGTGAAGCCATCTCCAACCGAAGATCTGAGAGTTGCTCCTGAGTTTCTTCGGTTTCGCCGCCCATCACCAAAATTAAATCACCCGGCTTCGCATTGCATCTTTCTGCCCATTTTCTCAAATCAGCTTCACTGTAAAACTTGTCTACCGAAGATTTCAGAGAACCATCTTCATTATAACGTAAATATATTAATCCTTTCGCTCCAACTTGCGGACGTTTCACAAACTTCGTCAAATCGTCTAATTGTCGTCGGGTATATACAGCGGCACCTTCCACACAAATGGCTCCCACATAGGGAACAGAATCAAAAACCATAAAATTGCGATCAGTTGTGAGATCTTTTATCTCCACCAATTTCATTTCGAAACGGATATCCGGTTTATCAGAACCATAATATTTCATTGCATCTGCATAACTTATTCGCGGAAAATCCGGGACATCAATTCCTTTCAAAGATTTGAAAAGATGCTTTGTAAGTCCTTCAAAAGTATTCAGTACATCTTCTTGTTCCACAAAAGACATTTCGCAATCAATTTGCGTAAATTCGGGTTGACGATCGGCACGCAGATCTTCATCACGAAAGCATTTTACAATTTGGAAATATCTGTCGAATCCGGACACCATCAACAATTGTTTAAACAATTGTGGCGATTGTGGCAACGCATAAAACTCTCCCTTATTCATACGGGAAGGAACCACAAAATCACGTGCACCTTCCGGTGTGGAACCGATGAGAACAGGAGTTTCAACTTCCAAAAAGTTGAGATTATCCAGATAGCTACGTGTTTCGATAGTCATTTTGTGACGCAGCTCCAGATTTTTACGTACTACTGAACGACGAAGATCGAGGTATCGGTATTTCATGCGCAGATCATCACCACCATCGGTTTTTGTTTCAATCGTAAATGGAGGCGTTTTAGATTCATTTAAAACATTAATTTTACTGGCAATAATTTCTATCTCACCGGTAGGTAAATCCATATTCTTATTTGAGCGCTCTTTAACAACACCTTCAACTGAAACAACCCACTCTCGTCCAAGCTTATTGGCTTGAGCATATAATTCAGAGTTCACTTCCTGATTAAAAGACAATTGGGTGATTCCGTATCTATCTCTCAAATCAATAAAAGTCATTCCACCCATTTTCCGAATTTTGTGCACCCATCCGGATAACACTATTTTTTCATTTAAATTGGTCAAGTTTAGTTCGCCGCACGTATTTGTTCTGTACATAATATTTTTGTATACAATTATTAAAGATACAAAGATACAATTATTTCAGTTTTTTTTGCAGTAAGAAAGTGTAAGAAATTATTTGAAGGAGTAAATCTACAAATTATGGACTTTAGAAAGAGTTGGGTTCAAATATAATAGAAGGAAATAAAATAGGAGCTAAGCCAACGCTCAACTCCTTTAATTTTCACCAGTCGGGATGAGAAGATTCGAACTTCCGACCCCTCGCCCCCCAGACGAGTACTCTAAACCGGACTGAGCTACATCCCGAAAAACCGAGTGCAAAATTAGTTTATTAATTCACTATTTCCAAATATATGCTTGTTATAATATCGTTTAAAGTTTATTTAAGAATTAACACACTGTATAACTAAGATTTTATGACTTAATTTGTACTATTATAATTCAATAAAATTCAATATGGAGTTTTCCGCAAAACAAATAGCCGATTTCTTGAAAGGAGAAATCGTTGGCAACCCCGATGTGATAGTTAATAACTTTGCTAAAATAGAAGAAGGAACACCAAAAACACTCACTTTCCTTTCAAATCCAAAATATACTCCTTATATCTACAAAACTAAATCGGATATTGTTTTGGTTAACAACAGTTTTAGACCTGAAAAGAAAATTGGAGCCACTCTCATACGTGTACCGGATGCATACGAAGCTTTCGCACAACTTTTGGAACTGGTTGAAAAAACCAAAGCTCAAAAAAGAGGTGTTGAGACGATGAGTTACATCGCATCAAGTGCTAAGATTGGCGAGAACATATATTTAGGAGCTTTTGCTTACATAAGCGAAAAATCAATTGTTGGAGACAACTGCAAAATTTATCCCCATGTATTTATTGATGAAAATGTAATAATAGGCAATAAGGTAACTCTCTTTTCAGGAGTTAAAATTTATGCCGGATGTAAAATTGGCGACAACGTAATTATTCATTCTAATGCTGTAATAGGTTCCGACGGATTTGGATTTGCGCCACAAGAGGATGGCTCATATCACAAAATACCACAATTAGGAAATGTTGTTATAGAAAAAGATGTAGAAATTGGTGCCAACACAACAATTGACAGAGCTGTTATGGGCTCAACCATCATTCACGAAGGTGTGAAACTTGATAACCTAATTCAAATTGCTCACAACGTGGAAATTGGTAAACATACCGTAATGGCATCGCAAACCGGAATATCCGGTTCAACCAAAATTGGTGAAAAATGTGTGTTTGGAGGTCAAGTAGGATTAGCAGGACATCTCAAAATTGGGGACAATGTAAAGCTGGGCGCTCAATCCGGAATAATGAGCAACATCAAAGATGGCGCCGAAATCATCGGATCACCGGCAATACCAATAAAGAATTTCTATAAATCGAGTGTTATCTTTAGGAAACTACCCGAGCTGGATAAACAGATATCTCAATTGGAAAAAGAGTTAGAAAGACTGAAAAACAAAAATCTTTAGATAAAAATTTTCAAAAAAGTAAGATTGCAACAAATAAAACAGGAAATATAAGAATGAGCCAAATAAAGCAAAAAACGCTAAAGAAAAATTTCATTTTAACCGGAATAGGCCTTCATACAGGAAAGAAAATTCATGTGAACTTTCTCCCTGCACCTGAAAATCATGGTATTATAATAAAAAGAATTGATTTAGAAGATAGTCCGATAATTCCTGCATTGGCCGAAAACGTAACCGCCACACAACGAGGAACAGTTCTTTCACGAGGTAATGTTCACGTAAGTACGGTTGAACATGCAATGGCAGCTTTGTATGCTTTAGGCATTGACAACTGTTTAATTGAAATGGATGCACCTGAATTTCCTATATTAGATGGCAGCGCACATAAATACGTAGAAGCCATTAACAAAGTAGGAGTGGAAGAACAGTCTGCTTATAAAGATTTTTATATTGTCCGTCGTAAAATAGAAGTCTGTGACCCAGAAACAGGTTCAAAATTAACACTCCTTCCCGATGATCGTTTTAGCATCAATTCATTTATTGAATTCGATTCTCAATATATCCATAATCAATCGGCTACTATAGAAAACATGGAAGATTTCGCCAGTGAAATCGCTCCAGCTCGAACTTTTGTTTTTGTTCGTGAAATAGAACAGTTGCACAAAGCCGGATTAATTCAAGGTGGCAGTCTTGACAATGCTATTGTGCTGTATGAGGAAAAAATGTCCCAAGAGTCGTTAGATGAATTGGCAGAATTAATTGGAGTTCCGCCACACGATGCAAATGAATTGGGGTACCTCAACAAAGAAAAATTGGTTTTTCAAAACGAACCTGCCCGGCACAAGCTTCTGGATATCATCGGAGATATGGCATTGGTGGGCAAACCTATAAAAGGACGCATTATTGCAACAAGACCGGGTCACAAAATTAATAATCAACTTGCACGTCTGCTCCGCAGAGACATTAAATTGAACGAAGTTCAACCTCCGATTTATGATGTGAACAAAAAACCCTTGCTTGATATTAATCAAATTAGGGAACTCATTCCGCATCGATTCCCTTTTTTATTGGTTGATAAAATTATAGAGAAAACCGATAAGTACATTGTAGGAATAAAGAATGTAACCGTAAACGAACCATATTTTACAGGTCATTTCCCTCAAGAACCTGTAATGCCAGGCGTATTACAAGTTGAAGCAATGGCTCAAATAGGCGGTATCTTTGTTCTTTCCGGATTAGACAAACCTGAAACTTATTCTACCTATTTTTTAAAAATCGACAATGTAAAGTTCCGACGAAAAGTTGTTCCGGGAGACACTTTAATTTTACGAGTCGAAATGACTACCGAAATCAGACGCGGCATTGCCACTATGCGAGGCTTAGCCTTTATTGGTGAAAAAGTAGTGTCAGAAGCAGAATTTACAGCACAAATTATTAAAAGCAAATAACACTTAGAATATCATGTCAACAATCTCATCATTAGCTTACATTCATCCTAACGCCATAATAGAAGAAAATGTTATTATAGATCCATTTTCTTATATTGAGGATAATGTAGAAATAAAATCAGGAACTCGTATCATGGCGCATGCTTGCATTATGCACGGAGCAAGGATTGGCAAAAACTGCACTATTTTCCCAAATGCTGTTGTTGCAGGTATTCCACAAGACTTAAAATTCGATAATGAAGAAAGCCTTGCAACCATTGGCGACAATACTGTTATACGCGAATGCGTCACTGTAAATCGTGGCACCAAATCGCGTGGGCATACAGTAATTGGCAATAACTGCCTTCTCATGGCATACTGCCATGTTGCACACGATTGTATATTAAAAGACAATGTAATACTTGGCAATACAGTTCAACTTGCCGGTGAGGTAGAAATTGATGATTATGCTATTTTAAGCGGAGGTACTCTTGTTCATCAGTTTACGAAAATTGGCAAACATGCAATGATTCAAGGTGGTACCCGCTTGGGAAAAGATATTCCACCCTTTTCCATGGCAGGGCGCGAACCAGTGAGCTACGTGGGTATAAACATTGTTGGACTTCGCAGAAGAGGGTTTACCAGTGAGCAAATCAATAGCATTCAAGAAGTCTATCGTTATCTTTACCTGTCCGGATACAACATATCGCAAGCATTGGAACGTATTGAAAGTGAGCTTTCGGATTCACCGGAACGAACAGATATTTTAAACTTTGTGCGTTCATCAACACGTGGTGTTGTACGAGGAAACATGGATTAACCAATTCCCCTTTATAGCAAAATGACCTCTATTCAATTTCCTGCCGAATGGTATCCACAAAGTGCTATTCAAATTACATGGCCTCATAAAAACTCGGATTGGACCGATATTCTTGATGAAATAACTCAATGTTACATTGAACTTTCAAAAGAAATAGTAAAACGGACCAAACTCCTAATTGTGTGTGCCGATAGAAAAGAGGTTGAAAAATATTTTACAGTAGCAGAACAAACCCAACTTATTCTAACCGAAATTGAAAGCAACGATACGTGGGCACGTGACCATGGAGCAATTTCTGTTTTCATAGGCGGAAAACCCGTAATCTACGATTTCGGATTCAATGGATGGGGATTAAAATTTGCTGCGAATTACGATAATCAAATTACCGGGAAATTGTTTGAAAAAAACATTTTCTCACCCGATGTTAGCTATCACAATCACCTCAATTTCATTTTAGAAGGCGGTGCAATAGAATCAGACGGGAATGGCACGCTTTTAACTACTTCTAATTGCCTGTTGGCACCAAACCGAAATGAACCTCTTTCAAAAGAAGATATTGAGAACCAATTAATAAAACTATTTGGATTAAAGCGGATATTATGGTTGAATCATGGCTATCTTGCGGGCGATGATACCGACAATCATATTGACACACTTGCCCGATTTTGCAATGAAACAACTATTGCATATGTACAGTGTACGGATATTGATGATGAACATTACGAAGAGTTGCAGAAAATGGAAGAAGAACTTAGAATGTTTCGAACACTTCGTGACGAACCTTATAATTTAATCCCTCTTCCCATGGCGGAGCCAATATACGATCACGATTATCGCTTACCAGCTACGTATGCCAATTTCTTGATTATGAATTCTGCTGTTCTAATGCCTACCTATTCAACTGCCACAGACTCAGTAGCCAAAGAACAACTGCAAAAAGCTTTTCCCAATAAAGAGATTGTTAGTATTGATTGCAGAGTAATCATTAAACAGCACGGCTCGTTGCATTGTATAACAATGCAGTATCCGGAAGGGTTTTTGTAGAAAAAATCAATTCGTTTATTACAAATAGAGTTTCTTCTTTGTGTTTTACTGTGGTTTTGAACAGAAGTTTTTTTTCTAATAAAAACTAATAAAAATTGTGTGAATAAAATCGCAATAAAAATTCATAACTATAAATCAAGGTGTTCCAATAAAGAGTAAGATCATTCCCTCATAAAAATCTTAAAGTATACATTTTATACAAATATTGTTTTTGATAGATGCAACTACATAATAATATTCTACAACTTACAATAAGAATCAATATTTTTAACACTTTTTATTTGGCTGTATCGAATTAGCTGAATATATTTGTATAAATAAATAAAATCAATTGTGAAAAACAAAAGAAGTAATAGGGTCTCCTTAAAAGATGTTGCCAATCGTGCCGGAGTCTCTAAAACCTTAGTCTCTGCAGTTCTGAACGGTAAGGCAAAGCAATATAGAATCAGCGATAAGACTGCATTATTGGTATTGCAAACTGCAAAGGAAATGCAATATTCACCAAACATGATTGCCCGTGGATTGCGTACCGGAAAAGCAGAACTTATTGGTTTAATAGTAACTGATATATCAAACCCATTCTACTCAACAATATCACGAATAATTGAGAACAAAACAAGCGAATTAAATTATAAAGTAATTTTTGGTAGTTCTGATGAAAACCTAAGTAAAACAGAGGAATTAATTGATATAATGCTTAATAAAGGCGTAGATGGATTAATTATTGTTCCATGTGAAGGTTCACAAAAGCTAATTGAAAAATTGCATAATAACAATGTACCTGTGGTGCTCTTAGATAGATATTTTCCTGAATTGAATGTAAGCTATTCGTGTTTAAATAACTACAATGCTACTAAATTAGCCACTTTACATTTGATAGAGCAAGGCTATAAAAATATCTCATTGATTGCTTACAACTCAGAATTAAGCAATATTAAAGACAGAATTTCCGGTTATCAAGAAACCATGATGAAGAATTCGCTTGAAACATCTATCCATGTTAAAAGCGTTGATATAAACAATCCTACACCGGAAATTGAAAAAGCTCTTGATTATTTAATTACTAAAAAGAACACAGAAGCAATCATTTTTATTACAAACGCTTTATTGGTAGCAGGATTACGTAGTTTAAATAAGATGAATAAAGTCATACCCCAAGATGTGGCTGTAGTAGGATTTTATGGAAGCGAATTGTTCGATCTCTTTTATTCGCCCATAACGTATATCAAACAACCTATTGAAGTTATTACCGAAAAAGCCGTGAAGATGCTAATAGATAAAATAAATAAGGGAGAAAACTTCAAATTTTCAAAATCATTTATTGAACCTGAATTGATTATTCAAGATTCATCAATTCGACCCAAATAAAACAGAAGAGATGAGAAACAAAACTGTAAATGTTCTTTTATTTTTAACAATGATTTTTGCATCATCCTACTCGTCAGAGAAAGATTTGTCTTTGCTGAAAATCGGTATTTGTACAAATTACACTAACGGTCTAATAATGAAACCAAGTGGATATTCTTATATTGAGGAAAGCGTGGGTAGATTTCTTATGCCTAAAAAAGACGAAGCAGAGTTTAAAAATATGCTGGAAGATTTGACCGATTTCCCGCTCCCTGTTAAAGCTTGCAATGGATTTATACCAAAAGATTTAAAAAGTGTAGGTCCGGAGTCTTCCCAAGTTGACATATTGGAATATATGGAAACAACCTTCCGCAGAGCAGAAAAGGTAGGAGTAGAGATTATTGTTTTCGGGAGCGGAGGTTCACGCAGTATTCCGGAAGGATTTTCACGTGAAGAAGCTCTCAAGCAATTTGTGACCCTCTGCATGAATATGGCACCGATAGCTGAAAAATATAATGTTGTTGTTGTACTTGAACCACTAAATATAAAAGAGTGTAACTTTATCAATTCCGTAGCAGAAGGTGGAGAAATTGTAAAAAAAGTAAATCATCCCAACTTTCAACTTCTTGCAGATATTTATCACATGAAAATGGACGATGAAACTCCTGAAAATATTGTAAAATATGGCCAGTTCATCAAACACATTCATATTGCAGAAAAAGAGGATCGAGCTGTCCCAGGTACATACAACGAAGACTTCAGTTCATATTTTAGCGCATTAAAAGAAATCAACTACCAGGGCATGATTTCAATTGAGGCTCGATGGGAAGATATGGAGAAACAAGCTCCACTTGGTATAAAAATTATTAAACAACAACTTAAACAGATAAAATAATGGAATCAAGAAGAAGTTTTATTAAAAAATCGGCACTTGGAATAACCGGATTAGCACTTGGCGGAAGAGGCATGTCTGCCAAAAGCTATAAAAATATTATAGGCTCCAACAATAAGATAAGGGTTGGTGTGTTAGGATTTTCTGATCGATTTAAAAACTCCCTTGGTAAAGCTTTTCTGAAATATGCGGAAGAGATGAATTTTGAGCTTTATACCGTTTGTGATATTTGGAACAGACGGCGTGATGAGGGACAAGCATGGTACAAAGCACAAATGGGTGATGGCATACGTACAGCAAGAAATACCGAAGAGCTTTGGTCACAGAAACCCGATGCTGTAATTATAAGTACTGCAGATTTCCAACATGCTCTTCACACTGCAGAAGCCGTAAGAGCCGGATGTGATGTTTATTGCGAAAAACCTTTTGCAGAAACAATGGATGATGCAAATTTTGCATTAAGAGCAGCGCGAGAAACTAATAAAGTAGTCCAAATAGGCTCACAGCGCAGAAGCGGTACAAATTATCATGCAGCACATGACTACATTAAATCAGGGAAATTCGGTAAGATAATCGCAGTAGAAATGACTTGGAATGTAAATCAACCCGGAAGATGGCGTTTGCCGCAACTAACAAAGGAGATAAGAGAACAAGATACCGATTGGAAACGCTTTCTCATGAACCGTCCATATGAACCATGGGACCCTAGAAAATACTTGGAATATCGTCTATTTTGGCCCTATTCTTCAGGAATTCCCGGTCAATGGATGGCACATCAGATTGATACAGTCCATTGGTTCTCAGGACTTGAATATCCTCGTTCAGTAGTAGCTAATGGAGGTATTTATATGTGGAATGATGGAAGAACTAATTATGATACAATTACCGCGGTATTTGATTATGGGACAAATAAAGAGAAAGAAGCTGGGAATGGATTTCAAGTGATTTATTCGTCTCGCCAAAACAACTCATCAGGTGGCACAAAAGAATGGTATTTTTCAAATGGAGGAAAACTTGACTTAGATACAAATATTGTAAACAATGACGGAGGCTTAACAGAAAGACATGCAACAAGTATGGGTATGGAACCTTTTTTGTTGGATACATTTGAGTTACCAAAAATAAAAGTCGAATCAGGAGCAGACACAGGATCAGATCCGCTTACCAATGCCCATATGAAGAATTGGATGGACTGCGTAAGAGACAATAACGTGAAGACAAATGCTCCTGTGGAAGCAGGTTACAGCCACTCCATTGCAGATATCATGGTAACAGCTGCTTTGCGTACCGGACAACGTGCAGTTTTCGATGAAAAAACAAAACAGGTAATAGCCGGTGGAAAAGTCTTTAAATACTAAAAAAAAATTACATTAATATCAAAAGCATTATTATTAAAGAACACTATTAAAATCTAAACAAATGAAGAAATTTTTATTGGTACTCACATCACTCCTGCTTACACTTGTTGCATTATCACAACAAGTTATCAATCCTGAGACAGCTTTATCAAGTTATTTAAATAACGAAGATTGTACAAAAGCTTGGGAAATACGAGACACGTATATGGTTGATAAAGTGCAGGCTTTCTCTCTTTTATTGATTTCACAAAAATGGCAAGGCATTCTTTGGAAACATGAGTTAATCGTTTTAGCGCCCGATACAATAGATTATGATGGATCATTACTTTTTATATCCGGAGGATCTGTAAAAGATGGAATGCCTAATTTTTCAAAACATAACGATGAGACAACCCAATTCATGGCAAAATTGGCAGATAAAAACAAAGCAATTGTTGCACTACTTCGTCAAGTACCCAATCAACCATTGTATGATGGGTTATATGAGGATGCTTTGATTTCTTACACATTGAATGAGTTCAAGAAAGATAGCGATTATTCTTGGCCATTGCTCTTTCCCATGGTAAAGAGTGTTCGCAAAGCAATGGATGCGATTCAAGAACTTTCTTCGAAAAAGTTGAATCAAGAAATCAATCGCTTTGTTCTATCGGGAGCATCTAAACGAGGTTGGACTACCTGGTTAACGGGTGCCAGCCAAGATCCCAGAATTATAGCTATTGCACCCATGGTAATCGATATGTTAAATATGCCTGTTACGCTTGAATATCAAAAAGAGATGTATGGCGAATATAGCGAACAAATAGAGGATTACGTAAAACTTGAAATTCCTCAGGCTATTAACAGTGAATTTGGTAATGCATTGGTGAAAATGATCGACCCCTATTCCTACAAAGATAAATTAACTATGCCTAAAATGATTTTTCTTGGGACAAACGATGAATATTGGACTGTAGATGCTGTAAAACATTATATAGACGAAATTCCGGGTGATAACCTCCTACATTATGTTGCTAACGCAGGACACAAACTGGGTGATAAAAAACAAGCCTTTAAAGCATTGAGTGCTTTTTTTGCTCTGAATTTAAATAAATATCCCCTCTCTGTTAACACATGGTTGTTGAAGGAGAAAAGAAGAAATATCAATTTGGAAATAGAAGCAGATGGTAATCAATTATTAAGAACCATGCTCTGGACAGCTTCCTCGAAAGATCGTGATTTCAGAGAAGCGAAATGGACAAGTGAAGAAATCAAATTAAATAAAAAGAGTAAATCGAAAATAGATGCTAAAATAAAATATCCTAAGTCAGGGTACAAAGCATTTTATGTTGATCTATTCTATCCGGATCCCAACGGAGGGGAGTATTCAGTTAGTACACGCACATATGTAACAGATAAAAAACATGTTTTTGTAAAATAATATTTTAAACTAATCTTATAATATCATACAAATGAAAAAAAAATTAATCATTTTGATTACAATTGCTTTTGTTGGATTAAATCTTCAAGCTCAAACTTTAGCAGAAAGACTCGGTTATAAAAAAACGGATAAACTTTTGATTATCAACAACGATGATGTTGGTATGTGTCACGCTGCCAATACCGCAACAATTGAGGGAATGGAAAATGGGCTCATTAGTTCGGCAACAATTATGACTCCATGTCCTTGGTATAACGAAATTGCGCGGTATGCTGCTGCTAATCCCGAAAAAGATTTCGGAGTTCATCTCACACTTACTTCAGAGTGGAAAAATTATCGTTGGGGAACTGTTGCGCCACAAAATGAAGTTCCGGGTCTATATGATGAACAAGGTTATATGTGGAAAGGAGTAAGAGAAGTATACGCTTCTTCCAACACCGAAGAAGCTCTGATTGAGGGACGTGCTCAGATAAAAAAAGCATTAACGAGCGGAATTCCAATTACTCATATTGATTCTCATATGGGTACTTATCAATATTTACCAGATTACATGAATATCTACATTCAATTAGCCGATGAGTTTAATCTTCCTGCTCGAATGCCATCACAATCAACTATAGACAACATGAATTTCCCGAATGTAAGAAAATTATGTGACGAAAAAGGGATCATCTATCCGGACTATTTTATTTTTGAAGAATTTGAGAATTATAAAACTGAAAATGTATTTGAGTTTTGGACAGAATATATTAAGAACCTGAAGCCGGGTGTTACGGAAATATACGTTCACGCAGCTTCCGAAGGCGATGAAATTCGTGCTATTACCGGTTCAGCGGAAAAGCGAATCAAAGAGCTGGAGTTTTTTACCAGTGATACTCTGAAGAAACTAATTGAAGATGAAGGAGTTATTGTTATCGGATACCGCCCGCTGCTTGAATTGCAAAGAAAAAACAGAAAATAACACTCAACAAAAAGACACTAAAAGTTAACAAAGAGCAACATCAATAAAAAAGCGATAAAAAATTAAAGATAATAAAGATTAAGCTCTCTAAGGATGAGTCGAAGTTTTTGAAAAAAGTCTATCGACTCTTGTAATTGTTCAATTATAACAATAAGTTAAAAAATAAAATTATTAAATTATCTAACCTATGAAACAAAAATTATTATTCCTGTTTTTCATCTTTTCAGGCATTTTGATTTTCATTTTGCCATCTTGTAGCGATGAAGAATCACGTCCAACTTTTCCTTTATCGGCTGAGATTTTTCACAGTACCGATGGAAAACAAGTTGCTTTTACAGCTCTCACACATCAAGCAGACAGTTGGTTGTGGGATTTTGGCGACGGAAACATCAGTAATGAACAAAATCCGGTTCATATATACGAAGATGGGGGATATTACATTGCTACTTTAACTGTTAAAGACAAAGTGGGCAATTCTATAACTAAAGAAGTGAAATTAGCCATTGATCTCACACCTTATTCACTGCTTACGGGTGATCATACAGTAGATGGCTACAATGGTAAAACCTGGAAACTATCAGCCGATCATCCAACCGGAGGCGATTATTTAGGCAATGCCGATGCAGAATTGAGTGCTATTGCAGGAGTACCCAAACCACTCCCAATGGGGATTTTCGATTTGGAATTCGGCATGGGCGATGTGTATAAAGATGAATACACATTTTTCAATGACGGTAGCTACAAACATGATGTGAAAGAGGATGGGGCATCTTTTAGTGGACTTGTATATGAAATGGTTACCACAGGAGGAGCCGGAATTATTAATGCTAATGGAAAAGATTATGGCTTATGTATTGCAAAATACACACCGGAAGAAAATGCCACCTTTATTTATAAGGAGAATGATAATCTCACCATTTCTTCTGTTTATGGTCCGGGAGGTAAATTAACCTTCGAGAATGTTACCACTCTCGATTTTTCAGGAACTGAGTTTGTAGGATTCAGAGATTTTCAGAGAAAAATAATTGTTAACAGCATTACTGATAAAAGGATGCAACTGACAATGTTTATGGCGGCATCGGACAAAGCAATTGGTGTAAACACCCATGCTCTTGTATTAAGTTTTGAGGTTGTTAAATAAAAATCAATTTAAATTAATCGATATGAAGTTAAAAAACAGATTTAAAATAATAACAAAGCACCCGTATCCTTTTATTCTAATAGTTATACTGCTCCTGTTCTCCAGTGATGTTGTTTTTGGCGCAACATTACCTGACAACAGAGAAATTGATCAGGAGATTATACAGATAGAAGGTACCGTTACTTCTGCTATTGATGGAACATCACTACCGGGAGTTAGCATTATTATAAAGGGAACAGTAACCGGTACTATAACAGACTCGAATGGAGAATATAGTATTCATGCACCTAATAACGCAACATTGGTTTTTTCCTTTATAGGTTTCCAAAAACAAGAGGTTGCCATTCGTGGTCGCAATCTAATAAATATTGAAATGGAGGAAAGTATTGAAGCCTTGGAAGAGATCGTTGTTACCGCACTGGGAATCAAACGCGAAGAGAAATCTCTTGGATATTCTGTAGGCCGGGTTTCAGGAGAAGACTTAACCAGAGTTGCTCAGGAAAATGTTTTAAGCTCAATGGCAGGAAAGGTTTCCGGTGTTACCATTAGCTCAACCGGCGGTGCAGGTTCAACCGTTAGCATGGTTATTCGAGGAGCAACCTCAATGACTAGCGATAATCAACCACTCTTTGTGGTGGACGGAGTACCTATGGCAAGTACAACAAGCAATGTTGGCGGATTTGGAAGCGATAATCGCGTAGATTATGGTAATGCCATTGCTGATCTTGACCCGGAAAGTATAGAAAGTATTTCTATTCTTAAAGGACCAAGTGCAGCAGCATTATACGGAACACGAGCCGGAAATGGAGTGGTACTTATAACCACTAAAAAAGCACCAGACCGTGAAGGAATGAAGGTGACAGTTACCTCCAATACAGTATTTGATATTCCTTCACGCTATTTGAACGTTCAATCGCAATTTGCTACAGGAAACTTTTCTTTCAGACCCGAAAATTTTGGAGGAGGTATTTTACCAAATATTAATCCAATTGATGGGCAAGGGGCAGGACCCGAAAACGACAAAGGGTACTGGGCTGTGCAGTGGCACTCTCCATTGGATGCAAACAACACTCCGGTTCCGATTGAGGTTGTTTCATACCCCAATAATGTTCGTGACTTTATAAAAGATTTCGGGATTACTACAACAAATGGTGCATCCATTTCCAACAGCAGTGAGGTTTTAAATTACAGACTTGGAGTTACAAATATGACCCACAATGGATTAATACCGAATTCAGATCTTCATAAAAACAGCGTTACTCTTGCTGCAAGCTCAAAAATGCATGATAGTTTTACAATAAGTAGTAACATGAATTTCACAAATTCATGGGCCGATAACAGACCTGCATCAAACCGCGGCACTAATCCTTTGGAATGGGCATATAGCAATCCTTCTAATATAGATATAAATTTGTTGAAAAATTATGGAACAGGGAGCGACATAAAAAGAGTTTCGGAGAAACATGAGAATCCCTATTTTTTAGCTCACGATGTTAATAACAGCTTTAATCGTTACCACGTTTATGGAAACATTATGGCTAACTGGGAAATCTCATCTAAACTGAATGTAATGGGTAGAATGACATTAAACAAAACCGATGAGATTCGTGAATCTAAAATTGCTCCCGGTTATACCAAAGAAGCTAATAACGGAGCATATGGTATTACAACGAGTACTGGTTTAGAACAAAACATCGACGGATTGATAACTTTTGCTGACAAATGGAATGATTTCTCATTAACTGCTTCAGCCGGAGGAAATATCCTTTATTCTAAATCATCAAATGCCAGCAACTCATCCAAAGCAGGCTCAGGATTGATAGTACCAAATGTATTCACAATTCAGAATATAGAATCAAGTGCTCTTGTTTATAACAATTATCGATATGAAAAGGGGATCAACAGTCTTTATGCTATGGCAAATCTTGACTGGAAAGATATTGTTTATCTTGATCTCACCGCACGAAATGATTGGTCAAGCACCCTACCTCGCGAAAATAGATCTTATTTTTATCCTTCGGGATCATTAAGCATCTTAGTAAGCGAAATGTTTAACATGGGAAATAAAGTAGACATGTTCAAAATAAGAGGTGGCTGGGCACAAGTAGGTAACGATACATCGCCTTATCGCCTATTAGCAACTTATCAGGATGCAGGTCAATGGGGCGATGCTATCAGACTTCAAAAACAGAGTGGATTACTTAGTCCCAATCTGTTGCCTGAAAAGGCAACCTCTTTTGAAATTGGAGCCGATATAAGATTTTTCTCAAATCGACTTCGCCTTGATGGAACTTACTATATCGTTAATAACCGAAACCAAATTTTAGGAGTTCCACTGGCAGCTTCAAGTGGTTTTAGTGGAGTCCAAATTAATGCAGGACGTTTGCAAAGTAAAGGAATAGAGTTTTTACTCGGCGTTACACCCATTAAGACACGTGACTGGAAATGGGACTTAAATCTAAATTTCACAAAAAATGATACCCGAATTATGGAATTAACAGAAGATGTTGAATTTATAGAATTCTGGTCTGAGGGCAGAGTGAAAAACATTGGTTATGTTAAAGACAATAAATTAGGGCAAGATGGGCGTGTAGGAAACCTCTATTCGCGCAAAGTAATGCGAGTAACTGATAAAAGCTCTAAGTATTATGGTTATCCTATACTTAGTACCGGTCAAGAAGTTGAATGGCAAGGAGAAGAGGAATACTCGCTGGTTGGAAATTACAACCCGGATTTTATTATGGGGTTACAATCGACTGTCTCCTTTAAAAATTTCACATTAAATATGACATTCGATTGGAGATATGGCGGGCAATATGTATCGCAAACATATCGTTATTTCTCTGAAAAACTGCTTACACAATCTTGGCTTGATGAGTTGGTTCATCCCGGAGACTTCGGTGGAGGACCAAGCGAAGCACTTCGCGACTGGGTGATAGCAAATGAAGATAAATTTTTATTAAGCGACCGCTTGAGACCGATTGGAGGACCAACACCCGACTATGGAGGCTTCGCTGAAAACTTAAGTGGCAACACCGTCTACGATGGAACATTTGCTCCGGGAGTGCAAGGCTACCATGATGAAAATGGAAAGTTTATTTTGGAAAAAGAGAACCTTGGTGCCGAAGGAACCACTTTTATACCTTATGTCCTTAGCTATCCATGGGATATTGGACATACAAGCATGTTTGATGCCGATTATCTGAAATTGAGAGAAATTTCACTGAGTTATCGTTTGCCGGATAAATACGCTCGTAGAATGAGACTCAATGACGTGAATTTATCAATCTACAGTCGCAACATTATGCTTTGGACAAAAGATTCAAGTTTTGGAGTAGACCCGGAGAGAGCTTATCAAGCCTCAGGCAGTAGTTTTTATCAAGGGGTTGAACGATATAATGTAGATCCCTGGGTTGTTCCTTTAGGATTTAAAATTGATTTCACATTTTAATTAAAAAATTAAGATTATGATAAAAATAGAGAAAAACTATATATTAATTATATTTACTATCCTGTTTACATTGATGAACTCATGTAAAGACTTGGATGAGTTAAATATTAACCCGAATGGTGTGGATCCAGATGTTGCAGATCTCAATCTGCTGATGCCAACTTTCATTACAAACGTTGGACAAAATGTTGTGAATTTGGGGTTCGGCGATATTGCAGGTGTTATGCAACATACACAAAAAGATGGTTGGACCGGTAGTCACAACAGCTATGAATGGACCAATAACAGCCATAGCTGGGGAGGATATTATGGCATTCTAAGAAATGTGGATGAATTTCATCAAAAAGCGGTGAAAAATAATTACGAGTTCCATGAAGGAGTTGCACTCGTAATGAAAGCTTATGTTTTTGGATTAATTGCCGATCTGTGGGGTGATGCCCCTTTAACTGATGCTCTGAAAGCTGATTTAGGAGAAGAATACTTTAAACCGGTTTTTGATCCACAAAAAGATATTTATCTTTCCATACTTAATGATTTGAAAGATGCAAATATCTTTTTGTCTAAGGACAAAGCTATCTACGAGAATATTTCAGCAACACAAGATGTTTTGTATAAAGGCAACGTAGCAAAATGGCGAAAATTTGCTAATTCTCTTGCGCTTAGATACTACATGAGGTTGGCAGCAAAAGAGCCCGAGATTGCAAAAAAAGGCATCCAAGATATCATCACTCAACCCAATGATTTTCCATTAATTACTCACTTCTCCGATGATGCTAACATTGGATATATTGGCTCATCACCTGGCGATTCTTGGCCCAGTACTATGGAATTCGAACCCAACCCAAGCGGAGATTACATGCGATTAAAAATGTGCTCTACGCTGGTGAAGGCTTTACAGAAATTAAATGACCCGCGATTAGGCGTATGGGCAAATAAGATTGAAATTCCTCTGGTTTTGGTAGAAGGAGAGAAAATCGACAGAATTGTAGATCTGGATGATGATAGAAAAATACGAGAAATATCCCAGGATATTGTAGATCACTATGAAGAGAATATTCATACAAGTATTGATTTCGATACAGAATATATAGGAATTCCACCTTCTCTTTCCGGTGCAACACTATATAACTTAAATCCTAACGAAGGGCAGGGTTTATATAATCCACATTGTTCCCAATTGAGTGACATTTATAAAGAAAGCTTCGGACCACTCCTTCAAATGAGACTTATGTCGGCTGCTGAAGTACACTTTATCCTTGCAGAAGCGGCTTCGTATGAATGGATTCCGGAAGACCCTGAAACTCATTATGAAGCCGGGATTCAGCAATCTTTCAACGCTTGGGGAGTTGGTGATAAATTTAAAGATTATATTGAAGGAGCAACTTATACAGGATTAGAAAGTATTATTCAACAAAAATGGATTGCAAGCTGGACAACTGCTGCTGAAGCGTGGTTTGACTGGAGACGAACAGGACTACCTGATTTAAAGGTTGGAGAAGTGCCAAAAAGAGAAGCGCTCCCTCTTCGTTTTTATTATCATTTCGATAATGAGATTTCAAAAAACACTGCGAACGCAAATGCAGCTATTGACAAGTTAGAGCCTACTGAATTTAAAGGAACGGACAGCAATAACAGCGCATGGTCAAAAACATGGATTTTGCAGGGTACAGGGAAGCCTTATTGAATTATTCTAAAAACGCAGACAGGAGTTAAGCAAATTCCTGTCTGCTTTTTATTATCAGTTGTACACACCCTGAAATAAGAAGAGCTATCTGGGTTCTTTGCAAAGGTTTCAAGAAGCAAAAGAATTTTTTATTTATTGAAAATTTATCTCAATAAATATTTCTCGAAAAACTCCTCCATTTTCTTTTGTGAAAAATCATTTACCCGTGTAGCAATATCCATTGCGTGAGGCCAAAATGGAAGCTTATAATATTCACATGGCACTTCCAATTCATCCAATCGGCTTTTTAAAGTATCTGACTGATGAATCGGGACTAATTTATCCGATGTTCCGTGTAAAATCAAAGTAGGAGGAGCATTTTTACTAAGATAGGTAATAGGGGAAGCTTCTTTGTACAACTCCGGTTTTTCACGATAAGAATGACCCATGAAACCTGTTACCAGCGGCTGCGTTTGTGCATAATCATCCGTCAAATCAACCGGTCCGTAAATATCTACAACGGCTTTTATCTGATTATTATTTGCAATGCTATCCATCTGTGAACGCGAATCCCTCCATCCATAAGCTGCCAGCATTGACAAGTGAGCACCCGCTGATCCTCCAATTAAAGCAACTCGATGAGGATCGTAACCAAAATTTTCACCATTTTTAAAAACCCATTCCACGGCATCCGAAACATCCTCCACAGAGGCCGGATAAATACTATCGCGTTTTAATCGGTACGAAACAGTGCCCGTCATGTAACCTTTTTCAGCAAAGCTGATCAAATAGACCATATAATCAGAACGTTTACCGCTTTTCCATCCTCCTCCATGAATAAAGAGCAGTAAAGGTAAAGGTTCTCCTGCATTTTTGGGCTTATATAAATCTATCTGTAACGATTTTCCATACACATTTTTATACTCCACATTTTTAATCTCTTCAATAGTTTCCGGTATTTTGGGTTCCAGGTCAGCTAATTTTTCCAATCCTACACCGATAGCAAGATAATTTAGTGATTCAAAATAATATCCTACAGGCGGTTTTTCTGGAAATAAATATCCAATGGATCGAGGTATTATCATCAAAAGAGAAAAAAGCAGAATAACCAATAGTAAGCTTATTGATATGCGTTTAAAAAATTTATATCTCATAATATCCAGTTTATTTTAACTTCTTGAAATATTATTGTATGATTTTCGTTTCAAAAAGTGAGCGAAAAAAAAATACTCTTCCTCTTATTTCCTTTTTTCCAGATACTCTCATTTCTGTAATAGTTTGTTCTTCGTCTTACAATTATTTATCTCTCTTTATACGATGTTTTTTAAGCTATATCTTTCATATAATGAATTACTTTACTCTTTCCAATAAAAAGCAGTGAATTTAACATATTCTACTTGGCTATATCGAATCAGCTACATATATTTGTATAAAATATATGAAAATAAACGTTCAAGTAAAACGATTAACGGATTCTTTGAAAATTCTGTTCGAACAAAGCTACTGATTATATAATCCCTATCAAAGAAACAGTGTATATAGTTTTATTAATCACTCTAAATATCGGGGGCTCAATATTTATATTTTTAATCTTCGTATTATGAAAAGTGCTCATTTTAAAAAACCCGGAGGTTGCAATGGAATGCCTCTGCATCTGATCATGACAAGACTGCTTTACAAAAATGTTGCTTCTTACTATTAACAAATTAAACTGAAGCCTTCACTGATGCTCTAAGAAATGATAAATCAGAGTTTATTAAAAGGTTAGTGTCCTTTTTTCTGCATATGAATATCCTCAACGTTACACCTATCCGTTAGATGATATAAGCAGCAACAAAGAAAACTATGAAGCAGCTATTGCAACATTAGATGGAAAAGATTTACTATCTGCATCGATGTGGATAAGAGAATAAATAATAGTTTTAAAACAAAAACAATCAAAAAATAAAAATTAATTCATCAATAATAAACAAGTAAAAAATGAACCAGAATTTAAAAATCCGATTTGCACTTTTCTTGATTGGAGTTTTCAGTTTATTAAAACCTGAAATTGTCAATGCACAACAAACTCAAACATATTCTAAAGATAAACCGTTTGAGCAGGATTACAGTATCAAATATCTGAATGAGGATCCGAATGCAAGATTGCTGCAAGTGGCATCCGACAGAAACGGTTACGTTCAGATGCTTTCTTCTAAAGGATTGCTAAGAACACGAGCAGGGCAATTTCTTTTCCCCGGAACATTAGTCAAAGATGTACACGACAAACCAACTTCCGATAAAAACATTGCAGCGATTGGAACTTACAAAGATCAGTTGGTTTATATTGACGACAAGGCAGTTTTAAGCAATGCATGGGCAGGTAATTTATACTCTCGCCATAATATGCCTGAAGCAAAGATTTTTTGTGGTGGAGAAGATTTTACATTTTTAATTTCAGACGGTAAAAATTTAACCCTGTTACAAGATTCAGAAAGTTTGTGGGAAGGCATGCTTTCTAATGATAAAGTCCGGGATATCAAATACGATGCTGAGACTAATCTGTTTTGGATTTTAGGAGAGTTATCTATCAACACCTTCTCACCCGAAAATAAAAAGATTTCAAGAATCCTTGAAAATAATAAGATTACCTGTATAGAATTAATACCTGATAAATTAGTTGTGGGGACAAACGATGGATATTTTGAAATCGACCTGATAACGAAAAAACAAGTTAGCGAAGTTAAACAAAAAATGCCTTGGACTGATCTAACAACCATCAGTTATATAGACAATAAAATTTGGTTTGGATCTACTTCGGGTGCAATGATGCTTAGAGATGATAACACATTTAGCTACTATGCATCAAAACGATGGATACCTTCAGATACCATAGTTCACATTGCTAAAGGTCCTGAAAACTCAGTATTAATATTGACAAATAAAGGTTTGAGTAAAATCTGTTTCAAAGAGATGACTTTAGCCAAAAAGGCTGATTTTTTTGAAAAGCAGGTTCGAAATCGTCACATAAGAACTGGATTTAATGCAACTGTAACGCTTATGACTAATGGTGATATTACCACAGGTAGTATGCAAAATTCTGACAACGATGGTTTGTGGACATCCATGTATCTTGGTGCCGAAGCTTTTCGTTATTCAGTTACAAAGTCTGATGAGGCTTTACAAAATGTACGAGAATCACTTGAGGCTATGGAGCGACTCTATACCATTAATCCCATGAAATCGGGATTCCCGTCGCGTTCGTTTGAAAGAGCCGGCTATAACGTGGGCGATAAGCCCTGGCGGGCAACCGAAGATCCGGAATGGGACTGGAAATCTACCACCAGCAGCGACGAGGCAATTGGGCATGCATTTGTGTTTGGTGTAATAGCTGAATTGATCGATGTAGAATCTATACGAACGAAAGCCATAGAACTGCTTGATGGTATGATGCAGCACATTGTGGACAATGATTTATATTTAATAGATTTTGATGGAAAACCCACTACCTGGGGCAGATGGAATCCTGAATATGTGAACAGTTTCCCAACATCTGTAGGTGACAGAAAACTAAACAGTTCAAACATTATATCTATGCTGCAAAGCGCTTATTACTTTACGAAAAAAGAAATATATAAAGAAACAGCTTTTGAGCTAATAAATGAACACGGTTATCTGGAAAATCTTATGCGCCCTATGGAAGAAATAGGTCGCGCCGGGAACAATGCAGACGATTGGAGTCAAATGCTTTCAAGTGCATGGAATCATTCCGATGATGAGATGTATTATTTAGGATACTGGGGTTTATATCGATATGCATTTAATGACGAGTTAAAAGCTATGTATAAAGAAGCGATAATCGATCACTGGGAAGCTGAGCGTCCTGAAAAAGAGGGCTTGTGGAACATTATGACCGCACTTGTTGGCGATGATAATTACGATTTTAAAGAAGCTATCTGGTATTTACAAGAATATCCGTTAGACTTAATAACATGGACTGTTAAAAACAGTCACAGAAAAGATGTTGAGGATATTTCAGATAATTTCAGAAAACAGACCATCAAAGAGGTGTTGCCTCCCGATGAGTTACCTATTAGAAGACATAATGCAAATCGTTTTCAGTTGGATGGAGGAAACGACGGACAATCAGAGTACAGTGCCGGCGATATTTGGCTTTTGCCTTACTGGATAGGAAGATATTTAAACGTAATCGGCGAACCAACTCAAAATTAAACAAAAAGGAATATTTATGATTTTAAGATTTAACTTAATCCTTGTACTTTTTTCACTGATAGCTTGCAATCCAACACTAAAACATGAGGATGCATCGGTGAAGTATGTAATGGACAACATAATTACCGAACTTTATGAAACCCATACAGAAAAAGGGCTTCAATCGTTAAGCAATGAACAGGTATATGGTTTGTTTTCAGAAGAAGAGCGTGAAGTGTTAGCAACAAAACATTGGATCTTCAATGCAAATGTTCCGGTAGTTGTTTCAGTGATACGTAGCATAAAACAGGAGACCACTCC
>Ga0265293_10004790_pt1 | contig 23433 bp, 26 predicted proteins | sample Munlanlewell138R_FD_192505 | JGI IMG/M metagenome (GOLD analysis project Ga0265293, IMG submission 192505) | Leachate microbial communities from a municipal landfill in Southern Ontario, Canada - Leachate well 138R | ecosystem: Engineered > Solid waste > Landfill > Unclassified | place: Canada... | reverse complement strand
ATCAATTCTTTGAACGGTTTCAACAGGTTGTCGAAAACCCAGAACCAGCAGAATACCCATAACAAAGGCGGGCCAAAGCCCGCCCCCGTTTCAAAGCTGGCTCATGACCTCGTCCGAGGCATCGAAATTGGCGGTGACGCGCTGCACGTCATCGTCATCTTCCAGCGCATCCACAAGCCGCATCAGCTTTTGCATGCCTTCAAGGTCAAGCTCGGTCGTGGTGGTGGGTTTCCAGATCAGCTTGGTGGATTGGCTTTCGCCCAGCGCGGCTTCCAAAGCGTTTGAAACTTCGGACAGATCATCGCTGGCGCAATAGATCGTGTGGCCTTCGTCGCTGCTTTCGACATCATCGGCGCCGGCCTCGATCGCGGCCATCATGACGCTGTCGGCATCGCCCACCGACGCCGGATAGGTGATTTCGCCCATGCGATCGAACATGAAACTGACCGAGCCGGTTTCACCCAGATTGCCGCCATGTTTGCCAAAGATCGAGCGCACGTTGGATGCGGTGCGGTTGCGGTTATCGGTCATCGCCTCGACGATCACGGCAACGCCGCTGGGGCCATATCCCTCATAGCGAATTTCATCGTAGTTTTCGGCGTCACCACCCAGCGATTTCTTGATCGCGCGGTCGATCACATCCTTGGGGACGGAAACGGATTTCGCCTCTTTGACCGCAAGCCGCAGACGCGGGTTCTTGTCGGGATCAGGATCGCCCATCTTGGCGGCAACGGTGATTTCCTTGGCCAGCTTGGAAAACAACTTCGAGCGCGCCGCGTCCTGACGCCCTTTGCGGTGCTGGATATTTGCCCATTTTGAATGGCCTGCCATCTGCGTGGACCCTCATGCATTTGTGTCGGTCTGTCTATATTCCATGCGCCTTGCCCGCTGCAAGCCCGCGCGCGCGCGCGCGCCCCGCGATCACGGCAGGCTTTGCGCCAGTCGGCCCCCTTCGCGGATCATCACGATGCGCTGCGCCTTGCCGCTGCGATCATCGGTTTCAACATAAAGCCCCGACAGCGTCGCCTCGCCCTCGGCGGGTTGAAAGCGGGTCTTGCCCATGCCGGTAATAAAACGGCGCATGGGTTCGTCCTTGTCCATGCCGATCACCGAATTGTAATCGCCGCACATGCCGGCATCGGATTGATAGGCGGTGCCGCCGGGCAGGATCTGGGCATCGGCGGTGCAGACATGCGTATGCGTGCCCACCACGATACTGGCGCGGCCATCGCAAAAATGGCCGGTGGCCATTTTCTCGCTGGTGGCTTCGCAATGGATATCCACCAGACTGGCCTGCACCCGTCCGCCCATCGGATGCGCGCGCAACACCGGATCAAGCGCGGAAAACGGATCATCAAAGGGCCGTTTCATGAATACCTGCCCCAGCGCCTGCGTCACCAGCACCTTGCGCCCCTGCGTCGCCTCATAGACCCGGGCCCCCGCGCCGGGGGCGTTTTTGGCATAGTTCAGCGGGCGCAGGATGCGCGGTTCGATCTCAATGAATTGCATCATGTCGCGCTGGTCAAAGGCGTGATCGCCCAGCGTCACGCAATCGGCCCCCGCGGCCAGCAATGCGCGTGCGTGATCGGGCGAAAGCCCGGCGCCATTCGTGGCATTTTCACCATTGACCACCACGAAATCCAGCCGCCAATCGGCGCGAAACCGTGGAAGCCGTTCCGATATGGCCCGGCGCCCAGCCCGGCCCATCACATCGCCCAGAAACAATATCCTCATGCAAACTGTGCTAGGACTGCGCGCGGGCGGGCGCAAGCAGATTCATGCGGGCGGAAAATGTAAAACGCCGGCCTCTGTCACCAGCATATCAAGCCGCGCATCGGTGGGTTCCGTGGGCAGCGGCGCAGGCGTTTCCTGGCCCGCATAGGCAAAGCCCACGGCCAGCACATCACCCGCCGCCCGCAGCCCCGCCAATGTGCGGTCATAATAGCCGCCACCATAGCCCAGCCGGTGGCCCGCGCGGTCAAATGCCAGCATCGGCACAATCACCACGCGCGGCACCAGCGCCGCGCCTTCGCGCGGGGCCAGCGTGCCGAACGGGCCAGACACCAGCGCGCAATCGGGCTGCCATGCGCGAAAGGCAAGCGGCATGGCCTTGCCCGTGATGATCGGGACGGCAACCGGGCCGTGCGCGGCCATATGCGCCATTACCGGCCGTGGATCGATTTCGGTGCGGATCGGCAGATAGCCCGCGATCACCGCACCCCGCCAGGGCGCCAGCACATCGGCAAGGATCGCCCCTGCCGCCGCCGCGCGGGCGGGCGCATGCGCATTTTCGCGCCGGATCAACGCGGCGCGACGCAAATCGGCCTTGGGGTCGATCGTCACAGCAAGACCATCGTTGCAATGCCCAGGAACACGAAAAAGCCCACAATATCGGTCGTTGTTGTCAGAAACGGCCCCGAGGCCACCGCCGGATCGACGCCCAGTTTTTCCAACGCAATCGGGATCAACACCCCCCCGACCGAGGCCCCGATCTGGGTCAGCATCAGCGCCACCGCGATCACCAGCCCGATCACCGGTTCGCCGAACCACGCGGCCACAACCACGCCCATGATCGCGCCAAAAGCCAGCCCGTTCAGCACCCCCACCAAGGCTTCGCGCCGCACAACGCGCCACGCGTTTGCCGATGTCAGATCGCGGGTGGCCAGCGCGCGCACCGCAACCGCCAGCGATTGCGTGCCCGCATTACCACCCATCGAGGCCACGATCGGCATCAGGATTGCCAGCAGCACGATCTGTTGAATCGTCGTTTCAAACTGCGCAATCACCGAGGCCGAAATATTCGCTGCCACCAGATTGATCAAAAGCCACGGAAAACGCCCGCGCATCGTGGTAAACACCCGGTCGCCAAGGCTCGTTTCCCCCACACCGGCAAAGCGCAGGTAATCTTCTTCGTGTTCCTCATCCAGCACGGTCATCGCATCGTCGATGGTGATCACGCCCACCAGCCGGCCATCGGCATCAACCACCGGGGCCGAAATCAGGTGATATTGGTTAAAGGCATAGGCCACATCGCCTTCCTGATCATGCACGCTAAAGGTGCGAAAACTCGGCTCTAACAGATCGGCCAGCATGGCGGCGCGCGGCTGGCTCAGCAACCGGCCAAGCGTGACATAGCCGACAGGGCGCAGACGCGGATCGACCAGCACGATATGATAGAAATGTTCGGGCAGATCATCGGCGCTGCGCAGAAAATCGATCGCATCGCCCACATTCCAATGCGACGGCGCCATCACCACTTCGCGCTGCATCAACCGCCCGGCGGAATATTCCGGAAAGCTCAGCGATTGTTCGACCGCGACCCGGTCCACATCTTCGAGCGCGCCGAGGATGGCCGCCTGCTGCGGGGCCTCAAGATCTTCGAGCAAGTCGATCACATCATCGGAATCAAGCTCGCGCACCGCATCGGCCAGCACTTCGGGGCGCAATTGGGCGATCACATCCTCGCGAATCGATTCGTGCAGCTCGGACAGGATTTCACCGTCGAATTCACGATCATAAAGCGTGATCAGCCGGCGGCGGTCATGGTCATTGACCTGTTCCAGAAGGTCGGCGATATCGGCGGCGTGCAACGGCTCCATCAGGGCGGTCAACCGGGCCGCGTCGCCCATTTCCATCGCCTGCAGCACTGCGCCCAGCATCCGCGCATCAAGCGCGCCCGGACCGGTTTCGCGGCGGTCGTTACCTGTATCGTCTTGTGCCATGCGCTGCGCCTTTGGTTTTTCGTGTTCAACATAGATCATCGCAAATTGGGGAAACAGGGGCCGCGCGCGATTTACGTTGAATTTCTTTGCCTTTAGGTTGGGTCCGGTATGAGCGGAGGCCATGATGAACGACACCCATATCCTGAGCGGTCAGCTGATCGCCTTTGACGGCGATCCTTTTGGCGCCGCCGGGCCCGATGCGGCGCGCCACTGGCGCCACGGGGCGGTGGTGATCCGGGGCGGTGTGATTGCCGATCTGGGTGATGGCGCGCGTATCCGCGCGGAATGGCCCGATACGCCTGAAACTCGCTATGGCGACGCGCTGATTTCAGCGGGTTTTGTCGATGCGCATGTGCATTACCCCCAGACCGGCATCATCGCCAGTTGGGGCAAGCGGCTGATCGACTGGCTCAACACCTATACTTTCCCCGAGGAAATGCGTTTCAACGATCCCGCCTATGCCCGCCAGATCGCGGCGCTTTATCTGGATCTAAGCCGCGCGCATGGGGTGACCACCATGTGCAGCTTTGCCACGATTCATTCCGCCTCGGTCGATGCCTTTTTCACCGAGGCCCAGTCCCGTGGCCAGCGCGTGATCGCCGGGCGCACCTGCATGGATCGCAACGCCCCCGACGGGCTGCGCGATACCGCCCAGACCGCCTATGACGAAAGCCGCGCATTGCTGCACCGCTGGCATGGTCAGGACCGGTTGCATTATGCGATCACCCCGCGTTTTTCGCCCACATCCACGCCCGAACAGCTTGCCGCGCTTGGCGCGCTTTGGGCCGAACATCCCGATTGTCTGATGCAAACCCACCTGAGCGAACAGGTGGATGAACTGGACTGGGTGCAATCGCTTTATCCCGATGCGCGCGACTATCTTGATACATATGAGGCGCATGGATTGCTTGGCCCCGGCGGGCTATATGGCCACGCGATCCACCTGACACCGCGCGAACGTGACCGGCTGCGCGAAGCGGGTGGCGCATTGGTGCATTGCCCCACGTCGAATACCTTTATCGGATCGGGGATCTTCGATCTGGCCGCGCGCAAGGCCGAGGGCCAGATCGTCGCGCTTGGCACCGATACCGGCGGCGGATCGTCGTTTTCGATGCTGCGCACGATGGCGGCGGCCTATGAAATCGGCCAGCTTGCCGGCACGCCGCTGCATCCGGCACAATTGTGGTGGCTGGCAACGATGGGCGGCGCGCAGGCGCTGCGGCTGGGGCACAAGATCGGCAATATCGCCATCGGGGCCGAGGCCGATCTGGCGGTGATCGACCTTGCGTCCACCCCTGCCATTGCCCAGCGTGCCGCGCGGGCCGGTGATTTCTGGGAAAGCCTTTTCCCCACGATCATGATGGGCGATGACCGCGCGATCCGGGCCGTCTGGATCAACGGCGCGCGGGCGGCCTAGGCGCGCGACAGGGTTGCCAGCGCCTGCGCGTGGAGATCGGCATTCGCGGCGGCGATGATCCGTCCGCCCTCATGCGCGGGCCCGCCCGCCCAATCGGTGACGATACCGCCAGCAGCCTCGATCACCGCGATCGGGGCCATGATGTCATAGGATTGCAGCCCCGCTTCAACCACCAGATCGACATGGCCCGCCGCCAGCAGCGCATAGGCATAGCAATCGAGCCCATAGCGCGTCAGCTTGCATTGCGCGGCCAGCGCATGAAACGCCGCGCTTTCGGCATCGCTGCCCACCTGCGGATAGGTGGTAAACAGCGTGGCCTCTGCCAGCGCCGCCGTGCGGCGTGTGGCAAGATCCACGGTGCCATGCGGGCCGATCAATCGGGCATGGCCCAACCCGCCGATGAAACGTTCGCCGATATAGGGCTGATCGATCACGCCCAAAAGCGCGTTTTGCGCATCGCGCAGCCCGATCAACACCCCCCAGGTGGGCGCGCCGGAAATATAGGACCGTGTGCCGTCAATCGGATCAAGCACCCAGGTCAGCCCGCTGGTGCCGGGCCTTGCACCATATTCTTCGCCAAGGATCGCATCATCTGGCCGCATCCGCGCGATCACATCGACCATGGCGCGTTCCGCTGCGCGGTCGGCCAAAGTCACCGGATCGAAACCGCCGGACAATTTGTTTTCGGCGCCCAGCCCTTTGGTGCGAAAATGCGCCAATGTTACCGCCCGCGCCGCATCGGCGGCGGCATTGGCGGTATCGATCACGCTTTGGCGGATTGCAGACGATAGTTCATTCATGCCAACCCCCGGCACAACCCCGTTCAGGCTGCGGGTAGTGGCTAAACCATAGGTCGTCAAGCAATGCGTCTATGCGACATCCGACAGAACCCGCGCCAGTTCAAACAGGCGGCGGCGTTGGTTTTCGGGGATGGCATAATAGGAACGCACCAGTTCCAGGGCCTCTTTATCGGCCAGAATATCGCGCGATGCGACGGCTTCGTCGGCATCGGCCTCGATCCCGTCGAAAAAGAACGCGACCGGCACGCTCAGCGCTTCGGCAATATCCCAAAGCCGCGAGGCACTGACCCGGTTCATGCCGGTCTCATATTTCTGGATCTGCTGAAACTTGATGCCGACCTTTTCGGCAAGCTGTTGTTGCGTCATGCCCACCATCCAACGGCGGTGGCGGATACGTTTACCCACATGAACATCGACCGGATGAGTCATACCCCATCTCCCCTTACCAACCGAACAGAATTACTCTTGCGTGTATTAACCTTTCGCCCTTTGGCCGCAGTGACTCAACCTGTCTTTTTAGACAGGTTAGATTGGCGCTCCGTCAAGCTACTGAAAACTAATTATAAACTTACGAAATCTCCCATTAACTTGTGTGAATGTAGCGCATTTTGCTGCCGCAACCCAGGGTTTTCCGCGCTTTGTCCCGCTATAACACCATTCTCCTTAAGGTATAGTTATTGCCGGACGGGCATTTTGCGGCGCAAAGGCTCGATTCCCGCAGATCTCTGCCCTATGGTGCGCGCATCGCATCAGGGGGCCTCATGAAAGCATATCGCGTCACCGCATTTGATACCGAACCGCAGCTTGCCGACATCGCCCGCCCCGAACCCGGGCCCGGGCAGGTGCTGGTCAAAATCGCCGCCTGCGGGCTGAATTTCGCGGACCTTTTGATGATCAAGGGCCAGTATCAGGAACGCCCCCCCCTGCCCTTTACGCTGGGAATGGAGCTTGCCGGCACGATCGAGGCGCTTGGCGCGGGCGTCGATACCCCCGCCGTCGGCACCCGCGTGGCGATCATGGCGGGCGCCGGGGGGCTGGCGGAATATGGCACGTTTGACGCCGCGCGCTGCGTGCCGATCCCAGATGCGATGTCCTTCACTGATGCCGCCGCATTCCAGATCGCCCATGGCACCAGCCATGTCGCGCTGGATTATAAGGCCCGCTTGCAACCGGGCGAAACGCTGTTGGTGCTGGGGGCGGCTGGCGGCGTGGGCCTTAGCGCCATCCAGATTGGCAAGCTGATGGGCGCGCGGGTGATTGCCTGCGCGCGCGGCGCCGATAAGCTCGCGATCTGCAAAGCGGCCGGCGCCGATCACCTGATCGACAGCGAGGATGACATCCGCGCAGCGGTTCTGGCGCTGGGGGGGGCCGATGTCGTCTATGATCCGGTCGGCGGCGATCAATTCACCGCCGCATTTCGCGCCTGCAACCCCGAGGCGCGGATTCTGGTCATCGGCTTTGCCAGCGGCGATGTGCCCCAGGTGCGCGCCAATCATCTGATGGTGAAAAATATCTCGCTCATCGGGTTTTACTGGGGCGGCTATAATGCCTTTCGCCCACAGGTGCTGGCCGATTCCACCCGCAAACTGATCGACTGGATTTCCACAGGCCAGTTGCAACCCCATATCAGCCGGATTCTGCCGCTCGATCAGGTGGATGACGCGCTGGAATTGTTGCGCAGCCGGGCGTCTACGGGAAAGGTGGTCGTCACCCCTTGAAACCGGGCGATAACAGATTAGGAAAAACCCCGTATTTCTGCCGCGAAAGCCTTGAAATCGATAGATCGCTCAACGATATTGACGAACAAGAGCGGCTTGGTGCCGGTCAAAGTGATGATGTTAACAGGAGACTGTCGATGGCAGACTATCAGACGATCCGCACCGGTGTAGGAGCACGCGCCGCGCAGATCGATCAGGGGCTTCGCGCCCATATGAACAAGGTCTACGGGCTTATGTCCGTGGGGCTTTTGCTCACTGCGCTTGTGGCTTGGGCCGTCGGGTCGAATGATGCGTTGCTGTCGATCTTTCGCGATCCGGTAACGCTTTCGCCCAATATTCTGGGCTGGATCGTGATGTTTGCCCCGCTGATCATGGTCTTTGCCTTTGGCGCGATGATCCAGCGTGCTTCGGCGGCTGCGGCGCAACTGTTCTTTTACACCTTTGCCGCGGTGATGGGCCTGTCGATTTCGTGGATCTTTGCCGCTTTCACCGGCATTTCGATCGCGCAAACCTTTCTGGTGACCTCGATTTCCTTCGCCGGCCTGTCGCTTTATGGCTATACGACCAAGCGGGACATTTCCGGTTGGGGCGCCTTCCTGATCATGGGTGTGATCGGCCTGATCGTGGCGTCGATCGTGAATATCTTTCTGCAATCGCCGGCGCTGCATTTCGCGGTTTCTGTGATTGGTGTGCTGATCTTTGCCGGGCTGACCGCATTCGATACCCAGCGGATCAAGAACGAATATGTGGCCCATGCACAATCCATGGACAGCGAATGGCTGGCGAAATCGGCGATCATGGGCGCGCTGACGCTCTATCTCGATTTCATCAACCTGTTCATGTTCCTGCTGCAATTCCTGGGCAACCGCGAATAAGCGATCCCGGATCCGAACATTTTGCCCCGCCCGCATCCGCTGGCGGGGTTTTTTTATGCTGCCGGGGTCCGGATACCGAACAGCACAGGGTCAAGCATGATATCGGCAATCGAATATTCATCCAGCACCGCGAGAAAGGCCGCCCGCGCCTCGGTCAGGGGGGATTTCAATTTGCAGAATTGTGAAATGGCGCAATCGCTGCTCGGCCGCATACAGGCCACCAGCGAAAAATCGGTTTCCATATGCCGCACGACATCGCCCACCTTGATCGCGGCCGCCTGCTGCGCAAGATGCAAGCCCCCTGCCCGCCCACGTTGGGCCACCAGGAATTTCCCTTGGGTCAGGGCATTGACCACCTTCATCACTGTGCTGCGCGGCAGGGCATAGGCCGCCACGATCTGATCGATCGTAAAGCGGCGCGCGCCGTTGGATGCGGCGTAAATCATGATGCGCATCGCCACATCCGTCGTGTCATTGAGCCGCATTTTCCGGCCTCCTGCCGCTGGATTGAGGCGATTTGTCACAGAAATATAACATACCTATTAATGGCATCTTAATCTTTCGTCGTTTAGATACGTTGTGTCGGAACCTTTTACAGTGGAAACGGAACATGGCCAAGCCGCTTGGTGAACAAACACTCCGCATCATCGAAGCAACCGCCCCGGTGGTGGCTGCGCATGTCAATCAGATCGTGCCCTGCATGTATGATAAATTGCTCGCCGCGCCCGAAATCCGGGCGCTTTTCAATATGTCGCACCAGCATGGCGGATCGCCACAGCACAAGGCATTGGCCGGGGCGCTGATCGCCTATGCAACCCATATCCGCACGCCGCTGGTGCTTGCCGATGCGATCGAGCGGATCGCGCAAAAGCACGCGGGCCTGCAAATTCTGCCCGAACATTATCCCCATGTCGCCAATGCCCTGCTTGGTGCCGTGGCCGAGGTGTTGGGCGAGGCTGCGACCCCCGAAATTCTGGCCGCCTGGGGCGAGGCCTATTGGTTCCTCGCCGATACGCTGATCGAACGCGAAGCCGCGATCTATGCCGAATCCGCCGCCAAACCCGGCGGCTGGGCCGGCTGGCGCCGATTCCGCGTGGTGGCCAAAACGCCCGAGACCCCGGAAATCATGTCGCTGATCCTGCGCCCCGTTGATGGCGGCCCGGTCAGCGAACATCGCCCCGGCCAATATCTGAGCTTCCGTTTCACGCCGTCTGAATCCGAAGAATATCGTCGGAATTATTCGATTTCCTCGGCTCCGAACAATGTCAGCTATCGGATCACCGTCAAACGCGAAACCGAGGGGCGGATTTCCAACTGGCTGCATGATGCCGTCGAAATCGGCACGGAATTCGATGTCGCGGCCCCGGCGGGCGAATTCTTCCTCGATCCCGCAAACAAGCGCGAAGTGGTGCTGCTGTCGGGCGGGGTCGGGTTCACGCCGATGATGTCGATGCTTGAAAGCTACGGCGGCGGCGATACGAAAATCGTCTATGTGCACGCCGTGCGCGATCAGCAAAGCCACGCAATGCCGCAAGCCGCGCTGGCACGCGCGAATGAAAGCCACGTATTTTACGAAAACCCGACCGATGGCGCGCTGCCGCAGGGCGCGTATAGCGGCCGGGTCGATCCTGAATGGTTGGTGAAAATCAGCGATCCCGCCACCGCCGATTATTTCGTTTGCGGCCCGGTGGATTTCATGCAGGCGATGGTGCAGGGGCTCAAGGCCGCGAATGTGCCCGACACCCGCATTCACTATGAATTCTTTGGCCCCGCCGCGGCGCAGGTGGGCTGATCCCAAAACCACAAAGCCAGCCTTCGGGCTGGCTTTTTCACGCGACCAAAGAAAAAGCCGCGCGGTTTCCCGGCGCGGCTTTATCATTACATGATCCGCAAGGCTTACTTGATCTTGCCTTCTTTGTATTCGACATGTTTGCGGGCAACCGGGTCATATTTGCGCACGGTCATTTTTTCGGTCATGGTGCGCGCATTTTTCTTGGTCACATAGAAGTGGCCCGTATCCGCGGTCGAGTTCAGACGGATCTTGATCGTCGTCGGCTTCGCCATTTGAAGTCTCCAGTCTAGTCCTGAACGGGTCAGTCGGGCCGCCCGTGGAATCCTTGAAGCCCGCCTTTTAAGCGAACCACCGCCCGAGTCAACCGCTTTCGCGCGCGCAGACAGCGCCGCTCAGAGGTTTACACATTCTTTACCGTTGCTATGTCATAGTCAGTGTAACCCGAACAACTGGAAAACGCCATGGCACCACAAAACACCCCCAATGACGCCCGGTTTGCGGGCAAATGCGCGATTGTCACCGGCGCGGGCGCGGGAATCGGGCGGGCCACTGCGCTGCGGCTTGCACGCGAAGGGGCGCGGGTGATTGCCACCGATCTGCAGCCCGACCGGCTGGATGAATTGGCCGCCGCGGCGGATGGGCAGATCACCACGGTTGCGGGCGATATCACCGATCCCACGCTGCCCGACGCGCTGCTGCGCGCCGCCGACGGGCCGGTCGATATCGTGATCAACAATGCCGGGATCATGGATAAATTCCTGCCCGCCGCCGAAATCGACGATGCCACCTGGAACAAGGTGATGGATGTCAATGTCAGCGCCACGATGCGGCTGAACCGCGCCGCTCTGCCCGCGATGATCGATGCGGGGCGCGGCGTGATCATCTATACCAGTTCGATGGCGGGCCAGCATGGGGCCACGGCGGGACTGGCCTATACGGCGTCGAAACACGCGGTGAATGGCATGGTCAAGAATATGGCCTTTATCTATGGCCCCGCCGGTATCCGCACCAATGCCGTCGCGCCCGGTGCCGTTGCCACCAGTATCGAGGCGCCTTTTGCCTCGCAATCCGCCGCCGCGCGGATCGGGCCGGTGATGCAGGCGACGATCACCGCCACTGCGCAGCCCGAACAGATTGCCGCCGCGATCTGTTGGCTGGCCAGCGACGAGGCCCGCCATATCAACGGCGCCATTCTGCCGGTCGATGCCGGCTGGTCGGTGGTGTGACGGGATAGGCGCGCGGATGGCCTGTAAGCCGGATTTTGTTCCGGGGCCAAGGCCCCTTTGATGACCATTCGTCTGGGCGCCGTGTTACCACGGCGCTCTGGCTGCCAACCCGGGCCTCTGGGCTGAAGCATCCCTGCGGCGGTCTGCCTTGCGGCACACGGCCCGCGCGAGGCCCCTATTTGGCATTGCTCCCGGTGGGGCTTGCCGTGCCGTCCTTGTTGCCAAGTCCGCGGTGCGCTCTTACCGCACCGTTTCACCCTTACCGCACAAGTGCGGCGGTTTGTTTTCTGTGGCGCTTTCCCTCGGGTTACCCCGGCCGGGCGTTACCCGGCACCGTTGCTTCATGGAGTCCGGACTTTCCTCGCGCATCTTGCGATGCACGCGGCCATCCGGCCATCCGCGCCCTGTGCATTTAGGGGTTGGGATGCGCGCGGTCAACGGGAAAGCGTGCGGCCAGATTTTCGGCAATCGCCAGATCGCGGGCATCGGCGGCGCCACTGTGACGCGGTCGAAAGCGCAGCCGGAACGCAGCCAGACGCGTGGCCGCATCGCAATCGGGATAACCAAACGCCGCAAGCGCACCGGCAAGCCGCACCAGCCCCGCCCCGTCCAGCGGTTCGAGCGCGGGCCGTGCCACATCCGGCCAGACCGACAGCCCCTGCCGCGCCAACCCTGCCCAGTCAAAGCGCGGCCCCGGATCGACCTTGCGCCCCGGCGCCATGTCGGAATGGCCGATCACCCGTTCGGGCGCGATCTGCCAGCGCGCCATGATGCCCGCAAGCAGCGTCTCTAATGCGCGCATCTGCGGATGGGCAAAGGGTGTGGCCCCGGTATTGGCAAGCTCGATCCCGATGGAACGTGAATTGACATCATGGGTGGCGCCCCAAGCCCCCGCCCCCGCATGCCAGGCGCGCGCGGCTTCATCGACCATCTGGGTGATATTGCCCGCCGGACAGATCAGATAATGCGCCGAAACTTCGTGCAGCGGATCACAAAGCCGCGCCAAAGCGGCCTCGGGCGTCGCCATGGCAGTGAAATGCACCACCACCATATCAGGCAGAACCCCGCCCCGCCGCGCCCCGAAGTTGGGCGAGGCGCAGCGCGTGATTTCAGCGCCGGGCCGCAAGCCGGAAAGGTGCCGGATCCCAGGAACAGGCAAAGCCATCGCCATCGGGATCAAGCCCAAGCGCATCGCGCTGCGGCCCGCCCCGGCGCAGGAATTCCTCTTGCGCCAGATCGGGCGAAGGGAAGCGGCCACAGGCCCGTTCCTGCCGCGCCTGACCGCCGCCCAGAATCAGCCGCCGATAAACCGGCTGGCCAACCGAATTGGTGGACGAAAGCGCGAAATTGACGATTGTGGCGGCATTGCCGCCCTGACGCTGGGGCAGCGCGCCGGGTTCGATCACCTGATAGGCCTGGCGCTGCGCGGCAATACGCGCGGCATCGCTTTCGATCGTTTCGCGCGCGGCAACGGCGCTGAAATCCTGCTCGTCCGAGATCTGCGCGCCGCCACTTGTGGGCGCAGGCGTGATCACCGGGGCTGCATTGGCTGCGGGCAGTGGCGCCCCGACCGCCGCAAGCGCATCGCGGGCAAGGGCGCTGTTGGCATCACCTGCAGCCATGCGTTGCGATGTGGGCGCACCCGCAAGGGCCGCTTCGCGCGCGCGGCGCTGGCTTTCGTGATAGTCATAATTGCTGAAACCCACGCCGGTGCCGACATCGCCCGCAGGTTCGCATGCCGCCAGCCCCGCGACCATCATCACAGCAAGAATATACCGCATCAAACCCGTCCTGCTCTGGTGCATCTGGCGCTGATTACCACCATTTTGCCGGCTTGGAAACAAAGCCTGCAGATGCCTCAAGCGAATGTGCGATATTCAGCAGATCGCCTTCTTCCCATGGCCGACCGATCAGTTGCAGCCCCAGCGGCATGCCCTGCGCATCAAGCCCCGCAGGCAGCGCAATCGCCGGCAGACCGGCAAGGTTCACCGTCACCGTGAACACATCATTAAGATACATCTGCACCGGATCGGCGCTGGCCATATCCCCCAGACCAAAGGCCGCCGAGGGCGTGGCAGGCGTCAGGATCGCATCGATCCCATCCGCGAATACATCATCGAAATCGCGTTTGATCAGGCTGCGCACCTTGCGGGCGCGGTTGTAATAGGCGTCATAAAACCCCGCCGACAGCACATAGGTGCCCATCATCACGCGTAGCTGCACCTGTGGGCCGAACCCTTCGGCGCGGGTTTTTTCATACATTTCGGTGATGCCATCGCCCGCAGCCAGTGTCGCGCGGTGGCCATAGCGCACCCCGTCATAGCGCGCGAGGTTGGATGACGCTTCGGCCGGGGCGATCACGTAATAGACCGGCAGCGCGTATTTCGTATGCGGCAGGCTGATATCGACGACCTCGGCCCCGGCACCGCGCAGCATATCCGCCCCCTCGGCCCAGAGCCGTTCGATTTCCGCCGGCATGCCATCCATCCGGTATTCGCGCGGAATCCCGATCCGTTTGCCGCGAATATCGCCGGTCAGCATCGCCTCGAAATCCGGCACGGCCAGTTTGGCCGATGTGGAATCCTTTGGGTCATGCCCGGCCATGGCCTGCAGCATGATCGCGGCATCGCGCACATCCTTGGTCATCGGCCCGGCCTGATCCAGCGACGAGGCAAAGGCCACCACACCCCAGCGCGAACAGCGGCCATAGGTGGGCTTGATCCCGGTGATGCCGGTAAAGGCCGCAGGCTGACGGATCGAGCCGCCGGTATCCGTGCCGGTTGCGGCCAGACACAGATCCGCCGCCACCGCCGCCGCCGATCCGCCCGATGATCCGCCCGGCGTCATCTTGCGCCCGGCGGCCTGCCAGGGGTTGATCGCATCGCCGTAAACGCTGGTTTCATTCGATGAACCCATGGCGAATTCATCCATGTTCAGCTTGCCCAGCATCACCGCGCCCGCATCGAAAAGCTGCCGGGTGATCGTGCTTTCATATTCGGGGCGGAAACCGGCCAGCATGGCGCTGGCGGCCTGGGTCGGCACGCCCTTGGTGCAAAACAGATCCTTGATACCCAACGGAATCCCGCACATGGCGGGGGCATCGCCCGTCTTGAGCCGCGCATCGGCGGCATCGGCCTGGGCCAGCGCAATGTCGGGCGTGTGGTGGACAAAGGCATTAAGCGCGCCTGCCCCCTCGATCGCGCCAAGGCAGGCTTCGGTCAGGGCGCGCGCGGTGGTCTCGCCCTTGCGCAGGGCATCGCGGGCGCCGGCAATCGTAAGCGTGTTCAAATCGGCCATGACGTTCACTCCACCATCTTTGGCACGGCGAAAAAGCCTTCGCGGGCATCGGGGGCATTGGCAAGGATCTGATCCTGAATGCCGCCGTCCGTCACCACATCCGCGCGCCGGGGCAGCCGTTGGGGTGTGACCGAGGTCATGGGTTCGACCCCATCGACATTCACTTCGCGCAATTGTTCGATGAAACCAAGCATGGCGTTGAATTCGGCGGCAAGCGCGGGAAGTTTGTCTTCCTCGACCCGGATGCGCGCCAGTTTGGCCACGCGCCGGGCTGTTTCGGTGTCGATCGACATTGGCGGGCTCCGTTGTGTGTGTTGTTTGCGTTTATAGCGGCGCGCGGCGGGCTTCAAGCATGTGGCGGCGCAGGGACTCGATCATCCAGCCCAGCATCGCGCCATTCAGCAGGTGCCAGCCGAAATGCGTGCCGATCGGCAGATGGTCGCACAACGGCCCATCCAGTGCGCGCAGCGTCAGTGATGCCAGCATCAACACCAGCCCGATGGTCAGATTGCGCGCAAATACCGGCGCCCGGCGGGGGATCACCGCGATATAGATCGCCAGCACCAGCGGCACCGGCATATAGGCCGCGGTCGATCCCAGCGCATCGACCTGCATGAAAACCGGCACGGTCAGGATGGCAAAGGGGATGAACAGCGGCGTGATCAGCCAGGCCCAGAGCCCGCGCCGGCCGGTATTGCGGCCGAAAATCGCGGGCAATTCGCGGCTGGCCGCCCAAAGAAACACCAGCACGAACAAAAGGATCGGCAGCGTATCGGCCAGCCCCGCCCAGCCGGTTGCATGGGTGTGAAACAGGTATGATCCGATGCCGATGGCGAATAATATCACCACCAGCAGCCGCGCCACACCCAGCCCCCGCACCCGTGGCCACATGATCACGGCGGCGATGATAAAGGCCAGATTGGTCAGCGCGTTGATCGGTTCGGCCCAATAGCCGAAATCATTACGCTCGCAATAGTTGTTGACCTGCGCCATCAAATCCATCGCGCAGCCCCGGCCCGTTGGGCGGCGAAGAATTCGCGCAGTAGTGATTCGGATTCATCCGCCGCGATCCCGTCGTAAACCTCGGGGCGGTGGTGGCTTTGCGGGTGGCTATAGATACGCGGCCCCTGCGCCACGCCGCCCGATTTGGGATCCGCCGCGCCGTAATAAAGCCGCGCGATCCGGGCCTGGCTGATGGCGGCGGCGCACATCGGGCAGGGTTCAAGCGTGACATAAAGGTCATATCCCGGCAGCCGTTCGCTGCCCACCGCCGCGCAGGCCGCGCGCAGCGCCACGATTTCGGCATGGGCCGTGGGATCGCGCCATTCGCGGGTGCGATTGCCCGCAGATGCCACCACCCGCCCATCGGGCGCCACGATCACCGCGCCCACCGGCACTTCGCCGCGTGCGGCGGCGGCACGGGCCTCGGTCAGGGCGGCGGCCATATGGGATCGAAACATCATGCCCCACTCATTAGTCAGCGCGGCTGCCAGATCAAGTATCTTTCCCTTTTCCGGCGCGCGGGATATGGCAGGGGGATGAGCGAAAACACACATCCCGGCGACCGGATCGCCAAAGTGCTGGCCCGTGCCGGCGTCGCGTCGCGCCGCGATGCCGAACGAATGATCGAGGCCGGCCGCGTCAGCATCAACGGCAAGCTGATCACCAGCCCCGCGCTGAACGTAACCGAACGCGACCGGATCACCGTCGATGGCAAACCCATTGCCGCGCCCGAAGCCGTGCGGCTGTGGCTCTATCACAAGCCCGTCGGGCTGGTGACCAGCGCGCGCGATGAAAAGGGCCGGCCCACGGTGTTTGACAACCTGCCCGCCGATCTGCCCCGCGTCATGAGCATTGGCCGGCTGGACCTGAATTCCGAAGGGCTTTTGCTGCTGACCAATGATGGCGGGCTGAAACGGCGGCTGGAATTGCCGACCACCGGCTGGCTGCGCAAATACCGTGTCCGCATCAAGGGCAATCCGGGGGATGAGGTCTTTGCCCCCCTGCGGGCGGGCGTGCTGATCGATGGGGAACAGTTTCAGCCGATGGATGTCGCGATCGACCGGTTGCAGGGCGCGAATGCCTGGCTGACCGTGGGCATCCGCGAAGGCCGCAACCGCGAAATCCGCCGCGCAATGGAATCGGTGGGCCTAAGCGTCAACCGGCTGCTGCGCATCAGCTATGGGCCGTTTCGCCTGGGCGATCTGAAACCCGGCGAGGTCGAGGAAATCAAGCCCCGCGTCTTGCGCGACCAGTTGGGCCTGAGCGAGGCCACCAAAGGCCATGCCGAGCCCAAAAAGCCCCGCCCCCGCACCCCGGCGCGCGGCACAAGGCCCCCTGCCCGCCCGCCGCGCAAAGGCTGAGGCATTGCACAAGGCCTGCGGGATAATCCTTTCCCGCCCGGGGGGCATGCCCTATATTTGAAAATATGCGCCGCTGGGGCGCCGATGATTGCGTCGGGGGTGGAATGTCTGAAACCGGGCTTCAGAAACTGGCCTATGTCCTGTTGATCGCGCTGATCCTTTATGTCTCGGTCGGGGGTGCGGCCTGATGGCGCGGCAGTTCGGCGGCAAATACAGCCCCAAAAATGACGCGCGGCCCGATACGCCTGCGCCGCGCCCGTTTGATGGCAAACGCCCGGTCCGCGCGGCCTTTCGCGTCAATCTGTTGTTCATCGTGCCGCTGGTGCTGGTCATTACGGCCTTTGTCCGGCCTCCGGCGGGGATGGCGCTATCGCTTGCGGGGCTGGGGCTCATGTTGCTCGCGGCATGGCTGACGCGCGAAGGGGTGATCGCACAGGATGCCTATGATGCGCGCCCGGTGGCGCGCCGCCCGGCCCTGCCGCGCAAGATGGCAGGATCGGTGCTGACCGGCGCGGGGTTGTTTGCCGCAGGGCTTGGCCATGATGGCGGCATCATTGCGCCGGTGATTTACGGCCTTTTGGGCATGATCCTGCACAGCGCCGCCTTTGGTTTCGACCCGCTGCGCGACAAGGGGATCACCGCCGGCGACACGTTCCACCACGACCGCGCCGCCCGCGCCATTGCCGATGCCGAAGCCCATCTTGCCGCCATGTCCACCACTATCGGGCGCCTGCGCGATCGCGGGCTGGATAGCCGGGTTGACCGTTTCGCCGCCACCGCGCGCCAGATGTTTCGCACCCTGGAACAAGACCCCCGCGATCTGACCGCCGCGCGCCGATATCTGGGCGTTTATCTGCAGGGCGCGCGCGATGCGACGGCCAAATTTGCCAATATTTATACACAAAACCGCGATACACAGGTGCGCGAGGATTATCTTGCGCTTCTGGATGATCTGGAAAAGAACTTTGCCGCCCGGACCGAAACCTTTCTTGTGAATGACCGCACTGATCTTGATATCGAAATCGGGGTGCTGCGCGACCGGCTGGCGCGCGAAGGCATCCATACCGAGGAACAGTAAAGGATACCCCATGTCTGACACGATCCGCCAACAGGCGCAGGCCGACATCAAAGAAATCGAAGCTGTTACCACGACCCTGCTGCCGCCCCCCGCGACCGAAATCGTCCCGCTGGCCAAAGCCGAACCCCAGATCGCCGAAGAAATTCGTCGCCGCATTGATGAAATCGATATGCGCGACAGCAATTCCATCGTGGCTTTCGGGGCCGGATCGCAGATCGGGATTCAGGAAATCAGCCAGACCATGCTGGCCGATGTGCGCAACAAGGAAGTCGGCCCCGCCGGCGACAGCCTGCGCAATATCGTCACCACCATCCGGGGTTTTTCGGTCAGCGAACTGGATGTGCGCCGCGAACGAAGCTGGTGGGAAAAACTGCTGGGCCGCGCTGCGCCGATGGCCCAATTCGCGGCGCGCTTTGAACTGGTGCAAGAACAGATCGACGCGATCAGCAATGATCTTTTGGGGCATGAACATCAATTGCTCAAGGATATCCGCTCGCTCGATATTCTTTATGAACGCACGCTGACCTTTTATGACGAACTGGCGCTTTATATCACCGCTGGCGAAGAAAAACTGCGCGAACTCGACACCACCGACATTCCCGCGATGGAGGCCGCGCTTGCTGCCACCCCCGAGGCCGATCAGGTGATGCAGGCGCAGGAATTGCGCGATCTGCGCACGGCCCGCGACGATCTGGAACGCCGGGTGCATGATCTGAAGCTGACGCGGCAGGTCACGATGCAATCGCTGCCCTCGATCCGGCTGGTGCAGGAAAACGACAAATCGCTGGTGACCAAGATCAATTCAACGCTGGTCAATACCGTGCCGCTTTGGGAAACCCAATTGGCGCAGGCGGTCACGATCCAACGCAGCTCCGAAGCGGCCAAGGCCGTGCGCGAGGCCAGCGATCTGACCAATGAGCTGCTGACCAAGAACGCGCGCAATCTGCGCGATGCCAACAAGGTGATCCGCGAAGAGGTCGAGCGCGGCGTTTTCGATATCGAGGCCGTGAAACAGGCCAATGCGGATCTGATCGGCACGATCGAAGAAAGCCTTGCCATCGCGGATGAGGGCAAGCGCCGCCGGGCCGAGGCCGAACTGGAACTGACCCGGATGGAGGCCGAATTGCGCGACAGTCTGGCGGCCGCCAGCGCACGCAAGGCGACCACCACAAGCACCGCTCCGGGGCCATAAAACATGGGCGCCACCCTGATCAGAACCGCGATGGTGCTGGCGGCGGGCCTTTGGCTTGCCGCCTGTGAACCTGCGCCTGTGCCCCCCGCGGCCGAGGATGCGGCCAGCAATCAGGCCGCCCCGCCCCGGCCCGCGCCGCCGACGCAATCGGCCCGCAGTCTGGAACTTTCGGCCTATTACCGGCGCGTCGAAGCCGGGCTGGTGGCCCAAGGGCTGCTGCGCCGCGACGGGGGCGGGCCGGACACGCCCTTTGACGCGCGGATTCTGGCCGAAAACTTTGAACGTATCGCCCTTTATGAGGAATATTCCGAACGCGCCGGTCGGCTGATCGCGCGCGAAGCCCCGATCAACCTGCACCGCTGGGAAATTCCGGTGGTGATGCGGGTGGAATTTGGCGAAACCGTGCCGATCACCCAGCGGGGCAAGGATGTGGCCACCGTTGCCACCTATGCCGCGCGGCTGGCGCGTGCCAGCCGTCATCCGATATCCATGAGCGACCGGGGCGCCAACTTCCATATCTTCATCCTGAACGAAGATGAGCGGCTGCAACTCGCCCCGCGCCTGCGCCAATTGCTGCCCGGCATCAGCCCCGCCACACTCGATAGCGCGATCAGGATGGATCGCAGCACATTTTGCGCAGTGCTGGCCTCTGATCCGGGCGATGATGGCGCCTATACCCATGCCGTCGCGATCATTCGCGGCGAACATCCCGATCTGCTGCGCCTGTCGTGTCTGCACGAAGAACTGGCCCAGGGGCTGGGGCTTGCCAATGACAGCGCCGCGGCGCGGCCCTCGATTTTCAATGATGACGAAGAATTCGCAACCCTGACCCGCCATGATGAAATGTTGCTGCGCATTCTTTATGACCCGCGCCTGTCTGCGGGCATGGAGCGCACTATCGCGCGCGATCTTGCGCGCGAAATCGCAGCCGAACTTATGGGCGGCGAAAGCTGACCCGCCAAAGGAGCCGCAAAATGATGCGTATATTCGATTTTCTGGCCGGTGAATTCATCGATGTGATCCATTGGGTGGATGACACGCAAGATACGATGGTCTGGCGATTCGAACGCCATGGCCATGCGATCAAATATGGCGCCAAGCTGACCGTGCGCGAAGGTCAGGCGGCCGTGTTCGTGCATGAAGGCGTGCTGGCCGATGTGTTCACGCCCGGGCTTTATATGTTGGAAACCAACAACATGCCGGTGCTGACCACGCTGCAGCACTGGGATCACGGTTTCCGCTCGCCCTTCAAAAGCGAGATCTATTTCGTCAACACGACGCGGTTTTCCAACCTGAAATGGGGCACGAAAAACCCCGTCATCCTGCGCGATCCCGAATTTGGCCCGGTGCGGCTGCGCGCCTTTGGCACCTATTCGGTGCGGGTGGCCGATCCGGGGCGGTTTCTGTCGGAAATCGTGGGCACGGATGGCGAATTCACCATGGATGAAATCAGCTTTCAGATCCGCAACATCATCGTGCAGGAATTCAGCCGCGCGATTGCGGCCTCGGGCATCCCAGTGCTGGATATGGCGGCCAATACCGCCGATCTGGGCAAGGTAGTGGTATCGGCCATTTCCGGCGTCGTGGCGGAATATGGGCTGGAAATCCCGGAATTATATGTCGAAAACATTTCGCTGCCCGATGCGGTCGAAGCGGCGCTGGACAAGCGCACATCGATGGGGATCGTCGGCGATCTGGAACGGTTCACCCAATATTCCACCGCCGAGGCCATGACATCGGCCGCCGCCAACCCATCGGGGGGCGGCGGCATGGGCGCGGGGCTTGGCGTCGGGCTGGGGCTTGCGGCGGGGGGCCAGATGGCCACGCGCGGCCCATGGGGCGCGGTGCCACAATCGGCCCCGATGCCGCCACCGCCGCCCGTGGAACATGTCTGGCATATCGCCGAAGGTGGCCAGACCAGCGGCCCCTATTCGCGGGCCACGATGGGCCGGATGGCGCTTGAAGGCGGGCTGCGGCGCGACAGTTTCGTCTGGACCGCCGGGCAGGATGGCTGGCTGCGCGCCGAAGATGTGGCCGAACTTGCGCAATTGTTCACCGTCGCCCCGCCACCGCCGCCACCGGGCGCATAAGCCCATGCCCGTCGATCCTGTGCCCGCGACCGAAGAACACCGCTTTCCCTGCCCGTCTTGCGGCGCCAATCTGCGCTTTGCCCCGGGCGAAGATCGGCTGATCTGCCGCCATTGCGGCTATAACGAACCAGTTGACGGCGCGCAGACCGCCCCGCCCGCGATCCGCGAGCTCGATTTTCAGGCCGCGCTGAATGCACAACTACCCCAGCAGGAAATCGAGGAAACCCGCGTCGTCAAATGCACCAATTGCGGCGCCGAGGTCGAGGCCGATCCCACCAGTCACGCGCATGAATGCCCGTTCTGCGCCAGCCCCATCGTCACCGATACCGGCACCCATCGCCATATCAAACCGCGCGGGCTTTTGCCCTTTGCGCTAAGCGAATCGGATGCGCGGGGCGCGATGAACACATGGTTGGGGCGGCTGTGGTTCGCGCCCAACGGGCTGCGCGAATATGCGCGGCGCGACCGGCGGATGCAGGGCATTTACGTGCCCTTTTGGACCTATGATGCCGATACCAAAACCGCCTATCGTGGCGAGCGGGGCGATGATTACTATGTCACCCGCACCGTGATGCGCGATGGCAAACCAACGCAGGTGCAGGAACGGCGCACCCGCTGGCGCCCCGCATCGGGCAAGGTCGCACGGTTTTTTGATGATGTGTTAGTTCTGGCGTCAAAATCGCTGCCCAAAGGCTATACCGATGCGCTGGAACCATGGGATCTGGCCGCGCTCGAACCGTATCGCCCCGAATTTCTGGCCGGTTTCCGCGCCGAGGGCTATACCGTCGAACTTGCCCAAGGCTATGACGAGGCCCGCACCCGCATGGACCGGATCATCGCGCGCGATGTGCGCTTTGACATTGGCGGCGATCATCAGCGCATTCATACGCTCGATACCACCGTCAGCGATGTGACCTTCAAACATATCCTGCTGCCCGTCTGGCTTGCGGCCTATCGCTATCGCGGCAAAAGTTACCGTTTCGTGGTAAATGGCCGCACGGGGCAGGTGCGCGGGGAACGGCCCTGGTCGGTCTGGAAGATCACCTTTGCCGTGATCCTTGGCGCATTGCTGGCCGCAGGGTTGGGCTATGCTTTCGCAAATTTGCAATAATTTCCGCAATATGCGAAAATTGTTTCGGTAGGGCTAGCGTTTTACCAGCAGACTTACTACATCTTGCCGCATATGACGCTGCGACACCTGATATAGCATCTCTTGTTCTTAAGCGGTAAGCAATTTGGCTGCAGGCGAAACAAGGAATCGTTAAATGGCGCTACCAGATTTTAGCCTCGACTTGCCCGAGGATGCAAAGACGCGAATGATCGAAAACGCCGGCGCGGCGTCGAATTTTCTCAAGGCGATCAGCCATGAGGGCCGGATGATGATTCTCTGTCATCTGGTGGCGGGCGAAAAATCGGTGACCGAGCTGGAAGACCTGCTTGGCGCGCGTCAGGCCGCTGTCAGCCAGCAGCTTTCGCGGCTGCGGCTCGAAGGGCTGGTCACACCCCGCCGCGACGGTAAAACCATCTATTACAGCCTTTCGGATGATCGTTCGGCCCGTGTGATTCAGGTGCTTTACGATATTTTCTGCGCGACCGATCCGGCCTAATCCCTGCGCCGGATATCGCCCAGATCCAGCACGGGTGATGCATCCATGTTTTCCGCATCAAGCATGGCAGCCACCCTTTCAAGGGCCGCAATCAGCATCGCCTGTTCCCAATCCGCCAAAGCCTCGAACTTGCGCACATAACGCTGCTGCAGGGCGTCGGGGGCGTCATCAATCGTGCGCCGGCCCGCGTCGGTGATCGCGATATTCGTTTGCCGCCTGTCGGTTTGCGAGCGCGCACGCACAACCACGCCGCGCG
>Ga0265293_10004789_pt1 | contig 23433 bp, 21 predicted proteins | sample Munlanlewell138R_FD_192505 | JGI IMG/M metagenome (GOLD analysis project Ga0265293, IMG submission 192505) | Leachate microbial communities from a municipal landfill in Southern Ontario, Canada - Leachate well 138R | ecosystem: Engineered > Solid waste > Landfill > Unclassified | place: Canada... | reverse complement strand
GGTGCTGGAGCCGGTGCTGGTGCTGGAGCCGGTGCTGGTGCTGGTGCTGGTGCTGGTGTGTCAACAGGTTCTGCTGTTTTGCCACAGCCTACCATTGTTACTGATAATATTAACGCTAATGCTAACAATAACGTCTTAAAGCCTTTGTTCATTTTGAACATTTTTATTTCCCCCATTTGTATTTGTCTTTTTATTTAACAATTGACAAGGATCACTGGAAGCATAATGCGATTATTTAATGTCATTACACTGCGAGTAACTATGCCAATCGCTAATAACATAGATAGCTTACTGAAGCCTTAATATATATTAAAAACTAAACGAACCGTCTGCAGAAATCTTAATAGCATTATTTAGATAAAAGCTGTTTGCATATCCTTGCTCTACAAACTTAGCTGCTACTCCAGACGCTCTCGCACCGGAAGCACAATGAATCAGTACTGTCACATTCTTATCTGCTGGCAGCTTAGACTTAATAATGCTTGCATCTGCCAAAATATCTTTGTCTACGATATGAACTGAATTTGTTATAGCTCCTGTAGCACGCTCATCTTCTGTGCGAACATCCACTACCACAACATTGCCTGCATCAAATTTTTTCTTCCAGTCAGCAGCATTTAATGCAAGGTTGGCTTTCCCTCCACTAATATCAAAGCTAATGCCAGAGCTTTCTGTACCAAATGTCGGCATTCCAGCTTGCTTCCATGCTGGTAATCCACCAGCTAATACTTTAATATCTGTATATCCTAAGCTAAGTAATAGTTTAGCTTCATTATGACTCTTTGCACAGAAGAAACCACCACAATAAATAATTATTTCTGTAGATTTATCTGTTGGAAATGATTTAGAAAACTGTGAGAATATTGAATCATCAATTGGATACGCCATCGGTATATGCGCTTGGAAATAACTCGCATAAGGTCTTGCATCGATGATTTTTATAGGTTTAGCTGCATTCATCATATAATCTTCTGTAATCTTGGTTGCTACATATTCAGGTGTAGTCACAAAATAATTATGAGCTGCAAACCAACCTTCAGTACCTTCTTGATATACCAATACATCTGTATAACCTAACGCAATTGCTTTGTTAGCAGATGCCGGACTTAACGGACAGGTCCATCCGCCACAATAAAAGATTAGTTTTATAGTTTTGTCTTCAGGCAGTCTATTCGCAAATTCTTCAAACTGCGCATCTGGGATGTTGATTGCACCATTAATATGTGCTTCATTGTATTTACCTACTGGACGAGAATCTACTATTACAAAGTCCCAATCGGTAGCATATTCTTCATATTTAGTACGATTTTGGCTAATAGGTTTAGCGTCATGATATATAGCCATTAATTGTTTTGTATCAATGTAATTAAGCTGAGGTTCAACGGGAACCGCATTTTCTATTCCTTCTGGTGCTTTTACCGCCGCTGGTGCTGGTGGATCAATCGGTTGTAATGGTACTTGGTAATCACGAACCATTACATTAGCTGCTGGTGCACATCCTGAGATTAACACGACCATAGCTAGCATAATAGCAAGCAGACTAGAAAAACGCCAAGATTTATGTCTGTACAAGAGTTTCCCTCCTTACTAATTGTCTTTATCTGATAATACATTCACTACAACATGTTGCTTATATGTTGCTTGAAATTATATGTTCTAAATTGTATATTCTAAATCGTTAATTAACATTTTGCTTATTTCCTTTTTAATCTATACTGCGACTTAATTTGCCAATTACATAATTAGTATCACTTGCTAACTAGCAAGTATGTTCTTAGCCTCAGCCAATACCTGTAGACTCTTGCGGTTCAGGCGCAATCGATCTTTCTGGCGCTTCATATTTCGCAAGGTTTGATATTACAGGCTTAGATGGCTCAGGTACACTTGTAATCTGAACATTATAACAACCAGTTATAGCTGTAGCGCTTAGCGTAATAACTAATATTGCTAACAATTTCATTCGAAATGTACGCATTACCAACGCCCCTTCCGTAATTTTTGGTGCTTTCATTTAAGCCTTTAGCATACTTTTAAAATCATTAATTAACTCTATCAATAGTTCAGTGGTATGTTGATAGAATTGATGCCCTTTTATTTCCTCTAGCTTAGCCTTGAATTCCGGTAGCCAATCAAAGTGATCTTCTACATAAATTAATGTTTCTTCGTTTCCTAGATTATCAATGAAGAATCCTAGCAACTCTAGTAATACGCTTATATGATCAGGCTTCTTACCAAGCTCTTCAGGTATTTCTAATCCATATTGGTCTAGTAAATATTGGATATGCAACGCCGAATCACCCATAATATAGCCTTTGCTATTAGCAAAGCTCATAGATGAGCTTTCATCTGTTGTCCATACCTTATATACTGATTCGACCGGTAGTGCTGGTTTAGATTCTATACCAATAAAGGCACGAGTATATTCCATCTTCATTTCTTCAAAGCTAGCAAACGGTTTTAGCATATGAATATCATAATTGAGATTAGTAAGTTCAACTAACTCTTTAAGTTCTTTCTGAATATCTTCCTTACTGATATATTCAAAGAATTCACGGTTAGGAAACTTGTAAAATTCTGATAGCAGCCGAAACGATTCAGCAAAACCTTTATATTCTACGTTAGTCATTATTACTCACCTATCCCAATTATTTTGAAAAATCTATACTTCTACTGACTCTATGCTTCTACTGATGCTTTAGCGCTGATTGATTCTTTTTCATGATTAGCTTCTTCTTTATAGTCTAAGTCTAACTTATCTTCAGCTATCATGTAGACTAATATTGCTAACGCTATACCACCAAATAACAAACTCCACTCAGACCAGCTTGGATTGTAGCTATGATATAGAGTCTCCGTAACACCTGGCACAACATTTAGAGGCGCAATCTGTCCTGCTACTACAAAATCAAAGCGCATCATGAATATACCTACTACTGTTGAAGAGCCTGCCATCATTATTCTTTGTGAGCTCATACCACCTGGTAAATATAGTATTATTAATGGCAGTACAATTGCTAAACCTATCTCGAATATCCAGAAGTTAAGCGCAAGTGGTCCTGTCAATAATCCCATCATTGCATCATAATTACCAGGCATTCCACCGTACATTCCTGATACTACACGCCAGACCGTCATTACTGCTACGGCGAATATTGCAATGGAAAGTGTTCTGCCTATGGCCGGCATAATTGGTTTACCTTTATAGCTAGCTACCTTGCCTTGTTTTTCAACAAAGTAGAACATTATTGCAAGGATTGCTGCCCCTGACATAAATGCAGTCGCAAGGATGTAAATTGCTGAAAACGGACCAGTCCAGAATGGTCTAGCAATAATCCCGCCAAACAATGCCCCTAGATTACTGTTGGCTGCAACAGCAGCGAAGAATGCCGCTATTCCAAACATATGCGCCCATTTGTGACTGTTTCTTAGTATGTTAAATAACTCAAGAATAAGAATAACTGTGTATATTCCGTATAATAATCCCATCCAGAACATTAACGAGTGTAAATTAGGCGATAAAGCTATATAGATTAGATTAAACGGATTCCCCAATTCGAATACCAATACATAGAAACCACACATTAGCGTTGTAACTGCAAACAAGATTGCTCTTTTGGTTACTACCTCGAACTGTTTTAAACCAAATACACTACTTAGCGATGACATGAAGCAAAGCCCTGAGCAAAATACTGCAAGCAATACATAGCCAGAGATGAGAATACCCCACGGCACTCGGTCACTAGTACCCATCGCGTGCTCTCCGTTGATAAATATGTTGACAGCGCCGATTGCTCCTATAATGGCTATAACAGCTAATATTGCATATATTATAAGCTTGGTATTTTTCATTTTCTCACCTCTTCTCCTATTTTTTTACGTAATAAATACGTGGTCGTGTACCTTTTTCTGGAATCAATTGATAAACACTCACTTTGGCAAGCTTCTTGCTTATCTCACTGTTAGGATCATCAACATCACCAAAGGTTCTAACTCCACACATGCATGTGCTTGCACATGCCGGTTCTTCCCCATTGACAATGTAATCTACACAGAAGCTACACTTCTCAGGAATGTTATCATCATTTAATGTACGCACATCATAAGGACATGCTGTCATACAATATTTACAACCAATACATTTATTAGGATCAACCAATACTATTCCGTCTGATCTCTTGTAAGTAGCTTTTGTCGGACATACTTGTTGACAAGGTGCATTATCACAGTGCATACATTGAACTGGTATAATCTCCATCTTTACATTCGGGTACGTACCGCTTTCGCGAAACTCTAAGCGGTTGAAATATTTATCCGGAGGTAATTGGTGCTGCATTTGACAAGCAATTCTACACGCACCACAACCTGTGCAGCGGGCAGCATCAATCAACATTGCATAATGTGCCATCTTAGCTTACCCCCTTCGTAATGCTAACAATTATTTCTTGACCATTTGTACCACCAGCCATTGGTTCTACTTGCAGCTCCAAAAAGTCATTAAAGTTAACGCCCACTCCAAAACCAAGCTCTTGTTTCTCTGAAAAATTACCATAAGTATTAGCAATCCATACACAATCAGGATGTACTAACTCTGTAACCTTAACCTTGGCTTGTTTCGTTGCAACAGATGAAGCTACATTAACTACATCGCCATTTTTAATACCTAATTTATCAGCGCGAATTTTGTTCATCCACATCCACTCACCGTTATATTCCTTGGTAATTGCCATTAAATATGGATTGTTCAATGTTCCGCAATGTGAATGCCATGGTTGCTTACCATGAACTAAACGGAACTCATTCTCTGCCTTAGGCCACGTAGCAGGCGGTAGCCATGTAGGAAAACCACTAAAACCATTTTCTTCGTACTCTGGAACACTAAAGTTGACTTTACCTGTAGATGTTTTGTGTTCGGTTGGTATGCCTTCTACGAAGTGACTAGTAAATTCGATAACTCCTTCTTCTGCTAATCGCTCAGGTGTTACGCCCTCTATAGTTGATAATGCCGCTTTAATTTCATCTTCAATTGTAAAATTAAAATATCCTTCATATCCCATTGCTTCGCAGATACCTGCAACAATCTCACGCAACGGTTTCGTGTTATGAATTGGCTCTAATGCTTTTTGACGAATTGCAATTTGTGGATACATATGTGCTAAATGTCCACTGCAATTTCTAGGTGTTTCTGTTCTTTCTAAGTAAAAGTTCTCAGGCAATACATAATGTGCTGTATGTACTGCAGTTTCATTCCAATCTGTCGGGATTACAACTACTAATTCAGCATCTTTAATTTTCTTCTGATATTCTGGATTAGGAGCTGTTCTAAGTGGATTGTAATGGTATATAAATACCGCCTTAATCAATCCTTCTTCAATAAGCTTCGGTGTAATCTGGGCGATTCCACGACCAGGCTCTACAGTTGGATATTTACCAGCAACACCTGCGCCGTCTGCACGATCACCTTTACGCTTAAATGGTGGAATCTTACGATCTACTGTCCCAAACGGAACATCCTGAGCTGGATATAAGCCACCGATTTTATAGAAGTTTCCAAGTAATGCATTTAAGATAACATTCATCTGTGCTGTCTTCGTGCTGTTCACATAATGGCTATGAAGTCCATGCCATCCAGGTTCTAAGAACGCTTTTGGCGCTTTGGCAGCCATCTCTCTAGCTATGCGGCGAATCGTCTCAGCAGGTATTCCCGTAACCTCAGCTGCCCAATCTGCATCTGACGTTTTGTTAGCCTCCCAGAATTCATGGAATCCATGAACATGACGACCAACGAATTTATAATCGTATAAATTTTCAGTTATTAAAGTATGAGCAATACCCAAGAAGAACGCTAAATCTGTACCCGGACGAATCGGAATCCATTCATGAGCAATCTTAGCCAATTCATTATACTTAGGGTCTACTACTACTATTTTTGCTCCCTTTTCAATTGCTTTGTGAATTCTAGTCATACCATTTGGTATAATTGCCCCACCAAAGTTACGACCCGCAAATAGCATGTAGTCTGCGTTTTCATGATCTCCAGCTAATGTAACTCCTGCCATCTTCGGCCATACATTAGTTTTAGAGTTAAAGCATGTTGAATAGTGTGTGCAATAGTTAGGTGAACCGATTAAATCCAGCAAAATATTTGCATAGAATTGTCCTCTAGGTCCATGCTCTACCCATAGAACGGAATTTCCTGTATGCTGTTCAACGATACCGCTTAGTTTTGCAGCAATTTCTGAAAATGCCTGCTCCCATGAAATAGGCTCAAAGCCATCTCCTACACGCTTCATTGGCTGAGTTACTCGCGAGCTGTTATATACATCTGCTGCAACCCCATGACCTCTAGCGCATAATCTTCCTCCTGATTTTAGGTGCAGTGGATGCCCCTCAACTTTCCATAGGCGGTTGTTCTTTGAGTAAACTGCAGTCGCACACATGCTAGAACACCCATTACATTGCGACCATACCTTTTTGACTGGTGCTTCAGACATAACCTTATTATGCTCTGCCATATTCAAGTACACTGGCACTGAAGCTATAGCACTCGTAGCAGCTGCCGCCTTAATAAATGTGCGTCGATTAAACTTTTTCATAGACACTAGCTCCTTTCTTGGTCTATAACTAAATATAGGATTGAAATTTCTTGATATCATGAGCTTATATTTTATGAGCTTGACATCATTAATTAAATAATGTATGAATATACTATGAATTTCTTGCTGTTCATATTTACAATATATTGCGATATCCGTCACAGGTCAATTCAATAAAAATTCATAAATTTCATTTACTAACTAGATACTTGGCATCATAATAGCTGTTGGGCATTTAAGCACTATAAGAAACTTTTATAACCATAAAAAACAAACATACCTCGTCATGCGGGATATGTTTGTTTTTAGTAGAAATATAGAATATGCTAGAATTACAAAAATTAAGCTAAAGTTACAAAAAATCATCTTACTGCTTGCTAGCGAACTAATTATACAGCTAAATACTTAGTTAAAATTTTGATTCCAACAAGCACACCTAATATCATAAACACCAGAAACACCCAACCATGAAGTGAAAAGGAAGGAATTCCGGACATTACAGCACTTACATTACATCCACTTGCTATGCGGGCGCCAATTCCCATTAGAAAACCGCCCAATAACGCTGACACGATATATCGTTTATGAGCAACATGACGAATACGAAATTCACTGGCTATTAGCGACGATATATGGGACCCGATAACCATTGCAACTACAAGTGGTACCAATGGATAATTGAAAAACATCTCCTGTTTATTAGCAGTTTGAGCGAAGAACGCCCAATTACTAACGTCACCGATAAATAAATTAGTTAGACCTGCAAATAGATGGGCTAATCCATTAGAGATTCCCCAAAACTGATGCCATAAAAATACAATCGCGGTAATCATCGCTAGTACTATAGCTCCAGTTGTGTATGACCATGGCTCATATATCAATTTAGTAATTTTACTCTGTAAGAATTTTAATAGACTTACAACTTGCTTGGTTATACGATTGCTTGGCTGACTGATTGCTTGTTCGTTTGACAGAGGTGAATTTGAAGCTTCTACAGTTGCTGCGTACTGACTTTGCGGTAAGTGTACATAATATTGGTCTTTGTGCTCTACCCAACGGAAAACACCATATATAATCGCAAAAATACAAAATTGTAAAATGATAGCACCAAGTAGACCAATATAATCCGGTATAAATATCCGGGGAAGTCCAATGTTATATGGTTGGTATAAAGGATATTGCCATGTCCCTAAAAGGATTCCTAGAATAAGACCTAGAAAACCCCACCATTGCATGACAAGCCCTTCACCCATTCTTACTAAGGTGCCTGCTGCACATCCACCAGCAATCACCATACCGATACCAAAGATAAACGCACCCACAATAGTTAAAACACCTATAGACTCAAGCTCATTGCTAATATATAGTGATGTATCAAGTGATGTCATGTATAATATAATAAAAAACGCCGTCGCCAGCGACATGTATAAGAGAACACCTTTAGCTAAAGCAAAATTCCTTAACAGAAATACATCTCGAATCGCCGCTACAGTGCAAAATCGTGATCGTTGGAATACAAATCCAAATGCTAGCCCAATCGCCCATGCAATAGCAAAGTCATAAGCTGATTGGCTAATTGCGACTATCAACAATATTAAATTAACAAGCAGAAACGCCGTACCGATCTGAGTTTGCTTTGTATTCAATAACATGAATCTTGCCCCTTAGTATCTTATTGTAAATTAATATTGTAAATTAATATAAAGGATGTGTATCATATGAACTTACCAGCTATCGAATCATTTTGCCTAGTTGTTAAGCTAGGCAGTATCTCAAAGGCTGCAAAGGAACTACATATAAGCCAACCAGCCTTAAGTTTGCAAATTCAAGAATTAGAGTCTCAACTCGATGCTATATTATTAGAACGCAGTAATCGCGGAGTAACGGCAACTGAAGTCGGTCTGCTAGTTAATGAATACGGCTTAAAGCTAACCTCAATTGCTAATAATCTTATAAAAGAAATAGAACAAATTAACAATAATCAAACCGAACTTACAGTAGCAACATCTAGTACGATTGGACAATACGCTCTACCGTGTACGCTGTATATCTTTTGCGAGCGCTTTCCAGAGAGTAAGGTAATCACCAAAATACTGAGTACATCCGAAGCAATTGAGTTAACCCTAAACGGCAGTGCCGACTTTTCTATATTAGAAGGTCCTTTAAGTGATGAGTATAAACAAACACTCAAAAACGAAGGAATCACAATTCAACGTATAGCTCGAGATGAACTAATTGTTATTGCACCATACAACGAAAAATGGATGGACGTAGAAGAGATTAGTATCAACGATTTCATGAATTTAGACTGGATATTAAGAGAATCGGGCTCAGGCATTCGTTCGACAATTGACACTAAGCTATCACAAGAAGGAATCAATCCTAACCAATTAAAAATAGTGATGGAGCTTGATCAAACCAGTGCTATTATATCATCAGTTGCTTCAGAACGCGGGCTATCAATATTGCCACGCCTAGCAGTAAAAAAAGAACTGCATTATAAATCACTAAAAGCTATTCGCATTAAAGAATTTCTTTTCTACCACACTATTAGCTTGGCTTATAATCCCAAAAAAATTAAATCAGATATAGCTAATGAGTTTCTACAACTTATATGCTCAAAAGAAAGGGGCTTTTGCTAAGTCCCTTTCTTCTTTATTAAATCTTCTCTATTGTAATAAGCCATATACCATAATCGATTTCTTCGCAATAGCTTGGGTATCCCATTTTCCGTTGAAAATGTCCCACGACAGCCTGCATTGTACAGCTATGATCTGTTTTAATTCTCACTACTGCTCCTGCCGCTAAATCTTTTAATGCTTTTTCGGCTCGTATAATAGGAATCGGACACATTTCACCGATGCAATCAATATTTACCTCGTTATCCCGCACCAATAGTATTACCTCTTATCTTTTCTAACTATATTTTTATTGTATAGTAATGAAACGATTAACACAACGGAAATCCACATTCGCAATATATCTCCGTACGATTTCTGCCATTTCTTTTGGCTTGGTAAACCGCTTTATCTGCACGTTCAATTAACTTTGAAGGTGAATCATCGTCACTAGTTAACCTTTCCGCAACTCCTAAGCTAATGGTAACCACATCTGAAACCTGAGAGTCACTATGTACTATTCGCAATTTTTCGATGTTCTCACGCAACTGTTCTGCTACTCGGTATGCTCCTTGAAGAGTGGTTTCCGGTAAAATAATGACAAATTCCTCGCCACCATAACGCGCTACGAAATCCCCAGGTCGATTTAACTTATCCTCAGTTGCTTTGGCGATCGATATTAATGTATCATCACCACATTGATGACCATACCTATCATTATATAGCTTGAAATGATCAATATCAAAAAACACAACCGATATCGATGTATTATTACGTATAGAGCGTTGCCATTCAATTTCTAAACAATCATTGAAATACCTGCGATTGGCAATTCCAGTTAAACCATCAACCATTGATAACTTACGAAGTATTTCATTCATTGTCTGTAGTTCTTCATTTAGCGACTTTAATTCCTGTTCACGAGCCTTGCGTTTTTTCTTTTCTTGACTTAACTGAAGTAAAGAGCGCACACGCGCACATAGTTCTATCTTATTTACTGGTTTTTTGATGAAATCAGATGCCCCTGCAGCAAAAGCAGCTTCAAGAGTCTGTGGATCACTGTATCTAGTTATAATCATAATGGGAATATCCGCCATTTCTACATTGGCTTTCATTTCTCTGCAAGTAGAAATCCCATCCTTGTCAGGCATTAATATATCTAAAATAATTAAATCTATCTTATCATTTATTTTTGCAAGTCCATTTTCAGCAGAATTAGCCGTTATAATATCAACATCAAATTGCTTTTGCAAATAATGCTTTACCAATAGCTGTGTATCGACCGAATCATCAATAATTAGGATTGTCATCAGAAACTCCCCCCTCCTAGTTTCTTTCGATAACCAGGAATGTAATATCGTCATTTATAATATCAGTCTTCTTCTTATTATTAGTCACAATATCATATACTAGTGATTCAGCCGAATTGTGTTTATGCTTATTGAGAGCTGTAGCGAAGTATTCTATATGATCCGTGTGATTTGCTTTCAGTAAATCTAGAATACCATCTGTATATAATATAATTCTATCATTCTGATTAAAGGGTAGCTTACCTGCTTCAATTGGTAGATTTGGAAATGAACCAATTGGCGGTGATCCTTTATCTAGTAAATGTATCTCAGATTCGTCTGTATATAATACCCCAAATGGATGACCACTGTTGACATATTCAATAACATTTTCTTGTAAATCAATCACGACATAAATGGCTGTGAAATAATAATCTATCTCATCAAACATATTACCTTTGCTCTGGTATAGCGATATCATATGTCTATTCAGATCCAGCATTACTGTTTTAGGATTTTGTACTTTACTAATAATTCCTGGTAATAAAGAGCGGATACTCATAGCTACCATTGATGCAGAAACATCATGTCCCATTATATCTATTATAATAACTCCATATTTATAATCAGAAATAGGATGCCAATAATAGAAATCCCCTGACAAGCGATTAGATGCCATTAACTCGCCATATATCTTTAAACCATTAGCTCGTAAGGTTCTTGGCAACAACTTTTTCTGGATTTGCTTTGCTAATTCAAGTTCACTCTCTAGCTTCATTTTACGTGATTGTTGTCTTTCAATCAATTTTTTCAGAATTGATTCATATTGAATTTGTTTGTCATATAGCTGCTTTAATTCCAAACAAGACCTAACTCGTGCTAGGAATTCAATTCTTTCAACAGGCTTAGTTACATAATCATTTGCCCCGCTCTTAAAAGCCTGCTTCAAATATTGCTGCTGATTAGCTGCCGTAACCATTATGATTGGCAGCTGCTGTCTATTATATAGCTTGCGTATCTCTGTAACGGCTTCAATGCCATCCATTTCTGGCATCATAATATCCATTAATACTAGACTCGTATAATCAGATAATTCCGAAATTGCATCCTTCGCCGACAGATAATGCACGACATTCGTATATCCTTCCGATTCTAAATTCTTTTTTAGCAATAGACAATTCACCAAAACATCATCTACAATGACAATCTTTAAAGCATTAATCAACCTAGCCACCTCTTAACACGTATATATAACTAAGTCAATCATACCTCATATTGGTAAATAATTAAATTAAAATACTTACAAATTACAATATATTATTATTGCGCAAAGAAAACTGATCATTCGCAAGCTTCTGGCGATATACTAACAAAAAAACAGCTACGTAATAACAAAAAACTAGCTATGCACTAGCAAAAGAGCTAGTTACATACTAACAAAAAAGACTAGCTATAAATAAACGAACACGCTTAATTTATAACAGCCCCATATTATTTTTATATTCGATTTCAACAAAACTTAGTTATATATTACATTCTTTCTGGCGCCGAAATGCCCATCAGACCCAATACATTTTGCAATACTTGTTGGACAGCAAGCACTAGTCCATACCGCGCATGAGTAATGTCTATATCATCACTTATAACCCGCTCTGCACCATAGAAGCTATGGAATGCTTGCGCTAAATCAAATGCATATCTAACAATTCGGTGAGGGGCAAATTGCTCTGCTGCCTGCGCTAGCTCAGTCGGCCAGTCGGCTAGTTTCTTCATTAATTGAATGTCATGCTCCGTATCTAATAACTGCCAGTTAACAGCCTGACCATCAAATCGCTGCTCAATTGCCAATGAAGATTCTGCTACTTGACGAATAATACTACAAATACGAGCATGCGCATATTGAACATAGAAAACTGGATTCTCATTTGATTTAGTTTTAGCCAAATCTAAATCAAAGTCTAAATGGGTATCAATGCTTCTCATAATGAAGAAATAACGTGTGGCATCAACACCTACTTCCTCAATCAGTTCAGCCATTGTCACAGCTTTACCTGTACGCTTCGACATTCTAACTAGCTCACCATTTTGGTATAGGTTAACTAATTGTCCAAGTAAGACTATTAATCGCTCTCGATCAATTCCTAAAGCAACTAACGCCGCCTTTATTCTCGCTACATACCCATGGTGGTCTTGTCCCCAGATATTTATAACCTTATCAAAGCCACGCTCGAACTTATTACGATGATAAGCAATATCTGGCGTCAAATAAGTATAACTGCCATCCGATTTAACCAACACTCGGTCTTTGTCATCTCCAAGCTTAGTGCTATTAAACCAAAGCGCGCCCTCTTCTTCGAATAAATAACCAGCTGCCTTTAATTTAGCAATTGCTTGTGGTATCTCATCAGTCTTATACAGCGAACGCTCACTAAACCAGACATCAAATTTAACTCTGAAATTCAATAAGTCCTGTTTAATGTTCACTAATTTTCGTTCTAGCGCATACTCCTTCAACTGCTGATGGCGTTCATGCTCATCCATAGTTACATATTGCTCGCCAAATTGACTAGCTAATTGCTTACCAATTTCAATAATATCCTGACCGAAATATCCACCTTCAGGCATCTCAGCTGGCAGTCCTAATGCCTCTAAGTATCGTGCATAAACAGATTTACCCAAGTTATCTATCTGGTTACCTGCATCATTAATGTAGAATTCTCTAGTAACTTCATATCCTGCAAAACCTAAAATATTCGCTAATGTATCGCCTACTGCAGCCCAACGTGCATGACCTAAATGCAGACTACCAGTTGGATTAGCGCTAACAAACTCAATTTGAACTTTCTGACCTTGACCAATATCTGACGCTCCATAATTGCTCCGTAATTTAAAAATATCTGCCATTGCCTGATATAAATAATCATAGCTCATATAGAAATTAATAAAACCAGGACCAGCAATCTCAATCGTTTCGATTCCTGCCGCTTGCTTGTCAATATTAGCTACTATCAATTCTGCTATATCACGCGGTTTCTTCTTGGCAAGCTTTGTTAATTGCATAGCAACATTACTGGCAAAATCGCCGTTTTTATTGTCCTTAGGGATTTCAATAATAAATTCAGGCATTTCTTCCACTTGAACTAACTCTGCCTTTTCTATTGCATTACAGATGTTTTGATACAACTTGTTTTTCAATTGTTCAATTACACTCATAAACTGCCACCTCACATATATCTAATCAACTATTACTTAGTTATTTCTAAATTAGCTATCTCTTAATTAGCTATTTCTTAATTAGCTATCTCAATGCTTATAAGTTACATGCCGTAAAGTTTGTGGAACAACACGTATGTCAACTTTTCTCGTACCTAACCGTTCTCCGCCGATATCTAAAACATAATCAATCTGGATATATCCATCATCTTTAGAAACAAAATCAATTACCATATCCTTAGTTTCTACTTCTAAAGGAAGCACACCATACGGTGTTTCGTAGTTCGATTTATATTGCTTGCCTTTAGCAAACTTCTGTGTTGACTTAACATTGCCGAACTTAAGAATTGTAACCTCTTGCCCTTCAACCTTTATAACTGTTTTTACTTCTTCTTGTTCTAATTCAGTATCATTATATTGAATATATGTCGTGTTCTCCTTCACATGTAACGTCCCATTATACCAATTCTCAATCTTCTCAGTTGTATTAATAATCCCATGATCTATTAATTCCTGATCTTCAATTTGATGAATGGCTTGGATATGCAATCTAACTTGTTGTTCTTCCATAAAATCCCCTGTCCTGTTTATGTATATACTTCAATCTTCTATTTCTACAATGCTTCCTCTGCAAGACCATAAGATAAAATTTTCAAGTATCTATATGCTATCCAAAAAAGCAAAAAAAGGCAACCTTTTAAGATTGCCTAAATTGATAATTGTCCGTATTTTACACATACTAAACTACTTTAACAAATCTGCCACGAATTTAGGAAGTGCAAACACTGATTTATGAATTGCCGGAGTATAATATTTAGTGTTAGTTTCCTTCATTTGTGATTCTAGTACAGCTAAAGGATCATACTGCTTAGAGCCAATAGTAAAGCTCCAAAGTCCACTAGGATATGTTGGAATATTCGCCAAATATAATCGAGTAATCGGGAATATTGTATTGATATCTTTGAAAACTCTAGATATTAAATCATTATTAATAAACGGCGATTCCGTCTGTGCAACCATAATGCCATCTTCTTTTAAGGCTTCATATATGCTTTTATAGAATTCCTTCGCAAATAAGCCTTCAGCAGGGCCAATCGGTTCAGTAGAATCAACAATAATAATGTCATACTCGTTTTTGTGTTCGTGAACATGCTTAATACCATCTATAACTTGTACATCAACACGCGGGTCTGATAAACCTGCAGCGATATCAGGCAAATATTGCTTAGAAACTTCAATAACTCTACCATCAATTTCTGCCAAAATTGCTTTCTCAACAGATGGATATTTAACAATCTCTCTGATAGCTCCGCCATCGCCACCGCCAACTACTAATACCTTTTTAGGATTAGGGTGCGTATTCATTGCAATATGCGAAATCATTTCGTGATAAACAAACTCATCTTTATCTGTAGTCATAACCATCCCATCCAGAACTAATAGCGTTCCAAATTGGTTAGTCTCAACTACATCAATCTTTTGGAATTCTGATTCCTCTGTATGTAAAACATCTGAAATTTTTAATGTAATTCCTAAATTTTCAGTCTGTTTCTCTGTGTACCAAAGCTCTGACATATAACTCCCACCTTTCAATAACGCCAAACTATGGTACTAGTACCAAAGTGGCGCTGCCGCAAACGCACATCCGATCTTTTCTACCTTATGATCAACTGCACATACTTTAATTTCTTTGAGTCCAAGGCTTCGCACTTCGAAGGCTTCTTCAACCATTTTACGAATAGTGGCTTCTGCTTCTTCTTTAGAGCATTTTCCGGAAAACTCCATAATTACTCCCATGGTGTCTTCATCTGGAACCCCAACTGCTACTGCTGCTGCAATTGTCTCTCCAGGAACATCAGAAACAATCGATCCGTAAGCAATCGGCGTTAAGGCTCCTAGTGGTAATACCATATCTGGATCAAACTCACATGACGGCGGTAAGATAGAGCTAACTTTCAATAAATTCACATTTCCTACTCCTGCTTTTAACAAGGCGTTGTCAAATGCTGTTAGCTTGCTTCTTCCTTCTGCACCGCCCGCTACTACTTTGAACTTTTTAGGTGTTGGTAACAAAACAATCTCTCCTTTGAAATAATAATCAGACGTATGCCAATACGTATTATACCCACAATTGACAAAAAAATAAATCCCTTTTTTGTATTATGATACTAATTCTATTAAATAATCTTCATAAATACAAATAATCTTCATAAACACAAAACTCCTTGCTCCAATACAGCTCTCTTATGCAAAATTAAAATCTACTTTCGTATAAAAACTGCTAAAAAGGCAAAAATGGTAGTAATTAGTTTTTTGGGAGGATATATATATGTGGGGAATTATTAAATGGGTATTCAAAAAGACGATATCGCTATTTATTATTGTTATTATTGGTACAATAGGAGTTCTCGTATATCTTAAGGGTCTCCCTTTGCCAGAGCAGAATATTCCTTATACAACAAAGGTATATTCACGTGATCACCAATTAATCGACACTTTATCAGCAGGCGAAAATCGTATTCATATTGAGCTATCTAATATGAGCAAGCATCTAGTAAATGCAACTATTGCTATAGAAGATCATAGATTCCGCAAACATTTTGGGCTTGATATTAAAGGTATTGCACGTGCCTTATACGTCAATTTTCAAACTAATGATCGCGCTCAAGGTGGCAGCACAATTACGCAACAGCTTGCCAAAAATTTATACTTAACTAATGATAAAACTTGGGAACGCAAATTTCGAGAAATGATTCTAACCGCTCAACTAGAACTACATTATTCCAAAGACTTCATTCTTGAAAAATATTTGAACCTAATATACTTCGGCCATAGTACATATGGCGTTGAGTCGGCTTCACAGTTATTTTTTGATAAGTCTGCTAGCGACTTAACGCTTGCGGAGGCCGCATTATTAGCTGGTGTCCCTAAAGGGCCTAAGTATTTCTCGCCTTTTTGGGATCTTGACAACGCCGTTGAACGACAGCATTTAGTGCTTTCACGCATGCTTGATAATGGTTATATTACAGAAGAACAAATGCAGGAGGCTATAAGCGAGCAATTGGTGTTTAACGAGACCGGGCCGGACTCAGGTTCTGGTTCTACTAATTATTTTCGAGATTATGCCTTAGCTGAGTTAGCTGGTTTAGGGTTTGACGAACAGCAGGTTCGTGCACAAGGCTTAGAAATTATAACTACTTTAAATTTAAATATGCAAGAAACAGCAGCCGCTCTTATTAACGAACAGCTAGTTGACTATCCGGACATTCAAGCTGCACTAACAACAATCGACCCAACGAATGGTGATATTCTCGCTATGGTAGGTGGCCGAAATTATAGCATTAGTCCATTCAATCGTGTTACGGCACTTCGACAAGCCGGTTCAACCTTTAAACCGTTCGTGTATCTTACTGCCCTAGATCATGGACTTACACCTGTATCGAAGCTAAAGAGCGAGCCTGCTAGATTTACCTATGACCAAGGTCGCAAAGAGTATATGCCAAAGAATTTCAATGATTTCTATTATAATGACGATATTAGCTTTCTTAAGGCTATTTCTGTATCTGACAATATCGTTGCTGTAAAGACGAATCTGATGGTGCGTCCCGATAATGTCAAAGAAACAGCAACAGCGCTTGGAATCAAAAGCTATTTACAAGCAGAGCCATCGTTGGCTTTAGGTGCATTCCCTGTCAGTCCGCTTGAAATGACAGTAGCATATGGAACTATCGCTAATCAAGGTATCCGCAGCGAACCACGCTGTATTTTAGAGGTGCGTGATAATCGCGGACGACTATTATATAGTAGCCAACCTATTAAACAGCAAGCACATACACCAGAGACTTTATTTATTCTAACTGATATGATGCGCAGTGTTTTCGAGCAAGGTGGAACCGGCTCTCGCGTCGCCGATTTATTACCGTTTGATGTAGCCGGCAAAACAGGAACTACTGATACAGACGCATGGATGATTGGGTTTACCCCAGATAATGTTACATCTGTTTGGGTCGGTTATGATCGTGACCGATTCATTAGCCGTCAAGAATCGTATCTAGCTACGCCTATATGGGCGAATTACATGGCTTCGGTTACAGGTACAACTGTTGCAGTAATGGGGTATAATTCTGAACAAACCACAACCCAACACCATTCGCAATTTCCAATCCCTAGAGGGGTAGTTCCAGTAGAAATTTGCCTTGATACCGGAGCAATACCGGAGGATAATTGTAATAATACTAGAATAGTATATTTTTTGCCTGAAAATGTGCCTAAGTAATAATCAGTTGCTATTAAATGTAAATAATTGCCCATAAGCTTTACTGATTGATAACATTATTTTATAATATAATAGGCAACTCCCACATACAGATTTAAAGAGGGAATCTTATTGAAACCGAAAATTAAAACATCTAATGACAAACAAATTAATTTACGAACTAATTGACACAATATACGACATAATATACAACATAATATACAACATAATATACAACATAATATACGACATAATATATGACGCAATATAAATAGGGAGATACTTATGAAACTAAAGGGTGTTATTATTGGTATCCTAATAGTCGTTGTTTTAACGGTTATATTTAATTATGCAGATCGTAGTTCCGAACCACCTCAGTACACTTTTAACGATCAGTTGCTTATTAATGATCAGTTACTTATTATAGAGGATTCTGTATATGATAATTTAACGAACGCTGAAATTACTCAGCTTCAGCAGTTTGCTAATAAAGCAATTACTGCAGCTAATGGCGAATCAGCTATTTATTCTCCACATGCTAAATTTCTGGATAATGGTGCTATTCTAGCTTACATGCTGTTCGTCAATAATACCGGCGAAATCGTGACCGATCTTCACGGCATCGACATCCAACTGATAGCTGGCAATAACGAGCTAATAGCAGACGCTATTTTCCCAAAAATAAAAAATATGCCGCCAGTAAACTCTGACAGCTGTTTCTTGTTCGCAGTAATCTTTCAACCAGATGCTGTAAAAAAACCTACAGCTGATTTATCTTCATACATGACGCAGATATTTTTTGACTATACAACTCATGGTGATACAACTCAATAATGAACACAAGTATTGCAAAGACCAAAAATCTCAAAACGATGCCCGGTGATTTGAAAGTTACTGGGCATTTCTATGTTATCCAAAGGGCAGTCGCTGGCGATAATATCTGTTTTGCCACAATGTGTACATATAATGTGATGGTGATGTTCATCATGATGGTTACATAATAAGCGATATCTACGCTCACCTTCTAATTCAGTCATTTCTAGAACATCCATCTCCATAAACATGGTTAGATTTCGATATACTGTATCTATACTAATTGACGGATAAATCTTCAGCATGTCCTTATATAACTCCTTAGCAGTCATAAACCGCTTATTTCGATTAAGTATATCTATGATCGCATTTCTTTTGCCCGTATTTTTATAGCCATTATTTTTGATTTTGTCCGTAATCGTATGACGCTGCATATGTCCACCCAATCCCCTTTCTTAATAACCATCTTCGGTTTTTACCTAAAAACTCGTCGATACACAATTGTAAATAGGAGAATTATTACGGCAGCCAAAACTATTGTCCCGCCAGTTGCCCAGTCAAGATAATAAGCAAGCATAATACCACTTAATATTGCAGCCTGCGCAAACCCCATTGCATACAGAAAAGTCTGCTTAAAGCTCTTAGCTACCTGTAAGCTCGCCGCCACCGGAAGTGTAATCATTGATGAAATCAATAACACACCGACAACACGCATACCAACTGCTATAACTGCAGCAACCAATAGTGCAAATACTAAATTTAACAACCTATTAGGAATCCCTGCTAGACTTGCTCCTTCTTCATCAAAAGCAAGATAAAACATTTCCCTATACATAACTGCCATTGCCAATAGCACTATTACCGTTACAACCGCTATCAGCCAAACATCACTACTACTAACAGCAACAACACTACCGAATAAATATCCTATCAAGTCTGAATTAAAGCCATCTGCTAGACTTATAAGTACAACGCCAAGTCCAATGCCAGTAGCTAAGATAATCGGTATTGCCAGCTCTTGATAAAACCGATACGCCTTACGAACCTGTTCAATCATCACTGCCCCAAGCATCGACATTGCCATACCCGAAGCAATTGGATTAATCATCATTGCAGGGTTCCATTTATTCCAAAGCAGCCCTGCAGCAATCCCCGTTAATGTCACATGTGACAACGCATCCGCAATCAATGATAATCTGCGCAAAACCAAAAACACCCCAACTACTGGTGCAACAATTCCTATTAGCATCCCCGCTATTACCGCTCGCTGCATAAAACCATAATTGAGCAAAACCTCTATCATTTATTTATCATCCTTTACTTGCTATTCTTATGCTTATCCCTAATGTGCATGCTCTACAACCTGAATCGAATGCTTATATGCACGCATTAGAATTTCATCCTGATGCTCGATAAACTCTGTATTATCTCCATGAAAATGAAGCTCTCGATTCAAGCAAGCAATCCTATTAACTCGTGTGCTAATTGCTCCGATATCATGGCTAACTAGAATTATTGTTTTATTATGCTTTATATGTAAATCCTCTAATAGCTGATAGAAGCTCTCCATTGAATTGGCGTCTACACCCACCGTCGGCTCGTCAAAAATCATGATGTCCGGATTTGCTACTAACGCTTTTGCAATAAACACTCGTTGTTGTTGACCACCTGATAGCTGACCAATTAACTGATGCCGATATTCCTCTAAATCTACCAAACGTATAGTATCTAATACCTGTTGCTGGTCATCTTTATTTAACCGTCTAAACAAGCCTCGTTTGCTAATTAAACCTAATGCAATTACTTCGCTGACGGTAGCCGGAAATCCGGAATTAAAGCTGTTAGATTTCTGCGAAATATAACCAATCCGATGCCATTGTTTAAATGAAGTTATCAACGTATTCGCAATTTTGACAGTACCAGTCTGTGGCTTTAATATGCCAAGAATAATCTTCAATAAAGATGATTTGCCAGATCCATTTGGACCAACAACACCTAGAAAATCGCCCTTATTAACTACTAGATTAATATCATGTAATACACTTCTATTCCCATAGCTAAAGGATACGTTCTTTAACTCAATAATTGGTTCCTTGTAATCCTCTTCATAATTACTGTAATTTCGGCTATCCTGTTGATGTGTGTGATTACGATGTTGATGTATATGATTCTTATCCATATTGTATTTACTCCTTACTGTAAAGCAATTTTAAGATTATCTAAATTTCGCCACATAATACTGACATATGTCTCGTTATTATCAATATCAGCTTTAGTAGCATTTTCTAATGGATGTAAGATAAGAACCTGTGCACCCACCTCAGTTGCTACTACTTCTGCTAGCTTATTACTGACCGTCGGTTCAAAAAATATATACTTAGACTCTGATGCTTGCAAAAAGTCTATCATCTCACGCAGCTCTCGCTGGCTTGGCTCAGCACCAGGATGAATACCTGTAACTGCTATAGGGTTAAGATTATATCTATCTGCTAAGTAGCGATACCCGCTATGCGATACCATAAATGTTCTATTATTAACCTCTGCTAACTCCTGCTCAAACGCTAAATCTAATTGCAGTAACTGCTCTTTAAGCTTATCGAAGTTATCCTCAAAATATGTGGCTGATGCTGGTTGCAGCTGACAGAATGCGTTATAAATCTTCTCTGCTTGTAATAATGCCAGCTGCGGATTTAACCAAACATGCGGATCATATACCCCGTGCACATGATCATCTTCATGACTTATATTATCTTCGTGGCTTACATCTTCTTCGTGATTATGATTAACTTCATCTTCTTCGTGACTTACATTATCCTCATGACTTACATTATCTTCGTGAGTATGATTACTTTCATTGTCATAATGGTTATCACTATTCACATCTAATAAAGGCAGCCCTTCTGTCCCGTCTACTACGAATAAATCACCATCATTTTTAAGAGCTTTAATAAGCTTGTCAATCCACATTTCGAAGCCAGCACCATTATAAAATAATACATCAGCATTAGCAATTTCAATCATTTGCTTGGCTGTCGGTTCAAAATCATGGGCATCTACTCCGGCAGGCAACAAACTGACGACCTCAACCTGTTCACCACCGATTTGCTTGGCAAAATCATATAACGGAAAAGTTGTCGTAATCGCTACGAGCCTTTTAGTTGCATCAATATTCGCTACATTTGTTGCTTCGTTGTTTACTCCATCGTTTATCAGCATTGGTGGGCAGCTTGTATTACTATTCATCACTCTGACCACTACTACCAATACCACTACTACCAATACCGCCAATACTATTATTGCCGATCGCCAATTCGCTCTATTCACACCATTCATGTATATACCTCCATTATTAACACCGTGAAACTTTATCCGTCTGATTTCGACTAGCTTTTACTATTTGTTAACATTATACTTATATGTTTTCATATTGTAAATAAGAACGGTTCTGATTTGCAGATGATAATAGCTCTAATTGGCACACAATAACAAAAAAAGAAGCCTTCCTTTCGGATAAGCTTCTTCTTTGTTACTGCTATATATTAAGAGGGCTATCTAACGTAATTTCTCTTTACCATCCCACATTAATTCTGCTTCTGGCAACAATGGAAGATACTTCAACCATGTATGAGAATCTAAATGTGCTTGGCTTTGTTGCAACTTACGGCTATGCTCCATAATCGGCGGAACGATTTCCTTGATATCACCGTCTAATAGCGGAGAAATAGCATAGTTAGTTGCTTTTTTGGCTAATTCAGTAGCTTTATCACTTGCTTGCTGTGATAATGCTAGCGTTTCTAATGCTTTAGAAGGGTTATGGAAGCCTGCACTGTTTTCAGCTGATACGAAATCCCAGTACAACTGTCCTTCACGGATAAATTCACGTGCTTCTGCAAGCAATGCATCATAATCTGCATGCTTTTCGCCTTCGAATTCAGAAGCTAAACGTACTGCTTCGTGAGCTCTTACTGAATAATCTTGAGCAATATTTAATTGACTCCAAGTTTTTTCTTGTGTATATTCTACACGCTCTTTAGCCCAACCAGCATCTTTGTCACCGTGACATTGTAAGCATGATTGTTCTACAGTTCTAAGCGGAGAAGTCCATTGGTGAGCAGAAATCTTCTTCTTGTCATCAACTCTCATATAAGACATATGACAATCTGCGCAACTTACACCTGCAGCACCATGCGTTCCGTCAATCCATGTCTCAAACTCTGGATGTTGTGCTTTAATCATCTTAGTTTTCGAAGCAGCATGTGTCCAGTCAGCGAACTGTCCCGTAAATCCGTCTCTTTCAGCATTACCGTCTTTATAGAATTCATAAATATCTGTTGGATGGTATCCATTATCCCAAGGGAAATGTGGCTTACCTGCAGTTCCTGCATCTTTAGCTTCGAAGTAGTACTCTACGTGACATTGCGCACATACATATGAACGCATATCATTCTTAGGAGCTTCTCTCCAGTCAATTCCTTGACGTAGTAATGCTTCATCAAGTGGTACACTCGCAATTATAAGATCCATAGTTTCTGGTTCATGGCAGTTTGCACAGCCAATAGAATGCATCTCTGGTTGTTGTTCTTCACGAAGTTCATTGAAATTCATTGACCAGAAAGCATCCCCATATTTTTCAAGATAAGTCGGAATCATTG
>Ga0265293_10004788_pt1 | contig 23439 bp, 12 predicted proteins | sample Munlanlewell138R_FD_192505 | JGI IMG/M metagenome (GOLD analysis project Ga0265293, IMG submission 192505) | Leachate microbial communities from a municipal landfill in Southern Ontario, Canada - Leachate well 138R | ecosystem: Engineered > Solid waste > Landfill > Unclassified | place: Canada... | reverse complement strand
TAATTGGTCACAATGGGGAATTGAATTTAAGTATTCAATAAATTGTAAACAATGTAATGAAGTTAAAGAATTAACGCATCATTTAAATCCTGTTTATTTTTTTACTCTGCCCTCAAGTCCGGAAACACTGGATTATTAAGTAAACACATGAGTGATTTGAGGGAAGAATCTGAACAACTATTGGATAACATAATTAATTCTGTATATTTTATGCGAGGTAGCATAGATTATTTTGATTTTTTTGAATTGACATATTTGGAACGACAAAAAATTAATAAATTTTTAGATCAAAGAATGAATAATGAAATGAAAAAACCTCCTATGATTAATAGGGTGTATTGATGGACCCTTGGGAAGAATATCCAGAAATTTGGAAAACTAAATCCGCCTTTTTTTCATGGCTGCGAGGCGGATTACGGCGAGCAATATGGGAAAAATACCCTCCAAAGATTATGTTTAAAAATAATAAATGTTATGCACCTCCAGAATCGTATACGGGAAAAGCTAAAAGCGGTGCGCGATGCGCATTGACGGATGAATGGATTCCTAAATCGTATTTGGAAGTGGATCATATTAAAGGTAATGCTTCTTTGCGTGAATGGGATGATGTTCTTCCATTTGTGAAACATTTATGTGCGTCTATAGATAATTTGCAATTAGTTGGTAAAGAAGCGCATAAAATTAAAAGTTATGCGGAACGAAAAAATATTACATTTCAACAAGCTTATATTGAAAAACTATCAATTAAATTAATTAAAGAAGGAACAGATAAAGATTTTTTTATTTCAAGAGGTTTAGAAGTTCCTAAAAAGAAAGATAGACGTGAAGCTATAATTAAAATATTGAGTGATGATAATTCTATATAATTAGAATAAATTGGATTTTTCGATAAATGTCAGGAAAATTAATAAAATTGTATGAAGAAAATGACACCGGATCTGAAGTAATTTTCAAAGTTCAGCCGGAAATATCAGAGTCTGGTTCTGTTAATTATATCGAAATATCTGAAATCCGACAAGCGGCATCAATTTTGATATACATTGGTTCTCCGGGGAGACAATTTAATATAAATGCTAAATTGGTTAGCAGAACTGAAGCAGAAGCAGATAAAAATTATACAATATTGCATAGATTAAAATCTTGGAGAACTCCTAACAAAGGCGGAACTGGGTCTAATGGAGATTCGGATACTCCACCCGTTTTGCGAATGATGGGATATGGAATGAATTTTAAACATATCAGGCTAGTTATGAAATCCATTACTGCAGATTTCCCAACAGATTGTGATTATATCACAGCGCCTTCGTATGGTGCTCCTATGCCTATAATAATGCCAATTGCATTATCATTTCAAGAAGTGAGATCGGCAGATGAATTAATGGACCAATTTGATTTTAAATCCTTTAGAGCAGGGATACTAGGCGCATGGTAAATAAAAACAGATTTAAAGAATATGAAGATAAATCTTCAATTCGTAAACGACTTTCTAGATATTCCCAAGGTGGTGACACAGAAAAAATTGGAGATAAATTGGGTTGGTGGGAACGCAGAAACGTGGTATTTGATGACGTAAACGAAATAGTGTACACAATAGATGCTGAAACGGTTAAGCGTCCAGATAAAGTAGCTAAAAAATATTATAATTCTGCTGAATTGGAATGGGTAATATTACAATATAATAATATCGTTGATATCAATGAAGAATTTACATACGGGAAGAAAATACTTATTCCTAGCAATTCATACGTTCGAACAGCAATAATAACAAGACCGGTAGGAATATAACATGGCGATAGGAAAAGATTTAAATCCACTTAATAGTCCTTATCAAGTAACTGCGTATCATTCTATAGTGGCATTTCAATTTTCTACTGCTGCATATAATTTTGATGGTGGACCTTCTTCGATTGGCAAAGTTGGCGAATCCGTTAGTGCCATGTGTGGTAGTGCATATGTAGTAATGAATGAATTTAAGGATTCTTCTGTCGGGTTAGATAATGCTGTAACTGAATGGTCTTTTTATTCTCCAAGGAATTATGTTACTGGAGAATATGTTGGATACATAGAGATTATTGATAGAAGTGCTTTTAAATTTGATGAAATTATAACAAAAATAATAAAAGACACTGAAACTTCTGTTTTTCATTTAACATTTAAGTGGGATACAATTTTTATAATTGATAAAGGAAATGGAACAGAAACTATATCAGTAGCTCCAATGTATTTCCATGTAAATGAGAATATTCATAACATTTCTGCCGATAATGGGAGATCATATTATTTTGAAATATTGAATTGTTATGCATCTCATGGAAAATCGCCACAATTTTTTAATTTATTTAATACTACAGTAACGCACAAAGACGGTGCTACTATCAATACCATACCAGTGCCTACAGCGCCATCTAGCGGCATAGAACCGAATAATTCCGAAACTTCTGCAAAATTTTCAGCAAGAAAAGATAGATTAGATAAAACAAAAGTAATGAAAACTATAGAAAACTTTTGTGATTCTTTATTATTGGTTCTTGGAACGGAATATCGAAAAAAACATAAAAAACAATTACAAGAATATTTAAGTCTTACTAGAAACGATGATTATGAAAAAAAATTGGACGATTTTAATGATATAGAAGACCCAATGGTAGAATATGAATTAGATTGTGACCCATATTATAAACCTAAGAAAATCAATAATAGAAATATGCCATTTGAGCAATATGAAATCGACCAAACTATACCCGGAATTTCGTCAATAACATTTCCATTAGGTTCTACTATTCACAATGCATTGTATACAGTATTCAGGTCTTCCCAAGAAATTGCAACGGATCATAAACATCCATCAGGAAAAACATTCAAATTCACAACAATTTCAGAAAGAAAATGTAATTCAAAATACAAAATAAGAACCAATATAAATTATCATATTTCGCCATATAATTCTCAAGAATTGAATACTGGACCCGGAAATGGGGTGGTGGATGTGCCAATAGAATTTACCTATCAAGATTCTAATGCAAAAGATACTAATGTCATATCTATAACATATGGCGAAACTCCACATTTTGAATTACTCCCGATAGAAAAAAATGCAAAAGACCCAACTACTAATATAGTATATGGAGACAGAGAACTCCAAACTTCAAATCGGGAAATTAAAGGATTAATATTTTTTGAATATGGATTCAGTGGAACTAAAGTTGCTCGCGGAACATATACAGACAACGGTTTAGAAAATGCGGAAGTTGCTTCGTATTTGTCAAATTATGTTCCTCAGCAACAAATAACATATACTATTACAGTAAGAGGAAATCCGAATTTATTGAGTGATATAAATCGTAATCCGCGAGACGTAAACGAACACCAGCCCGGAAATCCTAACATATATAAATTTGTAGAATATGAACCGATGTATGTTAAATTGAAGGTATACCTTGAAGGAGATCAGAGAAATGAAGCTCCAGAAAGAGGGGTATACCATTATGATAATTTTGTCCACTTGTATAAAATTCGTAATATATTTACAGGCGGAGGCGGTTTTGTTCAAAAATTATATTGTGGAAGAACGGATAACAAATCATGATGAATATGGATATTGAGAGCATCATTTCAAAATTTGTAACAATACAAAACGCTTCTGGTGCTAATTATAGCGGTGGGTCTTCGGCCATTACTATGGGAGTTGTAGTAGACACCGATGATCCGTTACAAATGGGTCGTTTGAGAATATTTTGTCCAGCATTAAATGATGACCCGAAACAAACGCAGTATATTCCATGGGCAATTTCTTCGTCCCCAATGTCTGGAATGGTACACAACACAAGTTATACTCGTGGAGTAAGCGATGGACCAGAAACTACAGAAGGGTCGGTTCATTATGGTTTCTGGGCTATTCCTGAAGTTGGTTCTCATATGCTAGTGACGTGCGTAGACGGAGATTTTAGGCGTCGTGTGTGGCTAGGTTGTGTTCCACATCATCAGGAAACTAGCACAATTAATACCGGACGTTGGATATGGGAAGACGGAAAAGTTGATGGACCTCTCTCTTCAACTAATTCTCCTATTGAGCCTTTATATACTAATTTGGCCAAAGCATTTGATGATAAAAAAGATTCTGCAGAATTCAAAACACGCGCGGCAGAATTTCAATTTACGGCCATTCGTGATGACATGGAACAGGTTCCAAATTCATTAAACAATAAAACAGATCAAACTATTAATGATATAATGGCCAATGAACCTGATGATTGGACTCATATAGCTTTGGGATCGCATGGATATGATTGGACTGGATACAAAAATTTAGGAGCGTTTTTATCTTCTAGAGCATATGGAATGTCCACTCCGGGAATGCATTCATTCAGCATGGATGATAGACATTTTAATTCAAGAATTCGTTTCAGATCGAGTACAGGTCATCAAATAATACTAGATGATACTAATGAAAGAATTTACATTTCTACCAATAAAGGAAAAAATTGGGTAGAAATGGATAGTTGTGGCAACGTTGATATATTCTCTGAAATGAGGGTATCAATACACGCAGAAGAAGATATAAACCTTACATCTAAAAAAACTATTCGTATGAATGGCGAAGAAGGGATTTATATGTTTGCTGGTAAAGCGGAAGATCAAGAATCTTTGCCGTCTAATCCTACTCCGGGACAAATAAGAATGCATGCTAGAGATGACATACATGTCATCGCTGAAGAAAATTATAGACAACTTTCTGTTAAGGATACATTAATAGAGATCGGTGGTAAAAAATGTGAAACTATTGGTGATAGTTTATTTTTACAAGTAGAAAATGAAATAAACATGATAACCAATTCTGGCAATTATAATGTCACGGTATCCGGTGATTATAACGAACTAGTGCGCGGTAATGTGAGAAAATATGCTCTTGGTAGTATGCGTAATATGTCAGATGGTGATGCCCATATGTATTCATTTAAAGGGAAAATGGATATTGGAGCACAAAAAACCATCAATATTAAATCTGTAAGTGAAGATGTTGTAATAGAATCAATAGGAAAGAATGAAGATTCTTCGGGTGGACTGTATATGCGTTCTCCTAAGTCTATGTTCTATGTTTCCAGTGAAGGTGTTAATACAATATCCGAGAAAGCTATTCAAAGTAAATCTAAAGAATCGTTCCAACATGAGACTGATCCTAGTCTCACTGTAGAACCGTCTCCACAACTTTCTGTTCCAATGGGAAGCACAGAACTGCTCAAGACCTCGCTAGAAGATAACTTACCTTTAGAAGGTTATACCGGTGTAGATCTAGCAGCCCGCGCGGCATGGAATGCAGGATTCCGTGGAGACGAATTAACGGTCATTGTCGCGATTGCTGGTGCGGAAAGCCAATTTGATCCAGAATATACAGAACCGGGCGATGGAAGTCCTGACAAATGGGGACCGTCTGTTGGCATGTGGAAGATTAGAACTTTATTAGATTTTCAAAACTGGGTGGGACTAGAGGCTAACCGTGATGCCAGTATAATAGGCGGTATCGATAATGTACAAGAAAATGCAAACTTTGCTTTTTCTGTATGGTCAGTTTCTGGATTTAATGAATGGGACTCTTACATCGAAAAAACCTACATAGATTATGTACCTATAGCACAAGATGCAATTATTAATCTCGGTGTTGAAGATAATATTCAATCCACTAATGAAGTATTTTTTGATCAGTTATTCGGATTAGAAGTTCCTTTCTTTGATGGGTGCGGTTTGAGTATGACGACTAGAAACGGATGTACTCCAGATTTCTCGTTGTCTGGTAATAGTAGTTTCTCTATTGGAATTGATGGAATTAATATTCAGTCGCAATTGGATACTGTATTTAAATCTATAGCTTCAGGTGTTCAAACTAAGTTAGCTGAAGGTATAGTTTCTACAATAAATCAACATTCCGATAGAATAAATCAGCATATGGCTAAATTTGTATCATTAATGAATATAATGAGCACTGCTGCTGGAGATCTTACTGGTTTAATTTCTATGATAAATGAAATAAAAAATTTAGCAATAAATGTTCCTCAAGAAATTTTGGCAATAATACAGGCCGGAATACCATTTCCTTTTGATATAGCTTTGAGTCTTTCAGATTTCATTCCGGATTTTCCATGGGATCAATTGCTAGGAGATATATGTAATTTTCAAATGCCTACATTTGACGTAAGGGTATGGGCCAACTTCTCGCTAGGTGGATTTGACTTATGCGAAATATTGGATGATGGATTGTTAAGTGGAAATTCCATTATGCTAGATAATAATACTCAACTCAAAAAATCGTTAATAGTGATAAGATAATGGAAGTTAATAAAGACGTTGTAGAAAGATTACCAGATTTTAACTTAAGCCCTGCACAGAGCGCGGTAGCTCCGCCCTATGCAACTTCCGCATGTTTGTCTGTATCATTGATTGCACCATGGACTAATCGTGTTCCAGAACATGAACCATGGCCTAGACAGTTAAGCATTGATACAAAACATATTAATGATGCTACAGACGAATATAAAAGAAATGTCAGACATAATCAGCAACATGACCCTGACTCTCCGGCAGGAAAAAAGAAAATTGGCAAGTTGGATGGGGATTTTAATATACCCCGTGGCAAGTATTGGCGCAGATGATAAATATTTTTCATGAATGAACCTGTTCTCTATAAAGGAATTTCCTTTTTTAGATATCAATATGACAAATCTATTGTTATGACTAATATACAATTAGTCAAGCGCGATTTGATGAACCATATTTTTACTAGAAAAGGGGATAGAATTAAAATGCCAGATTTTGGGACAAGAATTCCCGATATGTTATTTGAACAGATGACAGATGATTTGATATTCAGTATTGAAACGGAATTAGAATCGGTATTTAATTATGATCCGAGAGTAGAATTGATTAATATGGATGTTCTTCCATTCTATGATAAAAATAGTTTATATGTAGTAGCTGATCTTCGTTATATCGAGTTAGATATAACTGATCGATTTGATCTTAATCTGGAATTTTCTGGATAATTTATATGGAATACTTTAATGAGAATTAACAATAACGCCGAAGTTTGGGAAAACGTGTACAATGCATTTCAGCAAATTAATTTTGCTGCATGGGATTATAATACAATTAAACAATCTCTTTTGGATTATTTAAAAGTTTATAAAACTGAAGATTTTAATGATTATATCGAATCATCAGAATTTATATCTATTTTAGAACTTTTTGCTTATGTTGGTGAGTTATTATCATATAGATTGGATATAAACGCTCATGAAAATTTTATAACCACTGCAAGAAGAAAAGAATCTGTTCTCAGGCTAGCTAAACTACTTTCATACAATGCGTCAAGGAATCTTCCAGCTAGAGGTTTAGTTAAGATAACATCAATATCAACAACCGAGCGTACATTTGACTCGTATGGCACCAATATAACCAATAAAACTATTTATTGGAATGATCAACATAACCCTAATTGGAAAGAACAATTTATTCTTGTAATGAATAAGGTTATAGAACAGAGATTCGGTTCTGTATTACCATCTGATCGAATACAAGCAAATGATGTGTTATTTGAATTATACAGAATAACTGGCACACCATCCAATGGAGTAGTTTTACCATTTTCCGTATCAGTGTCGGGAAATAGTTATCCTATGGAAGTAGTACCTGCTTTATTGGATTCGGATACTGGTCCCTACGAAAGGCGTCCGGAAAATGCACAAAATATGTCAGTGCTATTTTTAAGTGATGGACTTGGAGATACGTCAGCAAATACTGGATTTTTCTTTTATGTAAAACAAGGAACACTAGAAAAATTTCAAGCATCATTTGATGGTGTCACCCCAAACCAATATATTGATATAAATGTTACTAATTGTAATCAATCAGACGTATGGCTTAATAATATAGACCCAGTTACCAATCAAATCATTGTAGAGTCGGATTTGAGAGTGGGTGAATGGGAACAAGTAGATATTGCTAATTCTCAAAACGTTTTATTTAATACTAATCCATTTAGAAATAAATTTGAAGTTCAAACTTTAGACAATGATCAATTTAGGCTAATCTTTGGTGATGGAAATTTTGCAAATATTCCTTCCGGAAAATTTGATATATGGTATAGGCGCTCAGCTAATGAAAATTTAGTTATTCCCACGTCATCTATACAAAATGTCCCAGTGTCTATTTCGTATTATGGTATAGGAAACAGAGAAGAAACAATAACATTTTCTATATCATTAATTAATCCTTTACAAAATTCTGTAGAAACCGAAGATATAGAACATATAAGAAGAATTTCCCCCGCTGTCTATTATACGCAAGACAGAATGGTTAACGGAAAAGATTACAACGAGTTTATGCTTCAAGATAATAGCATATTGAAATTGCGTGCTATTAATAGAACATTTGCGGGTGATTCAAAATATATAACTTGGCATGATCCGAGCGGATTTTATGAAAATATCAAAATATTCGGAGATGACTTAGTAATTTATTATAATTCATATGATGTAGTAACAAATGCCAACGGTGATAGTGTACCGGACCCAGATGGTGGTGCTAATGTGCGTTTAGTAGATGTTATTTTTGACAATTATATTCAAACAATTTTAGATTCAGAACCATATTTTATAAAAACTATTCTTTATGGTATAGAACCTATGCAAGTAAGAAAGTCATTTAATAATGATGAAAAAACTATTATAAAATCATCTCTGCGTAATATTATAAATGCTGCTCCAGATGTGTTTTACATTTATTTTAATGCAGATACCAATTCTTTTAGTGTTACTACAGATGGGGTAGACAACAAATGGGATTTTTCAGTAAGTTTGGCATTTGATGGTAATTGGGAAATATTGTATAAAGGTGTCAAATTGACGGTTCATAGTGAAGATACGAATTTTTGGCTTGACAATAATAATAAAAAGATTATTACATATGATACATTGAATTCTAATTACGATAACATTGTTATACTAAAGGCCAATGTATCTACAGTTAATGGTGGAATATTGGATAAAAATTATTATTTCAGGGTATTGAAGCAAGAACAAATTGATAGCGGAGAATATGCAGGAACTTATAGTACTCACGATTTATCAGTATTACCAGATGATGACGACAACGATTTTATTCCGGACGATATTCGATTGACTGATATACTTAATTCGGACACAGATTATGTGTATTTTGTAAGAAACGGTTTAAATTCCCCGTGGACCTTTGTCCCGTATAGCGAACAAACGTTGTTACAATATGAAGAAGATTATGCAAATGGCACGAGTCTGTGGAAACGTGAACGAGGAAGAGAAGGATTAAATTTTGCATGGTTCCATAGAACTCCTAGATATCATTTAGTTGATCCTGCCGCATCTAATTTGATAGACAGCTACATTATTCAGAGTGGGTATTTTATATCATATAGAATGTGGTTGAATGATTTGTTTCCTTCCCCCCCTGAAATGCCGACTTCATATCAATTGCGGGGGGATTATAAAAATTTGTTAGAAAGTAAAATGATCTCTGATTCTATTATTCTCCATCCCGGAAAAATAAAAGTAATATTTGGAAATAAAGCCGAAGCATCATTGCGTGCAAATTTAAAAATAGTCAAATCTGTTAATAGTAGTATGACAAATAACCAGATAAAATCAAAAGTTGTATCTTTAGTTCGAGCATTTTTTGATATTAATAAATGGGAATTTGGAGAAACATTCTATTTTTCTGAATTGGCAGCTTATGTTCATTCAGAACTATCTTCAGAAATTAATTCTATAGTGTTAGTTCCAACTTCTAGAACACAATCATTTGGCGATTTACAACAAATATATGCAAATGTTGATGAAATAATCCAGCCCCACATTACTGTCAATAATGTGGAAATAGTTGAATCATTGAATCCGAAAAACTTAAAACAAATTCTGTAACAAACTGTTGTCAGCATACCTAAATAATCTTATTATATTTGAGGTTATATAGTGTTCAAAGATTATTTGGATTATAATAGTAAAGAAATTACAAGCTTAACATCATTGTATCCCAATGATCTGCGTAATGATTTTATAGATTCTTTGAATAATACGATTTTTAACAGACAACTCACAAACCAAAATTATACAAGATCAATTGGTGCCATTGGAAACGAAGATTTATCTTCCGAAATTAGAAATATTTTAGAATCTAATAAATTTTTGCAAGATAATCAATTGCAACCTGTATTGGCATCTGTTGAAGATCCGAATTCATATTTCCTCACATGGACAGATTTTTTAAATCAACTACGTATGCAAGACGTAGATGTGGATAATTATTCCAATTGGGGACGAGTTACACAATTTAATTGGATTCCTCCAATAGATTTAGATAAGTTTATCAATTTTAGAGATTATTATTGGGATATCGAATTAAATAATAAAAAAGTTCCAAATTACATTACTATAAAAAACAGAAATGTATTTCGCAAAACGAGAACTAACGAAATAATAAAAAATATCTCGTCTAAACTTCCTGATGGATACATCATAGACGCCTACGATATTGAAAACAAATCTATATTATTGAACGGAAATTTAGAAAGTGTTTTCCCTGTAGGCGATTATTTTATATTATCTGGAACAGACGGGGTTTATTATCTGTCTAAAGTTGTAAGCGCCTCGTATTCCACAATTACCAAAAAAACAGAACTGGTAATGACCGTTCTATATAATTCCGTTAATAGTATACAGCCAACGAAATTAAAATGTTGGAAACTCAATAGCATTGATAACACATTTTATATTGATGGATATGATTATACTACATTGTTTATAGAAAATTTTATATTCAATTTGATAGAAACTGATGGAATCCAGAATATATTACATACAGTGAAATCCGATTATGAACCACAATTAAACAGAACTTATATCACTACTAATTATAATTCTGATATTCCAGATTATATTTTAATAGATCCGCTTATTTTAACTTCTTTATATGAACAAAATTACTTGGATGGATTTGATATATTAGATACATCTGATATTCTATACAAAATTTTATATTCTGATAGATTAAATAAATTAAAATCAAACAATGGGGAAACATTCAGTGCGACTAATGAATTAAAAGATTTTACTGTAAATTTTTTTGAATTCAATATAAATGTTGATGATAATATTAAAATAACAAAAGAATCTGGGCACCAAATAGAAGGTAATATTTCATTCGTAGATCAAAATGTAATTGAATTTAATTCAAAAGATATTCAATATGTTTTTAATAATACTAATTTAAGTTATGAAATTTATCGCAGTGTACAAACAGAGAATTATTTTATTGAACCGTTATTTCCTAATGATGGTACTATTTGGGTAGATACTAATACTGACACAGTTAAACAGTGGTCTGGATCAAATAACGATTGGGTTGTAATCATACGTAATTTTGATATTTTATATCAAAAAACGAAAGAAACAAAGCTCGTAATTCCTAAAAATGGTTGGATAGAATCTAATTCATGGATACATAAATCCCAAGTTGTTTCTACATCAGGAATGATTAGAGCACAGATTCCAATTATAGAATATGACGATAGACTATTTTTGTCATCGACTGTGTTTACCGAGCACGTATGGAGTTATAGAAACTTATTATTAGATGACTGGAAAATCTCCAATACCGCTCCGACATTAATTGAACTTGTGGATATACAGTTAACTGGAAATAACGAATTTTGGTTTACGTCAGCGAATACAATTAGATTTTCACCAAAATATGGCAATTTGACAGAATCCTTTTATGAAGGAAGAGTAATAGATTTATTCGGTTTTTCATACAATAGTGGTGCATATATTGTAGATAGTTCAGAATACGTTTCTGAAAATGGCATAGATGAAATGTATACGTTGGTGACGTTAAAAACCAATATATTTGATATTCATGATCTGCCTTTATTCGCTGGAGTGCGTCCGAAATTCACGTCTAGAGGTGATACTTTTTCCCAAGAGCATATTCAGTGGAGATACGATGGAGTTGGAAATATGTATCCAACATCTATTATGCCAGAAAAAAATCCGAATTATTTTAACCAAATCGGAGGTTCTGACAATAATAAATTTGGATATAATTGGGAATCGTTTTCTTTTGCCTCAACGGTAACTGATCCTATTTTAGTATTCGAGCCACAATTACATAAATTTTGTCTTCTTGATGATTATCAAGAAGGTGATATACGTGTGTATATCAATGGAGCAAGACAAATAGGAAATTTTATAGAATTGCCATCACCGATAGATAATAATTTTGTGGGGTCTATTAAATTTATAGATAATGTTGTATTAACCGAAAACGATGTTGTTTTAATAGAAGTGGGTTCGTATTATATTGGAGATGCAGGGAAAGAAGCTATCACAGTACTTACACCATCCGGATTTGAATTGGTTAATTTGAGTCAATTTAGATTTTTAGAACAAATCAAATACAAAGACAACCAAGAAATAGAATTTATAGTGATGGATATTTTAAGTTCTTCAGAATTTAAAAAATCCAGCAAAATTTTTTCTTATTTGGAAAATGAAGATTTTCCGATGAATCCTTATATTAATAAAAAATTAGAAACTGTTACTAACAATTTAGGGTCTTCTTTTGTTTTCCAACAACATCTGAAAGATGAAAATAAACTATTAGGGTATCTATACAATACTGTATATGGTGCAATCCAAAAAACTATATGGCATCCCGGATCTAATGGAGAACAATACGTTCCTACGACGGGAGATGATGGGGAATGGAAAATTCCTAATAATTGGTACTATAATCCACACCACGAAAATAGAACCAATATGTCATATTCAGATCTATTTCAACATTTTAATAGTATCATAAGATCACAAAAAGAATCTGGTATAGACAATAAAATCTCTAATATTTATTTTATGGATTCTGATATAAATCTAGGTCTTGGTGGAACTATAAAAGAATTTAATGGAAATTTTGATCTACTAATGTCAGCAATATTTTATGACTTTACCACATTAGAAGATCTTATTTATTTTGCACGAAACCAATATAATGAATCATTGTTTTCTATTAAAGATATGTTTATTAAAGAATTTTCAATTTTATTGAATTCTGATTATACTTCTTCTACAGATTTGCAAAATAATGTTAATAATTATATTATTAACAGTTTTGAAGAAAACAGCAAATTACAATATTATTTTGGTGACACTACCATGTTTGATGGTAGTGTCGGGATGCGAAACTGGATATTAACATTACCCATGATGGGAGTGTGTCCAGCAGTTTATCCATATGCTATAAAAGATGATAAATTGAACATACATAAGATTATTCATCATGACGGTCACGCCTCAGACGTGTATTTTCAACCAAATGAAAAAGAAAAAATTTATAAAGAAATAGAACTTTCTGGAGTTGATTTTATAAAACAAACTGTATCAAATGATACGAGTCCGTTCCCAACAGATAATGCAGGTTCCCCATTACTTACTGGAACAATATTATTACGAACGATCACATCTGAACGCATAAGATCATTGTATCAATTTGATGGAGCAGTGTGGAAAAATTTAGATATAACTAATATTTTTGTAAATTTGATATTAGAAATAGAACGAAAATTATATGATATATCTCAAAATAAAGATATAAAGTATGATTTTTTGAAAAATATATCAAATACTCATTATATCTCTAAACTTAAAAAACAATTTGAAAAATATGTAGCAGAAAAAGGTATTGTTGATGTTTACCAAGAAAATATGCATTTTGTGCAAAACGATGCTTTTTCTTGGAATTATTCAAATTTTATCCCATCATATTTGCCTAATGCTGGAATAAATTATAAACCGTTTTCAAATTGGAAAGCATTATACAAAAATATTTTCAATACGTCATATCCACATTTAGAACCTTGGAAAATTCAAGGATATGCTAATAAACCGGGTTGGTGGGATAATTCTTATCTATCGTCATCTGGATCGTATGACGAAGAAATGTGGGATAATATTCTTGATGGTATCGTACCTAATGGTATGCTATTACCATCGGGTGTTGCATCAAATGGTACCGTTGGAGAAACCTTACAATATAATTATTTGCCAGTAGTCACAATAGGTAATACTGCAGACGGATATAGTTATGGCGATTTATTGCCCCCATATTGGGATTCTAGTAATAATTTAGGAATAATGTCAATACGTTCATTATTTGATCCGAATGTTGGTGATGAAATAATATCACCAAATATAACATCTGTTTTTTCTCAATCTGGGTACGTCGAAAGTGCGTGGAAAGAAAGTATAAATTATCTATATGATTTAATGGTAGTATCTTTTAAATTAGATCCTATGCAGTTTATATCCTCTACATTTGGTTATGACAAATTTAAAGTAAATTGTCTAAAAATAGATACACATTCTTCCAATATACAGCCGGCAAATAATGTTGTATTCAATGGCGATGAATATGACGGTGAAATTTTTAAATCATCCGGATTAAATCAATGGTATGTCAATCATCTTAGATATAATGAATACGATTATTATACTACCAAATTTAATAAAATTTGGAAAAAATCTAGTATGAAACTCGCTTATCTATTTGATTCTATGATAGATAAAAATTCTTTCAGAATCAAGTCTGATTATTTTGATATGGTTGATTCGGATCGGAAAATATATTCAAAATATACAAAAAACCACGAAATAAAACAAATCGATTCCATTAATATTAGTTTGTTATCTATTCCGTCCAAACATTTAGGAGACGTAGATCGTGGCTGGACCGTAGGTTTATCTACAATATCTAACTTGAAATCACCAATTAATTATTATGGGGTACAGAATTACAATACAATAAAAACAGGAAATAGATTTACAATAGCTACAGATAATATAATTGACATTAAATATTCGGCACCCCTTGAAGAATTGGAATTAAATTATTCCAATTCATTATCAATAAGTGATCAAATTAATTTTATCACAGGAAATAGTTATACTACAGAAATAATAATTGACGGGTTATTATTTGATATATCAGTGTCAAGTGAGAATGTCACTACAGTAGGAGAATTGATTAACTATTTAAATGCAAATATTGAAAATGCTTATTTCGATTTAAGATATGGTAATATCGTATTAGTATCTGAAATGTTAGGAACTAGTTTAGAAATAACAAATGACTTGATATTTGATTTTATAAATCCTAATTTAGTTATTTTGCCACAACAAACGGTAGGAACAAAGTTCAATAACATAATTATGATTGGCGGAAATAGAACTACGACATATGCTACCGATAATAAGATAAAAATAGTAGATTCCACACATTTAAATGGTGATTATATTGTATCTTCGGTGTCTTATGATATAAAAAATAATATAACATCATTAGAAATAATAAATGATATTTCTTTACCATCTAATCCATTTGTTATAGATGGTAGAATTATTGGGGATAGTACGCTTCCTCTTCCAGACGAATGGGTAGATGGAAGCGTCGTGTATTTCAATTCGGGAGATAATGTTAAAGGTCTTCAATTAGACAGACCGTATTATATTATCAGACACGATGGTTATTCATTTTCTATTGCAGAAACAGAACGGCAAGCAATTTATAGGAAAGAATTGGATTTGAGTGGTGTCTTTTCATTTGGATCGTTGTATGTGGGAAAAATAGACAGAACATTCAGAACTACTACAGGAAATGCCACAGATATAGTATGGCGCGTTCATACTACAGATACGCGATTAATTAATAGTGTTTATGATGGAGTATCAATTTCTGGTATTCAATCTGTTTTAGATTTCTTATTCGGTTATATTTCTTATGCTGAATCTGTTGGTTTCTCTATTCCTAATACACATGTTGATGAAAGTGGAAGGCCATTTAGCTGGGAGTTGTATGTTGACAAATTCATTGATTGGGCATTTAGGCAACGTTTTATCAGACAAGGTTCCAGAGTAGAATATAAAGTACAAGCTCTCGCACATAATGATAGTTTCAATTTTGTAAATTCATCATCCCCTAATTGGGCTAATGGAACCAGTGTTCTTTTATATTCTGCAGACGGAGGAATATTGCCGCCTCCATTTGTAGATAGCAGTATAATTGACGTGCCTTATTACATAATCAAAAGTGTAGATAATTCTAATATACGTTTGGCTTTGACTCCATATGATGCATCCATTGGTAATTTTGTAGATTTTAATCAAAATTCTTCCGGTGACGTATACATGCAGGTATATGAAAAGAATGATAATTATCCGGTGTTCTCATATTCACCGTTTATAGAATCTATTGATATCCGTCATCCTATCGGATTAACGGATAATATGCATAGCAGTCCATCTTACATATACGATTTAAATGGAGAATTACTAAATTCATCTGAAATATATGTTTCTCGTGAAGATGGAAAAACTAATATCTCATTACTAGGAAAAATACAAGATACTAATAAAAAAGTATTAGAAGGTTTGGCCCGAGAATCAAAATATATCGGAGGGTTAAAATGTTCTATTAAAACATTTGAACATATATTAATATTTAATAATTATTCTGTTTCAAAAAATTTAATATATGATACGTTTATAGGATTGAGAACTCCAAGATTTTTAACAATGTTCAATAGGCAAACGAATAGAGAAAAGCGTCCGACATTAGGAGGGATGGCATTAGTAAATGATGATCTACAGAAAAATATTGAGTCAACGGTAAATGATAGTAGATATTATTACGATGATGTTCGTTCAAATGTTGGAATGGTACATTTTGATACTCTTATGGATTCTGTTGGTTATAATGGAAAATTTGATTATATGGAATCTATTGGAATAAATGATCAAAGTCAATATACTTTCTGGAAATCCATGATCCAAAATAAAGGTACTAATGTTTCTATTAATGCTTTTACTAATAATAAAATATTGGAGCGAGCGGAATTAGATGAATTTTGGGCATATAAAGTTTCAGAATTTGGTGGCGTAGAACAAACTGAATACCCTGAAATGAAATTATTTACCGATGAGTGTTCCAGTAATGAATTGCGTATAGAATTCGTAAGACCAGATAATGTTAAATGGTCCTCAAATTTTATCCCTGTAAGAATGAATGATATGAACAGATGGTGGAAACAGCCTGATCAAGCCGATATTATGCTTCCTTATGATTCATTTTTCATTACCACCAAACCGTTGTTTATCATGAATCCGCAAAATATCTCTGAAAATACAAAAATAGGTAGCGATGGAAATTCATATGTTAGATTATTCAATAATGTTGAATTTGTAGATGTATTTTACACTGACAATGGTATTAGAAAAGATTTGATTAAAAATGTCGATTATGTTATGTATAATAACGAAATACTAGCATTTGATTATACTCGTGTTACACCGTTTATGCTAGATAGCACGACAATAATAGGGTTGACATATAATGATGTACAAGAAGGTCCATCCAAAATAATTGATAAAAAATCTGGAGTTGTATTAGCAAATGTGCCATTTTGGAATCCGGCTATTAAACAATATGATCCAATTTTTTATTCTACTATAGATATAGTTAATAGTGTCGATCCTGCAAATTATGAATCGCCTCAAAATAATAATGAATGGTATAAAAAAGCTGTAGATACTATTTGGTTAGATGATACCCGTATTGGTTATGTGCCATACTACGATACTAGCATAATGCCTAACTTAGATGATCGAATATTTAATTGGGGGAAAATGGCCGATTGGGCAGAATTCAATGTATATCAATGGACAGAAAGCGAATTACATCCAAAAGATTGGAATACTTCCAATGAAGGAGAGCCTTTATTTGTAGTGGAAGTCAATTTTGGAGATGATTATTGGATGGAGGAACGCGAGATGCATACAGATATAATAGCCGGAACACTAAACATAGAAACGGCTCCAGAATTGTACGGAGAATGTGAAATATATGTAAATGGTGAATTCAAATTCTTCCGCGAAATTAATTCTGCATATGATTATTTTACATTAAGTAATGAATTTAATAAAGGTAGTTATATTCATTTAATCCGAAGGGCACATGTTCCAACAGAAGAAGAATTAAACAACGGAAACTATAGAATTGTTTATAAACATAATAGATATGATTATACCGACCCTGTATCTGGAAATAAAGTTTCGAAATATTATTTTTGGGTAAAAAATAAAACAAACACAATTTACAAAAAACAAAGAACATACACTCTCAAAGGAATTAGCAAGGGTTTAGAGAAATGTTCTAGTCCTTATATGATAGTCCAGAATGTTAGATACAATAACGATGCCGGATATGGCCTTGTATATGGAAATGTGTTTGACCGATTCAATTTTGGCGATCTACCATATAGATATACTCAACTTATTGTTAAAGGATTAGAAGGCAAAATTAAAGATAATGATAGATACGTATTGCGTTTTATTAAAGATTTTAATTTGCGCGATAAGCTTAGAAAAAATTCATTAAAAGAAAAAAACGTATTTGAAGATTGGAAATTATTTAGAGAAAAACAATTTACAAAAATTGATCGATTATTGTGGAATAAAGTAATTTCAGCAATGATAGGTTATCCAATGATAACAGATTATATTGCAAATACAAATATTCCAATACCCGCAATGAATAGAGTTGTTTATGACAGACTATTTAATTCAGATACCCGATACGGATTGGATATCGATCAGGTATTGCTAGAAAAGGAAGAAATTAAAGCAATAATTTCAAATGAATTGTCGGAATTTTATGTAAACACTATCGATTCATTTAAAGAAATAATTAATGAATTAACTTTTGATTTTACACTGGACACTATAGATTCTATGAATACAATTTATTCATTATTACCGACCGAATTCATAAACAAATTATTTTTTGCGGTATTGTTTGTGGCAATGACAAAAAAGAAAGAATACCCTAATCTGTTTAAAACATCTTGGGTAGCATTTCAAATTACTCAAGATATTAAACCAATTCCAGAATTTTGTATCAATGATGATTACGAATTGGTTCCCGGAACAGAATGTGCTACAGATGACATTATATTCACTCCGACACCAGTCGTGCCAACGCCGACGCCAACACCATCGGTATCTCCGTCCGCTCCTGTTACACCAACGCCAACGCCTACAGCGACTCCTTCTCCGACACCATTGCCAAATTGTTATGGCGAATTCAATAGAATTATTGAAAATGGGGCAGCCAGAGCAATAGAAACAGATGACTGTCGTGAGTTGGAATAAATAACAATAACAAATAACGGATATATTAAAAAAATGGCTAAGAAAATATCAGAACTTACTAATGTAAATGTGAATCAATTAAATGATGATGATTTGTTTGAACTAGCGACAAAAAATTCATTATCTCCGACCGGATTTGATAGTGTATCTGTTAGTATAAATGAATTGCGTAAAAAACTATCGGCTAATTCCGGAAGCCATCGGATTGATGTTGCAGTAGACACAACGATAAACAATTTTACCACTAGTTTCCAAATATCAATCCCCAAAACGTTTATTACATGGCATGAAGATATTACTGGTAAACGTATAACAAACATGTTGGCCAAATTTAACATTACAGGAAACATTGATGCTCCGGGAGTATATAGCGGCTTCGTGTTTGCAGACCCTACAGTAGCCTTGCATGCATCTATATCTCAGCGATATACTAAATATCGTTCCGGGTATATGTTAGGAACAACACAGGATAATAACATTTTAAATTTAGGAACACCTCCGCCTCCACCTATTTCAGCTATACCAGAGGATTCTACGTTGTATATCGAGAGCGTGTCCGAAAGCGATGATTATTTGATATTTATTTTAAAATTATTTCCAAATAAAGAAGATCTTCCTCCTTCTCCACTACGGTTGACTTTAAATGGATACATAGATATTGCTGCCCAATATGACGATGCACCTTCATACCTATCTATAAGAACTGTACCATCAGGATCATTGATTGTAAAAGGCTTTGATGTCGATACTGTAATTGAATGGGGTGATGGATTTACCACCACAGTGACGGATTCTGCTCAACATTATTCGCATTATTATGATAATAACGAATACACCGCAAAAGTAATCCCATTTACATTGTTGGCTCCTTTTGGGGAATCATTGTTAATATCGGGCGAGTTTAATGAAATCCTTGATTGGGGAAGTTACAGTTTCCCGCGACAAATTTCATTTTCAAGCGAATATCTACATACTGTGCCAACGGTTGAACCGCCTACTACTTCATATAGATATTTGTTTACGGGTTCTAAAAATATATCCAGTAATATTAATGGATGGAATACGAGTACCGTAACTGATATGACAGGAATGTTTTTTAATTGCTATGAATTTAATCAATCTCTTGATAATTGGGATGTGAGCAATGTTACTAATTTTACTGAAATGTTTGCTGCTTGTTTAGCATTCAACCAACCTTTAAATAATTGGAATACATCTTCAGCCATTCATCTTTCTGGAATGTTTTCAGGATGTATTAACTTCAATCAACCATTAGATAACTGGAACGTCAGTAATGTTCTTACTATTGGAGAAATGTTTTCTGGATGTACTAATTTCAATCAACCATTGAATAATTGGGATGTCGGTAATGTAGTAAACATGCTTGGAACATTCAGTGCTTGTGCTAATTTCAATCAACCATTGAATAATTGGAGTGTCGCCAATGTTACCAACATGGATAGTATGTTTACGTCTGCATTTACATTTGACCAAGATTTGAGTGGATGGTGCGTGTATAATATCCCTGCAGAACCATCATTCTTCTCTATAGACAGTCCATTACAAGAACAACATAAGCCAGTATGGGGAACTTGTTTTGGAGATGATTCACTTAAATTTCGTTCTAATGACTTCTTTATAAGTCTTGGTGGTTTTCCTGTCGGTTCTTTAATTGAAATGGCAAATGGGACTTCAGAAATTGTTTCATCATCTACTGAATCGATGTATATTTTTCCGGGAGAAGGAGTTAACAGAATTTACTTAGCTAACAGTAATCCTTATGCAGAGTTCCCATTTATTGCGGGTTTTGGTCTTGAAGAAATACTTGATTGGGGCAACTTTGCTGGTACCAGCATTGCATTCGTGGGATCGGCGTTATTAGTCAAAGTGCCAAATTATATACCGCCTACTATAACAAACATGAGAAATATGTTTGCCAATACTTCAAGCTTCAACCAAGATATTAGTATGTGGGATGTAAGCAACGTTACTAATATGGATGGCATGTTTACTACTGCACTAAACTTTGATCAAGATTTGTCAAGCTGGTGTGTACCATTAATCACGTCAGAACCTGCTGATTTTTCATTTGATAGTCCATTACAAGAACAACATAAACCAGTTTGGGGAACCTGTCCCGGAGACAGCACGATGAAATTCAAAGCAGGAAACGGAGTCGTAGGTGTTCATTATTTCCCTGTAGGAACTTTGGTTGAGTGGGGCGATTCTACTTCTTCTGTAGTAGTAAATTCACCGACCGGGGTCACTAAAACATATCCCGCAGGCACTTTCCAAGGTAAAATACATATAAACCACGATAACCCATATACTAACCTTAGTGCCACGTTGTACGGTGACGGACTACTGGAAGTAAATGACTTTGGAGATTTTGATCATTCTGGAATATCATTTGCTCCATCGCCAAATTTGGTTCAGGTACCGCTACATCTTCCTGCATCAATTACGATAGCGTCAACTATGTTTAATGGGTGTACTTTATTCAATAGTCATCATGTCGTTAATTGGGATGTTAGTAATATCACATTAATGAACTCCATGTTTAATAATACCCCATCATTCAATCAAGATTTATCTGGTTGGTGTGTGAGTAATATATTGACTGAACCGGCAAGTTTTGCGTCATATAGCGCATTGACATCAGAACATAAACCAGTTTGGGGAGCGCCTTGTGCGTAAGGCTAAACTATAATGTTTGTTGATCAAGAATTTGATTATTACTATGGCGAACAAATTAAGACTGTAATTAACCAGTTCGCCCAAGTATTTTCCGAAATGTATGTTACAACCGGAAATAATGATTTCAATTCCGAAAATAATTACATAAGAATTCCAATAGTATACGGAAGCCCTGATAAAGTCGTTTCTGCTATTAAAAATGAACATACTCAAAATAAAGCTCTTCGAATTCCAATGTTTTCTATTAAATTGGAAGGAATATCAATACCATTAGATAGAAAATCGGGAACAAATACAGAACACCGAAGATCAGTTATGCCATTGGGAGGAGATATAAAATCCGATGTTAGAGGACTATACCGTTCAAAGGCTTTACCTTACACCTTTCAAGTATCTGTAGTAGCATATGCTAGTAATACAAATCAAATGTTTCAAATAACAGAACAAATAATAATGTTGTTTGATCCGTTATTACAATTTCAAACATCCGATTCTCCATACGATTGGGTTAGAGTAGTAGATGCTGAAATGACTTCAGTAGAAATAGATGACAACAGAAATTCTGAAAATGATGGAAGAATACTTCAAACTACATTCGGATTTGATATTTTTGGATACATTACTCCACCAGCCAATATCAAAAACAATATAATCAATAAGATCAAACTTAGAATTGATACATTATCTGGTAAACAAAATATTCAAAAAGTGGTTAAAGATGTCGGAAGACCATTACCGGAATATACCGTCATTTACGATATTGACAACGAAAATTTACCAGATTCTTAAAAATAATTGTATTTGCCTATAAATAATTACATCTACAATTATTTAAAGGAAAATAGATATGGCATTAATTTCTCCCGGCGTACAAGTCACGATAATTGACGAATCCTTCTATGCTGCGGGTCGTCAAACTACTTTACCACTAATTTTTATAGCGACCGCAGATGAAAAAACACAATTGGACGGTACTACACCTGCCATAGGTACTTACGAATCTGGCGTACTTCGTGTGGTAACATCAATTAAACAAGCTCTAGAACTTTATGGTATGCCTCGCTACCTCACTAGCGCAGATGGCAGACCACATCATGGCGATGTTAGAAATGAATCTGGCCTAGATGCTCTAATGAAATATCTAGAAATTGGTAATCGTGCATACGTCGTTCGCGCCAATGTGAACCTTGATGATAATTTCATCAATATCAGAAACTCTTGGCTAGAAAAAACTGAAGATGCTTCAGACCAACTCGAACAATTAGTATCGGAATATATCGATGCATATAACACTCTAAATGATTATTATCCTACCGATGGAAGTCTGTACAAGACTACAGTAACTTCATCCGAACTAAGAGAACTAATTCTAGAAGTAATGGGTCCAGTGTTCGGATCATATTCATTCAGTAAAGATAGCTTCTATAACCATTTCATGGATGATCATACAATAGATCATGCA
>Ga0265293_10004787_pt1 | contig 23446 bp, 7 predicted proteins | sample Munlanlewell138R_FD_192505 | JGI IMG/M metagenome (GOLD analysis project Ga0265293, IMG submission 192505) | Leachate microbial communities from a municipal landfill in Southern Ontario, Canada - Leachate well 138R | ecosystem: Engineered > Solid waste > Landfill > Unclassified | place: Canada... | reverse complement strand
GCAGCAAGGGGCATGTTATTGAGGGCAACAAATCAGATATATCTGGATATGAGGTTATCAACAGCGGTATAGCCGCCGTTGATTGCGACACCGAAGTAAAAGACATAAAAGCGTATGGTGCGGATAACATAGACGAAGTAAGGTTAAATATTGAACTGTGCGGATTACTAAGGGAACAAGGTTTGATTGACGAAACGGAAGATATGATAGCGGCAATGCCGTATTCCGCAATAAAAAGGAAACTTCAAAACGAATTAGACACCATCAAGGCAGATGCTGCAATTTGCAGGGCAGAAGCGTCTTTTAGCCAACAAGACTGTGACGAAGCGCAAGCTCGAATTATGGATATGCCGGTTGAAGTTGATAAAACCGAATTTATATCAAGGTTGAATAAAATTAAAAACCAATTGACGGTTAATGCGGCTTGCGCAAATTATGTTAGTGTGGCGCCTTCCGGGAATCCCGAGCAAAAAGCTGCCTTTGATAACCGAAATTCAGATGAAAGCATAAATGAGCTTGGGGAGGAGTTTTTTAAGCTTATAGATTTAACAAAGCCGGGGCTTGAATACGCAAAACGCATGGTCATTGAAGGCAATTATAAAGAGGCTTTGCGGGCCTTTAAAATATATTTTTTGAACAAGCTTAGAAATTACGATGATGATGACTACCTTTTATTATTTGATTATGCGGGATATGCACCCGGAGAAACTGATGCAGCATCGACTACCGGGGCAGAGCTTTTAAATAATGCAATTCAAAACTCACAATCTCAAAAGGTGAGGCTGCCTGAGCCGGGCACTATTGATTGGGAGTACGACCCGCCAAAGCTGGATTTATCGAACAGCTATGCAAGGTCGGCTCAATATATGCTGGGAATGAGCAAATTCCACCCACTTTTGAATGAATATTCGGAAAGCGGCAACATTGCGTATTTAGATAAATGGAACGCCTTTTTAGCTGACTGGAGCATGCATCAACATGGTATTAAGGAGCTTTTGCCGGCAAACATATCGGATGGCTTTCAAAATACAGTAGGCGGCACAATGGTAAACTTCATGGTCAAAATAAGAAATTTAGCCTTAAATATTTCGGAGGACGGCGAAGGACTGGAGGATTTTGCGTTTATTAACTCCCTTAAAACGATTTGGCAGTACTTTCCTCCGGTCCAATTTGCCTACATACGCTCAAACCCTCAAAACTGGACAGATGCCACCGTTCCGTATTTAATGGGCTTTGCAATTTTGTATGATGAATTTATAGGAGCAGAAGAATATTTCGAGGAAGGAATAAGGGAGCTTGACAGTTTGCTTTACTTGCATAAACTGCCCGACGGCACATCTCCCGAGCAAGACCCGACATATAACAGAAACTTTTTGGATTATGCAACGAAAATTGAAACATTAAGAATTATAGAAAAATATCGACCTCATTTTATGACGGAATTTAGGCTTAACAGGCTAAGAGATATGCAGGCGAAATCCGCAGATTTTTTTACGCATATCTTAAAAATGAACGATAGCTACCCTGATGGTTTTCGGATTGATAACAGAGTGCAATACAAGGGGGTAAAAGACTCAATAAATAGGGCGTATCCCGAGGCATTGGAGGACCCTGATAATTTTAAAATTTTCTCAATGCTTGAAAGCAATAATTTTAATCAGACCCCGTCATTTAATTCGGAATTTTACCCTTACGGCGGTTATTATGCTCTTAGAGAGGGTTGGCTGCCCACCAGCCAGTTCGGGTTTTTATTTTCATCGCCCGCCCCCGGTGTATATGGCTCAACCGCCACCCTTGGCGTTAACAGCGTATCGTTGGCCGCGTTCGGGCAAGATATGCTACTTACCGGAATGGTGGGGCATTATGGGTCGTTTATAAGCCAGATGTTGGTTGACAGCCTCAACGCAAACGGGGTGTACGGTTTATACAGGTGGGCGCATAGAAATGTTATGGCTCCCGTGTGGGATGACCCGGCTGATGTCAGATGGCACACATCAGATAAATTTGATGTTGCGGAAGGCGTTTTTGACGGAATGTTTTCAACCGTGCTTTATGAGGCAGAAGCCGCAAATGCTGCCATTAACGGGAGGCTGCCGGGCAATTATAAGGAAATTAGCGATGTCGATTACCAGAGGGTGTTCAGTTTTTTAAGAGAGACGGGTATTTGGATAATAACTGACAGAATGATGGGGTCAACACAGCCGCATAATTACACACAGACGCTCATGCTGCCGGCAGATTCGCTTGGAACAACCCAACTGCGCGGATACAAATCATTTAATTCGGCGTTGATAGAGTTGGATAACGCAAACAAAACAGCCAAAACACAAAATGACGACAGACCCAACCTTTCAATATACCAGTTTTCAACTGCTCCTGTTTCCATGGCAGGAGTTAAACAGGCTGTGTCACCCGGCAGTAACAAAATATCCGATTTTTATAAGGTTAACACAACCTTTTCGGGAGAGGGCGACCAAATGCTGATAACCCTTTTATACCCTCGAGAAACAAAAGGCGTTGAATTGGCAAGCGTCACCCCCATAAGTGGAGATGGAGTTGCAGGTTTTAGCGCTGTTGTAAACGAAGGCAAAACGGTTAGCTATCTTGCCGCAAACAGCAAGGACGGTCTTTTATCGATAGGAAACATTACTATGCAAGGTGAATCCTTGGCTATTGTGGAAAACGGCGGTGAGGTAACGGGATACGCAATGGGTTGCAATTCATTTTCCATTGACGGAATAGCGCAAACGGTTTTGTCTGCCGATTTTGAATTTAGCATTATCTCAAACACTTTGCAGATTAAAACAAAAATTTATAAATCATTAAAAGAGGTTACAATTTTACCCGAAGCGGATGTTTTTACGGATAGCGTGGATGTAACGCTCCAGCACGAAGAAGATGTTGATATTTATTATACGCTTGACGGCAGCGAGCCTACGCTTTTATCACCAAAATACACCGAGCCGATAAGTTTGACCGGCACAACCATGGTTAAAGCCAAGGCATATCGGAAAGACCTTGCGGCAGAGCCTCAAAAAATGAACGGAACCTTGACAAGCGTCGCCAAGACGGCGGAATATATTAAAATGCCTTATTTAGAATCGGCAGACATTACCGGTGTTGAAAACGGGCTTAATTATAGATATTATGAGGCGCCGTGGCAGCTTATGTACACAAAAAGCGGGATGGATGCTTTAACACCAAAAAAAGCCGGAAGGGTAGATAGATTGTTGGATATATCACCCAAAGAAACTGATGTGCAGTTTGGGTTTAGATATAATGGATACATAGACATACCGCAAGACGGCGTTTATACATTTTATAAACCGGCAGAAATGCATGCCCCATACATAGTGGGGGGATATGAGTTAAAGCTTTTTATTGATGGCCAAAGCTGGAAACCGATTGTGTATAAGCAAAGCTATGGCACATGGTCAATTCCGCTTAAAAAAGGGCTGCATACATTTGAGGTTGATTATTCGGACGCCAGGGGAAACACCCCGGAAATGCTAAACGGAAAGGTTCACTTTGTTTTGGATAGGGTGTGGAGCGGTGATGTGCCAACCCTGCAAATTTCAGGTCCCAACCTTGCAAAGCAACCGATACCGGATAATATGCTGTTTGTATCGTCATTTGATTCTGATGAAATAAAGGCAGAGGCAAGCTTTTATTTCGATGGTAAAAATGATGAACCGCCTGTTGATATAACGAAGATAGGCATAACAAGCGGTGAAATAATAACTAAGTACAGCATTGAAAACAACAGCAATAAAACGCTTGAAGGAAGGTTGATTACGGCATTATACAAGGTGGAAGACGGCAGTATAAACCTTGTTGAATGTAAAATATCGGAAGATGTGTTGTCGCTTGAAAGCGGGAACTCCGACAGCATAGAACAGGCTATTTTTGTCCCATCCGACGGAAAGGATTATAAAATATATATGATGCTGTGGGATAGCATTGATAATATGAAGTGCGAGGTGAACAAAGTGGAGTTTAAGTGAGCCTGATTTTCATTTAATCTTACAGCTTAAATAAGTGTGCGGGGAGGTATGAAGATAAAAAAATGTTCTTTTTTATCAGCATTGCCGATAACTTAAATCGTAATGGCTAACTTTTATAAACCAAATACGGTGTTTACTACGGGTGCTAACGCCAAGCGCATAAAACAGGGTTAAGTAACTTTTATGCGGTGCAGACTGCTAATTGTTAATAAAAAATGGAGACAATAAAATTTATAATATATGGAGGTAAAAAATGAAAAAAGTTATATGCTTTATGTTGAGTTTCTGCATTATGTTCGCTTTACTGCCTAACTTATTACCGATGACTGCAGTTAGTGCAGCCGACCCTTATTGCGACCTACCCAAAAACAAGATGAAAATTGTTGATTACGACATTGGAGTTGATGCCAACACCAAATTAAAGAAAGACCCTGTTGTATGGCTGGATAACATTGCCGGCTCAGCCTCTTTTTTTGCGGCAGGAGAGCGGGAATATCCGTATTTCACAATAGACTTTAAGCAACCAACCACATTGCATGGATTTAGGGTTCTGCCAAGGTTGGATACCAACCCTATCAGGCTGGATAATATCACAAACGGACCGGCTGAAATGAAAATTGAAACAAGTGATGATGGGGTGAACTTTACAACCGCTCATTCCAGCGTTATAATTAGATATCCCAAGCCATATAGCGAATACGCTCCGGAAATACCCAGCCAAATCACCTATATGGATGATGCTGCGCCATACGACCCGTTGCGAGAGGCATATGCAGAGCTTAGCAGCGATGTAACCGCCCGTTATGTGAGGTTTACAATATTAAAAGAAATCACAAACCCAACCGGCGGCTCGGGGAAATATACAACCATGATAGAATTCACGCCTGTTGGAATCCCATCATCGTATAGGCTGCTTTCATCTTCCGCTATGTCGGCAAGGTCGGATGTAGAATCCGCAGACGAGGAAAATGACTCTAATATAGTAGGCGATGATTACACTACTTCATGGGTTGCTCCCGGAAATAGCGGTGCATCAACAATTACCGTTAATTTAGGGTCCGACTCGTTTGAAACGGCGCCTGCTTCTAAAAAGTTTAATGCAATACATATAGGCCCTGCCGTTAATGCGGGGGATGCTACTTTGTCGAACCCGCCGAAAAAAGTAAGAATCGCATACAGTAACAATTCAACCAACGGAGCGGATGGAAACTGGTATGATATTGTCACGGGGGATACGGTATTTTCAGAAATTGACCTAACCTATGTAAGCGGCTCTTATAATTATTATATAACAAGCCTAACTGAGGCAGGCGCAAGATATGCCAATACAAAATTGCCAAGTGAGCCCGCGTCAAACGCTCCATGGGTTGCCGTGTTGGATAAGGTAATAACCCTTCCGGCAATTAGAACGGCAAAATATGTTAAGTTTGAATTTGCAACGACGGAACAAATCAAGGTTGCGAATGTAGCGTTTGAGGAAGTTGATGACATAAAACCCACATCAATATCATTTGAGCCGAACACATATAATTTAAAATTGACAGACACCGTAATTGCCACCCCCAAACTTATGCCGGAAGGGGCATCAGGGGAAATTACCTATTCTTCAAGCAATTCTAATGTTGCTACTGTGGAGGTTACCGGCAAAATTACCGCAAAGGCAGGGGGAACTGCTACAATTACCGCCGCGGTTGCAGGACAATCGGGCAATTTAACCGGAACGATAACGGTAAATGTAGCCGAGCCAAGCGGTATTTCCTTTAGCATGAACCCAAACAGCGCTGTTATGAAATTATCGCAAACAATACAGCTTACGCCGATATTTACACCAACGGGGCAACAAGCATATGTGGACTATTCATCGGATAGCCCCGAAATAGCATTTGTTGATTCGGACGGGTTGATTACCGCATTAGGAATAGGCTCTGCCACAATTACCGGAGTTGTCAGGGGCAGGGAAAATGTGAAAAATACCGTAACTGTTACAATACATGCCGACAGCGCAGCCGAAATTATCGGGCTTCCCGAAAACACTATAATTTTAACCAAAGGGATGAGATATGAGCTGCATCCGTCTGTTTTGCCCGCTACCGCACCCCAAGAGGTGACATATGCCTCAAACGCCCAAAGCGTTGCATTGATTGATAGTATGGGTGTTATAACACCGGTTGAAGGGATAGACGGAACAGCGGTAATTACCGTTACAACAATAGGCGCCAGCCCGGTTTCAAAAACGGTAAATGTAAAGGTTATAAATGCCGGAGACTTAAATAAGGGAAAGATGTCATTTGACTCGAATGGGGTAAATGGTGTAAACACACCCGGCAGGGCTATTGATAATAATAAAGGCAGCTACTTTTCCGCCAGCGGCAGCAACAACACATCATGGCTCACACTAAACTTGGGAAGCACAATCTTTGGAACGCCAAGCCAGGATACATACGCTATTGCAGGAATTAAATATATGGCGCCCAATGTTGCAACTCACAAGGTTAGAGGGTATGAAATTTGGATAAGCGAGGATTCTGCCAACGGTAAGGAAGAAAACGGAATATGGACTAAGGTAAGCGAAGGAGAATTCTTAGATACAACAGCGGAACAAACTGTAATGTTTGACAACCTGTATAACGCAAAATATCTAAAGATGAAGATACTTAACAAGGTGGGCAACCCCAATGAATTCGGAAAATATGCAATGATTGCGCAATTGACGGTTGTAGGCAGGGTTGAAGCGGCCGGTCGTGAAACAGCGGTGTATCCGGCTAAAAACATTAAGGTTACGGCATCTTCCGCAAGCGGAGTTTATTCGGCAAGAAATATATTGGATGGGGATATTGACACAGCTTGGAGGTCTTTAAACGGCTCTGAAAGGCATTCCGTTATATTTACCCTTGGGAACGAAGCGGAGGTTTATACCTTGAGACTACTGCCTTCAATTTATAATAACGCTCCCACTAACCCATTTGGGAATGCGAAAGTTTCGTATGCAACGGAGTATGCCCCTGATATGTGGATTACCGTTTGGGACGCTACCGGCACCATTCCCGATACCTCGGGCGGCTCTATGATTGGAAGCCCCAACGGATATAAATGGGAGTTCCCGAATGCGGCAAACCGCTATTCTGAAGATGTAAGAGATTATGAAAAATCCATCGACTTTGATTTAGGCACTTATGCTAAATACATAAAGGTGGAATCAAACACTGCAGGCGCTCACCAGGTTTGGCTTGCGGAGGCTTACATAGAATGTAACCCCGAAACAATAAAACCTGCCGGCATAACCGAAGTTAACTTCGGTGCAAACAACAAGATTACAAGCGTGTCTATAAGAAATTATAGTGAGCTGACAGGGAAGCTTATAGTGGCGGTATATGATGGCATGGAGCTTGCTGGCGTTCATATTCAGGATATCGTTGCACTTCCGGCGGGCATGGGCGGCACCCATACCGTTACTTTAACCGGTTCCAATTTGCCCGAGGCTTTAGATGGGAATAAGGTTAAAGCTTTCATTTGGAACACAATTTCGGAATTAAAACCGGCTGATTATGGAATTTATGAGGCGACGAAATAAACTTAATGTATTTCTGTTGCAAAGGGAGGCATTGCATGTGAGAAAGGCTTATTATAAGATAATTGGTATGTTGTTGGCGGTTTTCATCACCTTTAATTGTGCGCCGTTGCTTATCAACGCAGGGATAAACGGCGGACCGGACGATATGAATGTGCATTATTCTGAAGATTACGAAAAGTTTGACATAGGCAATAGAATTGTTAATCTTACGACTACAAAGGAAAACAATATCGTTTATGATGCATCGGTGCAATATGACCCCCTCGACAAAACGAACAAGGTGGTAAAAATTGAATCCGATAGATATATCGATAGCGGCAATTTTCAGACATTTTACTTGCCCTCGGCTCCGCTTCAGAAGGATATTGTTGTTTATGAGCAAGACGCAATGCATTGCACGGGCGCTGGGGGTTACACCCTTAGCGTCCTGGCTTACTCAAAATCGCGCAACCAGCAATACCCTGTATTATATTTTCCCTCGACCGGTATAGGCACTGCCAGTCAGGATAAAATGTATGTGACGGACAGCTTCCGAACCCCTATACAACTGGATAAATGGTATAGAGTTAGGCTTATGTACAATACAAAAACTTCAAAAATGAACTTTTACGCAATTGACATGAGCACCGGCATAGTTGTTGCTGCGGAAGAAAACAGGGAAATGACCTTGCTTGTGGGCAGAGAAAGCCACAGCCAAGGAATCGATCGTTTTGGGCTTAGGGTTATAACAGGCGGTGTTACGGAAGCCATTCCCAAAATGTATTGGGATAACATAAATATTTATTCGGTTCCGAGCATCGACTATGCAATTGAGCTGCATAACGAAGATGTCAAAAACATTGCCTCTCGGGTTGGGATTACCGATAATCAAACAAGGGAAAAGGTGCGCAACTCTCTTGTCGTTTATAAAAACTCTACCGTTTCGTATATAAACGGAGTTTTTGAAACGATTGATAAAACAAATGCCAACATGCGATGCATATTTGAAAACAATAAGGCATATCTGCCTCTTGAATTTGCAAAAAGAGTTTTCCCAAAGGCTGATATCGAAAAAAAGGCAACATCTCAAATAACGGTAAATTCCATAAAGTTTATTGAACTTGAAGAGCTTGCCGAGTCATTAGAAAAGGACCTTTTAATAGACCAAAACGGTGTATGTATAATAGGTGACTTCGGCGAGCTTTTACAGACGGATTTGGATATGCTCTACGATGCGCGGTACGGTATAAATAAGCCTTCCATTCCGGAAGATGTGATGGTTTCAAAATCGGAAAACGCCGAGGAAAACGCCATAAAGTTTGCAAACAGAAATTCTCAAGAAGGCGTAAAAAAGGCGGCGGATGAATTATTTGAAATGCTCGACTTAAAACGCCCGGAATTTGCGGGAATTAAAAAGCTGTACCAAAACGGAGAATACAATAGAGCCTTGGGAGAATATAAATCCTTCTTTGCAAAAAAGTACAAGCAACTCTACGAAAAGTCTGACCGATATATAGGCATGGAGGGGGATTTGTGCAATAATCTCTCTAACAGGGCGGATAATTTGATGTTCGACTACTCGGGCTTGCAAAAGGATGTTGACGAAGAAGAATCGTGTGAAAAAAATACGATTTATATAGATAGACCATTCGGTTATGCGCCTGCCGGGCAAATTAACTGGAATTTTGCCCTGCCGGTAAAAATGCGGTCGACATCTTATTATTTTGAGCCGCACAAGTCGTGGACTTTGGAACAGTTTTTGGAATTGCTTAAAATGTATAACATGACGGGAAATATAGCGTTTGCAGACAAATGGAATGATTATATCGACGATTGGGCGTTATTTGAGGACAGTTGGGTTAGCCTTCCGGCAGCCGACCATACCGATAACGACAAAGGTAACGGGTTTTTAACCGCAATGTACCATTTAGGAATGATGGAAGATGCGGCTGGGGCAATTTCTGAGGTTACCTTTGCGCGCGGTCTTACCAAGCTTATTAAGGGAAGCGTGCCGGCAATGGTTATGTATTATAAAAGCAATCCGCAAAACTGGACGACCGGCGGAGCTGTAACAGTTACAGTAAGCGGTGATTTGCTTGATAACTTAGGGTTCAAAATCGGCGAAGAAATTTTCGTTGACGGCATACGCAGGGTAGAAGATTTTATGACAACGCATTGCATGCCGGACGGCACCGAATGCGAGCAAAACCACCATTATAATTTGGAATATTTAAAATGGGGAATGTCAACATTTAAAAAGTTTATTGCGGCTGCAAGACCGCATATTTTGACGAAGGAACTAATTGACGAGTGGAATGATATTCTTTTTGAAAAAGCGAAGTTCACAAGCTTTATTCTATACCCCGAAACCGCTTTGCCGTCCGGATTTAGAACAGACTATCGCCTGCAAAGCGAAATTGAGTTTTTTCTGGAGTATTTTCCCGAGTATGTTCAAAACGATGATATAAGAATTCTAAAGGATTCTATAATAAACCCCTCGGATAATAACTTTATTAGCAGGTTAGCATGGGACCCGCTCGCGGAAAAGCCGTCTTTCACATCAATTTCTTTCCCTTATATAGGGTTTAATGTGTTTAGGTCAAGCTGGGATGTGTTTGGGCAATTCGGGTATTTATATTCCACACCGCATGCTTCAAACACGCAATTTAGGCGTAGCGGGTCAAATATATTTGTGCTGCGTGCGTTCGGTCAAGAGCTAATCACAGCGGGAGAAGCCGGAATGTACGACGATTTGAAATCTCCGCTTTTGGTTGACGGCAAAGAACAAAATGTGGATGCCAACACATACGACTGGGGACACAGACACAACATGGTTTCCGCATGGGATAAGCCGGGCGAAAGAAGATGGCACACCTCCGAATACTTTGATGTATCGGAAGGGATTTATGATTCGTTCTACGGAGATACGGCAACTATTTTGTCAATCGGACAATACGGGAATGTGGATTATGACGCCTCGGTTGAGGCACAGCTTGAACGCCTGAAAACCATGATAACCGATGTTGCGCATCAAAGACAGGTAAACTTTTTGAAGGAGTTTGGATTATGGGTTGTAACGGATAGAATGACAGCGGAGAAAGCCCATAATTATCAAGCAAATTGGTATATTCCCACCGAAAACATATCTCCAAGGAGCACCGCTGTTTTTAATTCGTTTAAGATAAATCCGTCGGGAATTTATTTGAGCATGCCTAAAGCCACCGGGGTATTTAAAAATAACAAAATTACAACGGTAGCAACCGGTAACGAAGGATTTGTTAAAACCAGCGAACCGGGAATACCGAATTTATCAATATATAACTTTTCGACCTCGCCCATAAGTTACAGCAGGAAAAAGATAGACTACCCTGACGACAACAGCTATAAATTAACCGATTATGTCGAGGTGCAAACAGGCTTTGGAGGAGAAGGGGAGCAGCTTTTAATAAATGTAATGTATCCCCGAGAAACAGAGGGTTTTGACATTCCGGAAATTAAGCAAATCAACACCGGAAATGAAAAGGTTATAGGGTTTGATGCGGTTGTTGAAAAGGCTGAAACCGTCAGCGGGAAAAATACAAGGTTCAGCAACGCGAATAAAGGCGAAAAAAGGGTTCAATATGTTGTTGCATCTGATAAAAAACAACTGCTGCGGCTTGGCGACATCGAAATGATTGGAGAATCGTTAATGCTTGCCACAAATGAAAAGGGCGAAATTAGAGGTGTCGCACTATCAGCCGAGACTGTTAAGGTAAACGGAGAATTACAGGATATCAGTGCAACCGATTTTGAATTTAGAATGGATAACGGTAATATTGTGGATATAGTGCCAATTTATATGCCTTTGGCAGAGGTTGAAATTTCTCCGGTTCAAAATGTTTTTATTGACGAAATAACGGTAGAAATGAAGCATGATGCGCCTAATGTTGAAATACGCTATACCATTAACGGGGGCGAGCCGACAATAGAATCACCCCTTTATACTGAGCCGCTAACTTTTTCGCAAACGACAATAATCAGAACCAAAGCCTTCAGAAAAGGGCTCGAATCAACCCCTACAACGGCTGACGGCGTGTATGCGTCGCCTGCTCGAATAGCCGTATTTACCAAGCAAGCGCCTAAACCCGCGGCAAAAATTGATGCCGGTAACTTAGAAAACGGCTTGAACTATAAATATTATGAAGGGGCATGGAAGGATATGTTCGTTAATATTTATAACATGAAACCTCTTAAAACGGGCGAAGCCGACACGATATTGGATATTTCGCAAAAAGAAACTGAGGAGCCGTTTGGATTTATGTACGAGGGTTACATAAAATCGGAGGATGAAGGAGTTTATACATTTTACGCCCCCAGAGATTGGTTATGGCCTGATGTTTTGGCGGGTTATGATATTCAGATTTTTATAGACGGTGAAATGTGGTATCCGACAACACGGCGGCAATCGTTTGGAACATGGTCAATTTCGCTTGCAAAAGGATTTCACGAAATCAAAGTTAAGTATATTGATTACCGTGGACAAACTGCACAGGAATATAATCGCGAAGGAATAAAAGATTTGATATGGAGCGGCGATATTCCAGAATTGTTGATATCGGGACCGAATATAGAAAAGCAAACTATCCCTAACAAAATGCTGTATAGAAATAAACCCCATACGGGCGAAGGAGAATAGTCATGAGATTTGCAATTGTTAAAAAGTTTACCGCTTTGCTTATTGTATTCCCCTTGTTGTTTGGCGCAACATTCGGCGGCTTTGCGTTTGCTTCAGAGGAAGATGAATACGAGGAGGCTATGCGAAACAGGATTGGTCAAATATCGGGTCTGGAAACAGGAGGGTTTTCGGAAAGCTTACATGAGTTTAGCGACATTGTTGGAACGATATATGAAAAGCCCGCTAAGTTTTTATCCATTATAGAGGTTATGAATGGGTATGAGGATGGGACATTCAGACCGGAAAACAATGTTACCCGTGCGGAAACAGCAAATTTAATGGTGAAAATGCTGGGCTTAAAAGATGCCGATATTGCGGCGCAAGAGCCTTCGTTTTCCGATGTTTCGGAAAATAATTTGATGAAGGATAGCATAGAAACCGCGAAAAAACTAAAAATTATCAACGGATACAGCGAAAGCGTTTTCGAGCCCGACAGCTATGTGTCATATGAGCAGGTTGTTAAGATGATTATGTGCGCCTTGGGTTATGAAATACAGTCGGAAAGCAGCGGGGGCTATCCTCTTGGATACTTTGTGGTTGCCAATCGGATTAAAATTTTACCAAACATCAAAGCCGCATTTTCTGATTTTATAACCAGAGGCGACCTTGCTTTGCTGGTTTTTGAAAGCATGCAGGCAAAAATTGCGGAGCGTGCAGCATATGGTGATGACAGTAAAATCTCCTTCCATGATGACCAAACTTTGCTTGAAAGATACTTTAATATTTACAAGGATGTTGATGTGGTTAAAGGCATATCATCAACCCAATACGGCGAAAAGAAATTTGCGGTTAAGAAAAATGAGGTAAAAATCGGCGAAACGGTATATGATGCAAGCATATGGAATACAAAATATTCGGTTGATAATATAATTGATAATTTACTCGGATACAGGGTTCAATACTTTTACGAGACAAATGATGACGACACCCCAACCTTGATTTATGCGGAAAAGTATCGAAATGACAACAACGATATAACCTTAGCCGATGAGGAAATACTAAAGTTTGATAAGCAAACGTTGGATTATAAGCTGGACGAAGATTCAAGCGCAAGCCAGTATTACGAAACCGCTGAATTTGCTGAAAAACCAGTATTTATTTTTAACGGAAAGTATGAGGAGGGGTATGACCCCGAAAACTACCCTCTTTTGTGCGGCAGCGTGAAATTAATTGACAATAACAATGATGACCTATACGATGTTATAATGGTATTCAGCTACGATGTTTTAGTTGTTGGCCAGGTTTTTTATCGAGATTCATGGGAGCTCAGAACCCGCACACGCCTTGATAAGGTTGATGTGGCAGATAAGTTTGACCCAAACAAAAGATACTCTTTTGATGCGGATGACAGCAGCGTAGAGCATATATTCTATTATGATAACAAAAGAGTGGAGATTGCGGAGTTTGAACTTAGAACGGATGATGTTCTTAGCATCATGCAAAGCTTGGACGGAGAACTTGTAACGGTATATATAAGCACTAAAAATGTGGTTGGTGTGCTTACGGAATATGTAGTCGGCGAAAAGGCATATATTGATGGGATAGAATATACCTTTTCAAAATGGTATAAAGAAAATACGACAATACCCAAAAGCAGCATAAGAGCAGGCGAAAGAATGGTGCTTGTTATCAATCATGACGATAAGGTAGTGGCAATAATTCCGTTATCCAACGATTATAACCATTACGGGTATTTAATGGGGCATAAGGTTAAAACGGGGCTTGGCAACCCGCACAAATTTAATATTTTTACTTCATGGGGCGAAATGAAAGTTTATGAAGGGGTCAGCAACATCAAAGTAAACGGAAGCCAAGACCGCACCCCAATCAGCACAATTACAAACCTGTTTAAATCTCCACAGGTTATAAAGTTTAAAACGAATGCGAAGTTGGAGATTACCGAAATTTATACAGCAAACGGCGGCGGCGGAGACTTTGGCTTGACACAGTCACAATTTGTCGTTGCGCCTCTTGACGGGGTAAGGTTCACCAAGCAAGGCACAAATTACAGAATTGTTATACGCCAATATTCAGGTCAGTCTGCTGTTACGACAAACGATTACATAAGCAGCAGCACCCTTGTGTTTGTTATCCCAACCGTAACGGATGCGGAAGAATTTTACGAAGTCACCAGCGGGGAATATGTCAATTACAATCCGAACATTAATGGTCCGTATAATATAACGCTTTTTGATTTAGACGAGACAAGGACGGCAAGAGCCGCATTAATTACCATAGACCCGCAATTTGCCGGCGTTACGGTGGGTAACAATGTGTTTTTGGTTGAAAGCCTCACATCTTCCATTACGGAAGAAGGCGACCCGCTTAAGAAAATTTATGGCTATACTTTGGGATACGAATCCATGATTAGCACGATAACCCCCGAACTAAAATCGGTTGACCCAACAGGAAAATGGGGAAACAAAGATGTTTCTTTGGGCGACTTAAAGTTTGGTGATATTATTCAAGCAAATTATAATTCCAAGGGAAAAATAAATGGGTTTAAGCTGATGTTTAGGTTATCGCAAACAGAATATTTTGACAAGGCGGACGCAGAAGCGAAAACCGACGGCGCGCCTAATTATGCAGGTTGGAACAATGAGCTGATTTTTGGAAAGGTTAAAAAGATAGACCGCAATATGCTTTACATTCAAGTGTCGGCAGACGATAGCGCTTCTTGGCGTGAGGTGGATATAAGCACGGCAAAAATAATGGGTTATGGGAAAAACAAAATAGAGACCATGTGGGTTGCAGATATAAAGCTTGACCAACAAATTGTTGTTCGCGCCCACAATAACGCGGTTACCGATGCTATAATTTATGATATATATGAGTAGTTTGAAAGGAATTGCATATGGAGTTTTCAAAGCATGATACTACAATTTTAAGGCAGTTAGCATCGGAAAAGGCTGAAATTGCGGCGTTGCCGATAAACGACAACAACAAAAAATTATGGTATGACACAAATGATTTAAAGGCAACCAAGCCGCCTATCTTTATAAATGAACTGCCGTGGCATGAGATGAACATTAACGATGAACTAACATTAAGATGCAAAAATTCTTTTGCGAGGGAGCTTGAATTGCTCCTTCGCAAGGAATTATATTGTTACAGACATGTAAGGGGAAACATGGTTGTAACCGATTCGATTGATTGCCCGGTAGTTATTAAAGATAGCGGATTTGGGATTGACGAAGATGTTGACATCAGGCAAACAGACGCAAACAGTAACATTGTATCAAGAACTTTTAATGTTCAAATTTCCGGCATCGAAGATATCGAAAAAATTAAAGACCCTGTAATAACGCTTGATAAAAAGCAATCAAAAGACAGGCTTGACCTGTATCGAGAGGTTTTTGACGGCTTATTAAGGGTGCAACAGGTTGGTGTAAAGGGATATTGGTTTACACCATGGGATAACTTAGTTAGATGGACGGGTGTTCAAGAAGCGCTGATGGATTTGATTATTAACCCTGAATACATAGAGAAACTGGTTGAAAGGTTTGTGGATGCATCAATTTCAAGGTTGGAACAGTATGAAAACTTGGGCTTATGGGCATCAAACAATAACAACACAAGGGTTGGCTCGGGAGGGTATGGATATACAACGGCGCTTGCAGATGCGGATGAACATTTAATTAATACTGCTTTAACCGAGGTTTGGGGCTGTGGGAATGCGCAAATTTTTTCGGATGTGTCTTCCCAAATGCATTGGGATTTTTCGCTAAAGCACGAGCTGCGCTGGCTTGAAAGGTTTGGGCTTAATTACTATGGGTGCTGTGAACCGCTGCATTTAAAAATGGATATTTTAGACAAGGTGCCCAACTTAAGAAAGGTTTCAGCCAGCCCGTGGGCAAAGCTTGAGAAAATGCGCGACCATGCAAAAGGTAAATATGTGTTGTCGTGCAAACCCAACCCTGCAATTTTTGCGGATGCAAACTGGAGCATTGAAAGAGCGGAAGCAGATATTTTGAACATATTGGAAAAAAGCGGGGGTTGTAACATAGAAATTATAATGAAGGATGTAAGCACGGTGAGTTATAAACCGGAAAGATTATGGCAATGGTCAAAAATTGCCCAAAATACGGTTGATAAGTTTTATAAATAATTTTAACAGTTGCTAAAAGAAAGGGAAATGTTTTGGCCGGATATGATTTGATTTACAAAATTAACAAATACGATAAGTCTGCATTAACCGATAAAGCGAAGATATCGGACGGAATTTTATTTGACAACGCTAAATGGAGAGTAACAACAAAGGAGAACTTTGTTAGTGCAAACGAAACGGATTACGAAGTATCTTTTGTTCCCGATAAAGATGTGTCGAATATAAATATTAATGCTTTTTTAAAGTTTGAAAATTGGAGTCGGGACAATTATGTTTTGTTTCCAGCGGGAGCATATAACGGAAACAGATTTGAGGCTCTTGATTTAAGCTACCCACCTATTTTACCCCCTGAATACAGAGGTCAAAACATCGAATATATAACGGATGTGCCGCGCTTGGAGATGGGCGTGGAAAATTCTTGCATACAATTTGTTTCGGGGGATTTATCCGTTCCTGCAGCTTCGGTGTTTTTACCCCATGAGCAAAAGGCTGTATTTATTTTAACTTCGCAAAAAACAGCGCATGGGGAAAACGGACTGGAAATGTTTGAAGGAGACACCGCATACATAGGGGCGGCTTTTCCATGCGTTAAGCGAGAATTTCAATATGTTCCCATGAAACGAAAGGGGAGAGAATCTGAATATTGCGGGGCTTGCATTAAAAAGGGCGAAGGAATAACAATAAATTTTAAAATATTTGAATATAACGCACGATGCGTTCAAGATTTGTTTGACAGGTTTACCGAGATACGCAAGTCATTTGCAGGCGTTATTAAATTTAAAAATGAGTTGCCTTTTTCAAAATGCTTTGAAATTTATGAAAAAACGCTTAACCAAATGCAATATAACCCATTCGGATATTATCGCGTGGGAGTAAAGGACAACCCGCGTCCTAACCGCATTTCATATCAAGACTGGCAAACGGGATGGGTTGGCGGCGGAATAAACAGCTTTGCCGCGCTTTGCGAGGGGACCGAGGTTTCAAAACAGCGCGCGATGCAAACCTTGGATTTTATGTCGGAGCATATGCAAGGAAAATCAGGTCTTTTTTATGGTTGTGCGGTTGACGGCAGGGCGTATGGGGATAATTTTTATGACCATGATGACAAAAACTTTCACCTTGCGCGAAAAAGTGCAGATGCGCTTTATTTTATTCTAAAGCATTTGCAACTGTGCAGGCGGATAAAAGTGGATATTAAGGTTGGCTGGGAAAACAGCGCCAAACAATGCTCCGATGCCTTTTGCAAGTTGTGGAGGGATAACGGTCAGTTTGGGCAATTTGTAGGGGCGGACAGCGGTGATATAATTATCGGCGGCTCGTCCTCTGCTGTTATGGCTGTTGGAGGGCTGGCGCTTGCCGGCGAGTATTTTAACAATGATATGTATTTGCAAGCGGCGCAATCCGCTGCGGATTATTATTACAACAACTTTATTAAAATGGGATATACAAACGGAGGACCGGGAGAAATTCTTCAATGCCCGGACAGCGAATCGTGTTTTGCGTTTGTCGAATCTTTTGTTGCGTTGTATGAAGTGACGGGCAAACAAAAATATATAAAAATGGCTAAAGATGCGGCTAATCAATTTTTCAGTTGGGTTGTGTCGTATAACTATGAATTCCCCCCAAACAGCGAATTTGGGAAAAAAGATATGCAAACGGTCGGCTCGGTGTATGCGAATGTGCAAAACAAACACTCGGCGCCCGGCATTTGCACCTTTTCGGGTGATTCGCTTTTAAAGCTATACAGGGCAACAGGCGATGAGAAATATTTAGAGCTGATACGAGAAATTTCGCATAATATCACGCAATATATGTCAAGAATCGACCGACCGATTAAAACATGGGACGGTATGAGCCTGCCCGAGGGATTTATGAACGAAAGGGTGAACATGGGGGATTGGGAAAGCAAAAACGGAATCGGGGGAGTGTTTTACGGGCAATGTTGGTGCAGCGTATCCGCAGCCCTTACATATGCCGAGATACCCGGCATATATGTTAGAAAAGATTTAAACAAGTTTTGGGTTTTCGACCATGTTGAAGCAAAAGCGGAAAACCTTAAATTATATATATATAATCCGTGTGATTTTGATGCAAAGGTAAAAATACTTATTGAGGAAAGCACAAACAAAGCATGGGGACAAGCGTTCGGCTCTGAATGGGAGGTTGTGAAAATAAGACCAAAGGAAAGGGCAATCATTGATTTAAATTGATAATTACAGGTTTTTAAAGGAGGATGAGCAACAATGAATAAAATATATGCGATTATCATTGTAATTTCTTTATTATTGTCTTTTGCTGTTGGCGTCACACCGGCAGAAGCAGGGGAGAGCCCGCTTTTATTTTCGGATGATTTATCTTTAATTAATAGCGCAGATTGGATTTATAGTGCAAACGCGCCATCATTTTCGGGAGGCTGGTTGAATTTTCCCGCAACCTCTGACCTGAGCAGAATAACTCATAATATGCCGGTTGACAACGGCGTTTATGAATTTGTTATAAAAAGCTCGGCTGAAAAGCCCGAAAGCGGGAAAACATCTTTTGCAAAGTGTTATTTGCGTGCATCGGATAATTCCTTAACAAATGCATATACCATTCAAATGTCGATTGTTTCAACCGGAAACTATGAAATTCTTTTTCAAAAGAAAATTGGCTCTAATTATACCATGAACAGGAATTTTATAATCCCGGCGGGAACGATTAATCATAAGCAAGCGCACACTGTTACATTCACTTTAGATGGAGGCAGCATTATTGCAGGGGTTGCACAAGGGAGCAATTCTGTAAGAAGCGTTGTTGGTATGGACAGCTCACCGCTTGCAGGCGGTAAGTTTGCGGTTGAGACGGGCGTGACCGGTCTGTCGTTACAGGGGTTCAAAGTTTATACCTTGCAGGCAATTTCCGCTTTGAAGTTTGGCGGTGCGCTGTGGGATGAATTTAGCCCCAATGTGTTTAAATATTTTCATATATTTTATAAATCCGTTCCCGCTGTTACGGCATTTTGCGCCGTTCCAACCACAACCGCAAATGTTTCGGTTGATGATGTAAATAGGCTGATAACGGTTACAAACGGGGTGCATACATACACCATAAAATATATTGTGCGAAGTGTTGAAATTGGGTTTGATTTTTTTGATTTAACAGGTAAAAAGATTACAAACGAAGCGCAATTCCCGCCGCAGAACGCCATTGATTTAAAGCTATATGCGAAGGGTTCAAGCGGGCTTAGCGAAACGCTGAGCGCCGCGCTTGCGGTTTATGATAACAACAATAAATTATTTAGCGTTGCCACCGAAACCATGGTTGCGGCAGACAGCCCATCGTGGGGCAAAACGCTGACTGCCATGTTGCCGAACACCGATAGGGAAAGCTATTATGCAAAGGTTTTTTTGTTTGATGGTTTTAATACGCTGATGCCTTTTGAAAAATCTTCAATGTATTTTAACACGCCTTCATCTTACTATGTTTCCGCTTTCGGCTCCGATTTTAACGAAGGTTCGATAAGCGCACCGTTTAAAACGCTTGAAAAAGCAAAGCAAACAGTCGGGAGCCTGATTTCAAACGGCAAATACCCTAAAAGCGGTGTTACGGTATATTTTAGGGAAGGGACATATAACATAACCTCGCAGCTTAATTTTACCGGCATGGATTCCGGTACAAAAACAGCGCCTGTTATATATAAGGCGTACGATGGCGAAAAGGTAGTCTTTACAGGCGGAGCTGAAGTTAACAAGCAGAAGTTCGCTAAGGTTACCGACACAAATGTGCTGGAACGGATTATTGATTCAAACGCAAAAAATAATTTATATTATACGGATTTACCCGAATCGGGAATAACGGAATACGGTGTTATCAGTCGGCATGGCTTTAACCTAAGCGGAACCGAAATAAAGCAGCCGCCTTTAATGTTATATTTAAACGGAGAGCGTCAAACTTTATCAAGATGGCCTAATGACGGCTATGTTTCAATGAAGTCTGTTCTTGTTGAAGGTCCAAAGCTGGCGGATTCTGATTTTTGGTTAAAAGGAGGCACCTATTCCTACGATTTTGAACAAGGAAATAGACCTGCCTTATGGCAAAACAATGGTGATATATGGGCAGAAGGGATATTCGGCAAGGAGTGGGAGGGCTCTTATAATAAAGTAAAAACAATTGATGTCGCTAACAAAACTATAACACTCGGATATGGCGAGGTTTCCGGTTTGTTGACAAACCGGCAGCTTTCGAATTATCATTACTATGAAAACATATTGGAAGAAATTGATATGGAAGGTGAATATTATCTTGACCGCAGCATAGGCAGGCTTTATTATTACCCACCGGCATCTTTCTTTGAAGAAAATTCCAAGCTAACTGTAACTACGCTCACTGCGGGGTGCATGATTAATTTAAATAATTCATCAAACATATATTTTGAAGATATTTATTTTGAAATGTCACGCGGGAGTGCATTCAACATTGGAAGCTGCGAAAATATTTTGATTAATCATTGCTCTTTTAAAGACTTTGCAAGCCTTTGCGTTTATGTGTTTAATAATTCCGTGAACATAGGCTTTACGAATAACAAAGTATATAATTGCGGAGGTAAGGCTATTTATATAGCAAGCGAAGCTAAAAATCAGGTGCTTGGTGCGGGCAACTGTTATGTTGAAAATAATGATATGCACGACCTGGCGTTTTATGTAACGGTATATAATGGGGCGGTATTTGTTACGGGTGTTGGAAACAGGGTGGCGAATAATAAAATATACAACCTGCCGCATATGGGTATAACTGTTACGGGCAACGACCATATCATTGAAAATAACGAGATTTTTAATGTATGTGAAGTTTTTCACGATATGGGAGCCATTTATTTTAACTCGGGGGCACGGCTGCAAGAAAGAGGAACGGTAATAAGAAATAATTATTTTCATAATATAGGCAAAGGTGCAGACCAGTTCGGAATTTATGTAGACAACCAAACATTTGGGGTTACAATAGAGAAAAACCTGTTTTATATGATGAAAAACCCGGCAATAATGTTAAATAACGGCTCATACATAAAAACGATAAATAATATTTTTGTAGATTGCGACAGACCGTATAATTTGCAGAATTATCCCAATCCAGCAGTCTTTTTATCGAACTGGGCACAAACTTTTAGTAATTTTAATAACTTTGTCGGAACAAACTATGCAATAAGGTATCCCGAGCTGCTGACCTTTTACACATCGGGCGATAACGCTGTTCCTAACAATAACAGCTTTGAGAAAAACCTTGTTTACAACAAAAACATTAACTTGGCTTTTGCAAACGGTTATCATAACGACCACAACAATTCTAAGTCGCTGATTGCAGAAAACAACTATGTCACTAAAACCAACCCGGGTTTTGCAGATTTTGATAATCAAAACTTTAGTTTGCTGCCCAATTCAGCTGCCTATACGCAAATATCGGGATTCGACCCTATAAATTTAGATGCAATGGGGCTTAAAACAGCAGCGGGACCGCGCAATTAATGTTGTTAAACAATGGAAACGGTGGGGGAAACCATATGGCAAATGCGGCGCAAATGCAGCATGATTTAATCGGAGTTCAAGGGCTTTCGAATGAGGGGGTTGCTTTTAACCCTCATCCGCAAGCCGCATGGTTTAAAAAGGGCGGCAACATGGGGTTGTTCATACATTTTGGGATAAGCGCGGTAAGCGGGAAGGTTGATTTATCATGGGGCATGATGGCTAACAAGCCATGGGAGCAGAAAATAGGTGTTGATTTTACTGTAACCCCCAACGAGTATTTTTCCTTTGCCCAAAGCTTTGAACCAAAAAACTATGACCCGGAAAAGTGGATACTGGCAATAAAAGAAGCGGGCTTTACCTATGCCGTGTTCACAGCAAAACATCATGATGGGTTTGCTATGTGGCCATCCGAATATGGCTCATTTAGCACGAAAAATTATCTTAGCGGGTTTGACTTTGTGGAAGGCTATGTCAACGCTTGCCGTAAGCACAATATAAAAATAGGCTTATACTATTCGCCTCCCGATTGGTATTATAATAGGGAATATATGTCTTTTAATTATGGGAGTGTCCACGGGGCAAACGCAGTATCTTTTGAGGGACGACCGCATTATGATGCACTTCACAAACCCACAACCCTTAAAAGCAAACCGAACAAATTTGAAGATGCCTTTACCGAATATGTGGATAAACAAATTCGAGAGCTGATTACCAAATATGGAAAAATTGATATGCTATGGTTTGACGGCAGTATCGATAAATATGAAAAAGTAATATCAATTGATGAAATACGAAAAATACAACCATGGATAATAATAAATTCGCGTTTGCATCATATGGGTGATTTTAAGACATTTGAGTGTAAAATGCCGAAGGAAAAACCAACCGTCGTTTGGGAGTATGAAGAAATTTGGGCTGACGGTCCATGGTGGGGTTACATGGAACAATCAAAAGGATATAAGCCGGCAGGTTGGCTGGTTGATGCCTTTGAGCGGACAAAAAAATGGAATGGAAATTTTTTAATAAATGTTGGACCCATGGCAGACGGCGAATTGCCCCAAGAGGTTTATAGCAGGCTGTCGGAAGTAAAGCGTATTATGGAAAATAGGCTCTAAGAGGGGCGTGGATAGTATGACCGATAGAATAGTTTGCCTAATATTAATATTTTTACTGATTGCACCTTTTGCAACAACTGTGGTTAACGCAAAGCACGATTTAAGCCCCGTTATTGATTATGAGGGCTATGATATAGGCGATGTGGCGGACGCAGCGGGCGGCTTTGCGGTTGGCGCAGACCCTGACAACCCGCTAAATAAGGTTGCAATGACATCACTGCGAAATATTGATGTGCATTACCCGGTAATTAACTTTGGAAGCGCAAAAGGCGAAATAATGATTGAATACAAGCTTAGGTTTGAAACACGAAAAAACATAAGCTGGTATAACCTTACCACAAACCCCGCCGCCCTTGCAGTTAGGGTGGAGGGCAGCAACAATCAAGTAATGTACAGCATTGGCGCAAGCACGGAAAACAGCGCCGCCAAAGGGAAATTTGACGAAAATTCATGGTAT
>Ga0265293_10004786_pt1 | contig 23447 bp, 23 predicted proteins | sample Munlanlewell138R_FD_192505 | JGI IMG/M metagenome (GOLD analysis project Ga0265293, IMG submission 192505) | Leachate microbial communities from a municipal landfill in Southern Ontario, Canada - Leachate well 138R | ecosystem: Engineered > Solid waste > Landfill > Unclassified | place: Canada... | reverse complement strand
TTTTTTTGATGTTGCATATGCAGTGTGTTTCATAGCCCAGCTTCTAATGTAACAAGTACACTCCCACATCAACGTTCCATCATTCATTAACACTTGTTCTTCTGCTTGATAGTATTCAGGAATTGAGCATCTACCTTTTTCTGCTAGTTCTTTTAAAGTAGTAACCGCATTCTCTAACTGAAACTTTGATGGTCTTCGTTCTTCAGTATCGACATCTTCTAGGAAGTCATCTATCTGAAGCATAAACTCTACAACATTTTGTAGTTCATCTTGATTCCAATCACTATCTATTGCAACTGCACCAAGTATAGCTTCAAAAAGTTTTTTTTCTATATGTTAGATTATCTTTAAGTTCTTAATTTATTCATCATGTAATTGGAGTAAAATTCCTCAAACAAAATCTATTAGCAATGCTAACCCTTCCATCAAACATGTATATTTTATCATTTATAATTATATTTGTCCATAAATTTAAAAATACAATTCTAACACAAAAGCCAATAATGACCTCAGTGATACATACTCTTATATTAACATTTATAGTAATCGTTCAAAAGTTGATTATGAATAGAAAAAGAGACCTCTAAATAGTCCATTTTAAGGCTACTTTAGGTCTCTGTATTGATTTATAAAACTGGCGGATAGGAGTTTTTTCCCTTTCTGCCGATGAAAAAAGGCTTGATAACATTGTATCAAACCTATGCATTCAATATGTGCCTGTTCTTAAATCTTTTAATTTAGTTCTAAGAATTGCAGCACCCTTACCAGGCTTAACATGCATAAAGTCAAGTACTACATAAAGTTTTCCTTCAATTATTAATGTTAATCCTGTTTTAAAATCTCCAGCTTCAATTGTCATAATATATTTCTCCTTGTTACTAATTTTTTCTTAAACCCTATTATTTTAGCAGTTTATTTATCTAAAAAGTCAAGAGTTTTTTTTATTCTATTTTACAATATGATTATGTTTGTTTTATTTAGATAATAAAATTTCAAATTATATTAAAAAATTTTATAACACAAAACAATTTTGATAAATATTAAGTTTCATTGTTATTGTTTGTAGTTTTTTATTTCCTTATTCGAACGCTTTGTCAATAAAATATATTTACTAATCAATTTTTTTCTATTTTTTATAATTAGAATAGTTTACAATTGTTTACTATATTAAAAAATGAGGATTTATTTCCTCATTTCGTAGTTTTGCTTTTTAGGCACTCATTAGATTATTGAGCAAAATGTGTGTGTTTTGTTACCCATTTTTTCATACTGATGCTCAACCAGAAGCTATAAATACCAAAAGTAATTAAACATAATAATAACCACTTAATCCAATTACCAAAAAGTTGAGTAGCTTTGCCATCAAATTCTAATCTTTTTCCATTTATTACAGTATGCTTTACTTCCCAAGTTTTAACCATGCAAACTGCCCATGGGAAACAAATACCTAATGTAAATACTGTAACAAGAAAACCTAGAATTTGCCAACCAATTTTTTGAAGTAATCCTCCATCAAAATATGATTCGTTCATTCTAAAACCCCCTTTCATAACACATATGTAAAATAAAAATTATTTTAACCTCAAATAAAAAATTGAAGTTATAGTCTTTATAAAAACATTAATTTAATATTAAATAAATAAAACTTCGATTAAATGTTATCATTTATTACCGTATTTGTCAATTCTTTTTTTATTTATTGTTTTGGTTTCCTTTATAATTTGAATTATTCGGATTTAATTGATTAGTATGATTATTGTTGTTAGCTCTATTTGCTGCATTATTTGAATTGCGTTGATTAGAATAATTATTGAATTGTTGCTGATAAAGAGTCTTTCCAGAAACTCCATGATTTTTACTCATACCTTAATCCTCCTCACTAAATTCATCAGGTAATCCGTAGAAATCACAAAGAACTAAGTATGCTGCATATCTCTTGGCTTCTTTTTTTGATGTTGCATATGCAGTGTGTTTCATAGCCCAGCTTCTAATGTAACAAGTACACTCCCACATCAACGTTCCATCATTCATTAACACTTGTTCTTCTGCTTGATAGTATTCAGGAATTGAGCATCTACCTTTTTCTGCTAGTTCTTTTAAAGTAGTAACCGCATTCTCTAACTGAAACTTTGATGGTCTTGGCTCTTCAGTATCGACATCTGCTAGGAAGTCATCTATCTGTAACATAAACTCTACAACGTTTTGAAGTTTATCTTGATTCCAATCACTATCGATTGCAACTGCACCAAGTATAGCTTCAAAAAGATCCGCCTTAACTTTTATCAGATTATCTTTGAACTTTGGATTTTCTATGTCTGTATCACCTAAATACATGTACTTAAATAACCCTAGTTTATCAATGCTAATATGGCGGAGGAAAGGGGATTTGAACCCCTGCATCATTTCTGATCTACTCGCTTTCCAAGCGAGCCCCTTCAGCCTCTTGGGTATTCCTCCAGTATTAAATATTATATCAAAATTATCATTTAATCTCAATTATTTTAATATGTTAATTTTTTCAATTAATATATTAAAATTTATATGGAATAATAAATGAAGGAGGATAAAAAATGAAAAGAAAACAAAGAGATATGACAAATGAAGAGTTTCAAAGATTCCTAGCAAATAAATATAATGATTATCAAAATGTAAGTATTCATGATAGTAATTATAACTATCTTGATACAGAATTTTCTAATGAGATTTTTCAATGTAAAGAATTTTGTGATATTAATACAAAGAAAATAAAATAAGTCATAATTAACCATTCAGTTCAATTGAATGGTTTTTTACACATTTAATATTAATTCACATATAATAAAATAGAAAAGGGAGGGATAAATATTTATAATTATTATAGGGATTATCCGCACTATAAGCATGAGAAAAGGCGAAACTATTTGAAAGATTACGGACCAAATCCATTTAAAATTAATATCGAAAAAGCAACAATTGACAATAATAATTTTAGGTTAGCTCTATGGACTGGAAATCATATGCAACTTACATTGATGAGTTTAAATGTAGGCCAAGATATTGGGTTAGAAATGCATCCTGATGTTGATCAATTTATAAGAATAGAACAAGGCCAAGGAGAAGCAACAATGGGCGATATGGAGGATATGGTAGATTTTAAAGAGATTGTTGAAGCAGATGATATCATTATTATTCCTGCAGGTAAATGGCATAATCTAGTAAATACTGGAAGCGTTCCTTTAAAACTTTATTCGATTTATGCACCAGCTAATCATCCTTTTGGAGTTATCCAAAGAACAAAGCAACAAGCAATGATGGATGAACAAAATAGATTTGATGAGTATTATTATGACAATTATTATTAAAAAGGTTCCTTTCGGAACCTTTTTAATAATATCTTTATCTTTTATTTAAAACTAATAAAGGAATATTTCTTTGTCTCATAAACGACTCTAGCTTGTTTGAAACTAATATATTCGTATCTTTTAGTTCTTGAACGTTTTTCTTACCTAATATAGTCATAATAGCTTTTATCTCTAATAAGAGATTTTCAACTTTTTTTACTACAATATCAAAATTATAATTTATTATTAATTTTAAGAAGAATGCAGACATCCCTACAGCTTTTGCTCCAAGTGCTAAAGACTTCACTACATCCATTGCATCTCTAACTCCACCACTTGCAATTATTTCAAGATCATTGACTTTTATTGATTCTAATAAAGACTCAACTGTTGATAATCCGAAGTTATTTAGATTTTCAAACTTCTCGTCACGTCTCGCATTTTCAATCAAGGCAAAGTTTGTTCCACCTTTTCCACTAATATCGACAGTCTTTACACCTAATCTCTTTAGTTTTTCTAATGCTTCAAAACTCATTCCAAATCCAACTTCTTTAACAATCACAGGAACTGATAAATTATTAATAATTTCACTAATATTAGATTCAAGATTTCTAAAATCTCTATCACCTTCAGGCATTATCATTTCTTGAACTACATTTAAATGAATCTGAAGTATATCAGCATCTAATAATTCTGTTGCAATTTTTGCTGCATTCAAACCTTTATCTGCTCCAATGTTTGCCATAACAATACCATTGGGATAATTTTTTCTAATAACTTTAAAAGAATTAGATTTTGATGGATCTTTTATAGCAGCAGATACTGATCCTGATGCAATAGGAATATTAAAATACTTCGCAAGTTTAGATAGTCTATCATTAATTTCATACGCTCTTTCACTACCACCTGTCATAGCATTAATAAATATAGGGTAATCAAAATCCATCCCGCAAAGATTTGTTTTCAGATTTACATCTGATAAAGCAATATCTGAAATAGCATTGTGAACAAATCTTATTTCATCAAAATCATTTGTTGTTTGATTTTGTAGCAATGCATATTTAATATGATCATCCTTACGATTCATCTATCTCACTTCCTTTATAAACTAATAAATCATAGCCTTTTTCTTGTAGTTCAATTTTTGCTTTATTTAAGCTCCCTAAGTCTTCAAAAAAACAAATAACACAATCTCCGCCACCAGCTCCTGAAAATTTATATACACCATTATACTTCTTGATTACTTCTTCTACATTCTCCATACCTTTAGTATAAAAGTTTGAATTTGAAAAAGTATTTAGAAAACTTAGGTTGAGATTTAATTTTTCAATTATTGTCATCATATCATTTGAGTTATTTTTAATTTCTATGACTAATTCATCACTATTTTTTCTAAACTTTTCAAATTCAGGTTTATCAATATAATTAAGAACATTTCTTACTAAATTATATGAACTGGCTATTTCATTTGTATGAACAATTAAAAACTTATAATTAAGATTTAATTCTTCTATAACTAAACCTTCCCATTCTATCTTTAATAATTCAGAAATACTTAGTCTAGAAAAGAGAACAAAAATTTTTGGATCAAATTTTTTATAATAAACTTTACTACCATAACTAATACAAGCTAAATCACCAAACGAAGTATACTTAGATATATTTGCTTGAACAATAACTCCTGCTTTAAAAAGCATAAGTTTATCAAACGGTATATTATAAAAAACAAATAGAGCCTTAAGTAAAGAAATAATTATAGCTGCACTTGATCCAAAACCATATTTTTTATTATCATCATTGTCTAAGGAGGAATGGATTTCGATCTTATATTTTTTTACTTCTATTCCTAATTCTTTAATGTATTTATTGAAAAAATTAATAACTTGTTTTATATATATTGTAGATTTATCTTCACTTTCAAAATCTAGTTTAGTGTAACAATCGTGGTATTTGTGGCTATAAACATAATAATCTTTATCTTCTTTAAGTCTAACACTTACATTTTTAAAGACAGGAAAAATTATTGATCCACCACCAACTACAACTGAGTATTCGCCTGCTATATATAATTTTCCTAAAGATGTAACCTCTACTTGCTTATTCATCAATAATTGTTGCTCCTTGCCCTAATCTGCTAATATAATAATCTATAAATCCATTTTCTTCAAGAGCTAAAACAACTTTCTCATAATCTTCTTTAGTAGTTAAAAGCTTTACATTTGCTCCAGCATCCATTGTTGGATAACAATAGATACCATTCAATACTAAAGTATCTGCTAATTCAATAACAGCAAGAGATCTATCTTGCATATAAAGAATTGGAGGAATTGTTGATAACATTACTGCATGCATCATGGAGAAACTTTTTCTTGTAAGATTACCTATCTTTATAATATCTCCGTTTTCTATAGCTTCTTTCATATCAACAAAATCTTTTTTTGATTCCTCAACATAGAAACTATACATTGGTGAAGTTTTCACTGATTTTGCCATAGCTCCTCTACTTGATATTTTTTTGCTTTTTGAATCAATTATTACAGATATCAAGATAAAGTTACTTACTTTAGAATCCACTTTATAAACTCTACCATCTTTTTCCCAAGCTACAAATCCACCAAGTAAGCTTCTACAAGCACTACCAGATCCTAATCTAGTTACTAAAGCAAGTTTATCAAATGAAAAATTTGTTTTAAAATATTCATTAGCTGCTACACTTAATGCAGCAAACGCTGAAGCAGATGATGCTAACCCAGCTGCAGTAGGAACAAAGTTTGTACTTTTAACTCTTACTTTATTAATTTCTTTGGGTGTTGTATAATGTTTAAGAAAATCATAAACTCTTTTTTCCTCTTTACCTTTTAATATATTATTATTTAATGTAAAAGAAAACCCAGTTTTTGATTCTTCAATAGTTGTAACAGTAAATAAATTATCTAAAGTTATAGATAAAGAAGAGTTATATGGTATAACTCTACTTTCATCTTCTTTACCCCAATATTTAATTAAAGCGATATTTATAGGTGCTTTTGCACTTATACTTTTCATATTAATTCCTCACCAAGGTATAAGATCCAAGCTGGTTTATTAGTAAACTTCATCCATTTATTCTTAATTATTTCTGCAGTCATTATATCTTCTGAAAGTGCTATTACGCATCCACCTCTTCCGCCACCTGTTAACTTAGCTCCTAAAGCTCTATTTTCTAAAGCGAGTTCAACCATTTTATCTAGTCTTTTTGTTGAAACTTCTAATTCTTTTAATTTTTTCTGAGCTTTAGTAAGAGTGTTCCCAACTGCTACTATATCCCTACTTATTATTGATTCATAACATTCTTCAACTTGAATGCCTATATCATTTATTAAACCTTGCTTATTTTCTTCTTCAATAAGTCTTCTAACAGCACTTACTGCCTCTTTAGTATTCCCTTTTTCTCCAGATTCACCAACAATTAAATATGCATCTAATTGAACATTAAATTTAAGCATCCCATAATTCTTTTGAAAGATTATTGCATGATTATGGGTTGTAGTTTGTGCATCTATACCACTAGGATTGCCATGAGCAATTCTTTCTGCAAATTGAGTCCATTCAAACCTTGTTTTATCAGATAATTCTATATCTTTAAAGTTATATACTGCTTCTACTATACTTGAAGCAACTGCTGCACTAGACCCCATTCCAGATGAAACCGGAATATTACTATCTATATCATAAAACAAATTAGGTAATTCAAGCTTTAATTGTAATTCATTTATTAAACTTTGAATTGATTCGATATCATTTCTCGCATCTTTTAAACTACCTGTATAAATTTCTGATCTAATATAGTTTTCTTCATTTTCCCAAACTTTAGTAAGAACCTTCGTATTAAAAAACGGAATAGCAATTGCTCTTGTACCATATACAACTGCATGTTCACCGATTAAAATTATTTTGCCATGTGCTTTGCCTATTCCTATCTTCATAATTATACCACTTTCGCTAAAATTTCAATTAATAAAGGAGCTGCATATAAAGCCATAAACTGAACTCCATAGTTAACACCTAATTTATTTAATGATCCACTTAATAAGCCAATCATAATAACACCAAATATATTTATTAATCCTGCATCCATATATGCAAGTAATAATATAAATGCTATAAATAATCCTAATACAGATTCATGAGGAACCTTCTTAAGAATAATATATGTAATTTTCCTTGCGTATTTCACAATCAAGAAATATGTAATAACTAACGCTATTGTTGCACCAATTAAGACAGCAACTGTAAATTCAAATCCCGTAAGAATATGGTGTAAATTGTTTTCAAAATCAATAACTGGAGGTGCATTAAACAAAGCTGCTCCAGGTCCTAATGCAACCGGAGAAAGAGGTATTCCAAGCGCAAGTAATGGAATTATAATTCCTGAAATATAAGTCGCTTGAATAATAGATGACATAGTCGTTATTGAACCACTAGCCTTATCTAAAGGTTTTTTTGTTCTGTTATTTAATGCATTTCCAAATAGAATTGTTAAACCTACTGGGCTAAGAACAAATAAGAAGTTTACAATTAAAGCTCCAATTGATGCTTTTTTCTTTTCTTCTTTGGTTAGTATTTTAAAAGGATTTACTGATGTATTTTCTAAATCTTCTTTCGGTATTACTATTTTATTAAAATCATCAACCTTTTCTTGTTCTAAAATCTTTTTATTTAATAAACTAAATAAAGATACAATCAATGGACCTATGGTTATTCCTAAAAAGAAACTTACAGTAATAGTCTTATTTTCAGGAACTAAATCTAAACCCTTATATAAAAATCTCAAACCTTGAAACATTAAAGCAAGGGGAATTATTGCTAATAGTGATAAGATTTTATTTTTACTTATTAATGATAAGAAAATTGCACCAGCAATAAATAAATATGCCCCATAAGGTCTTATTGTTTCTGCAAGTGGTATTAATAAATTCGCTAGAACTAAAGATATAGGTATTGAAATAGCTATACCTAAGACTGCAGATGCTGCAATCTTTTTAATTATCATTGCAGATCTACCTTCATTTTTTATATATAATGAATGCTCTATCATTGGACTGCTCATAACTCCACCAGGAAGCCCAACCAATGCAGTAGGCATTGAATTTGTAATATTTAATGTAACAATTGATGCTATAAAGAATGTTAATACTATTGCAGCAGGAACACCTGCAAGTACAACAGCCAACGAAATAGGAAGTAAGACACTTGTTTCATCAGTACCTGGTATAAATCCAATTATAGTGAAGATAACAACAGCACCTATTGCTGCAACAATCATCCAGATAATCATTGTAATATCCATATCATTCCTCCTCCTCGTATGTTACAATTCTTTTGGGCTTAAATAAAAATATAGTTATTATAAAGCCAATTATTGCCCCACCTAAGCCAAAGAATAATCCAAGTGGTAGGGTATCTGATTGTGGAGCAAGGAAATATAATCCCATTGTCGTAGTTGAAATAATTAGTATTGAGAATACTAACTCCATAGCATCAACAACATCGCCCCAAATCTTAATTAATGCTCTTTTCATAAAATAATCTCCTTTTTTTGATTATTAATTTTTATTATACAACATTTTCCTTTATCATGTAATATATATGAGTAAAAAAAAATTAATTATAAAATTACAAATCAGCTAGTTTTTTATTCAAACAACATTTCCCTAATTGTTTTCTTGCTTATAAAAATAAATTGTACTATAATAAGTTAAAGAAAAGGGAGGTCTAGAATGTTTAATAATAATCCTTATAACAACCCCTATAGTTCTAAAAGAAATTTAGTTTATGCGAAAAATGGTATGGTTGCTACCTCACAACCTCTAGCTGCCCAAGCAGGCTTAGAGATTTTAAAGCAAGGTGGAAATGCAATTGATGCTGCTATAGCAACTGCAGCTTGTCTAACAGTTGTAGAACCAACATCAAATGGAATAGGTGGAGATGCTTTTGCTTTAGTTTGGACTAAGGGAAAACTTCATGGTTTAAATGCAAGCGGAACATGTCCTAATGATTTATCAATAAATATTTTAAAAGACAAAGGCATATTAGAAATACCTAAATATGGTTTTATCCCAGTATTAGTTCCAGGCGTACCTGCTGCTTGGAGTAGCTTATCGAAGAAGTTTGGAAAACTTCCCTTAATTGATGTCTTAAAACCAGCAATAAGATATGCGAAAGATGGCTATCCATTATCACCAACACTTGCTCATTATTGGAACTTAGCTTTTGAAACATATTCCAAACAACTAAAAGGTCCAGAATTTAATAGTTGGTTTGAAACATTTGCACCAAATAATAAAGCACCTAAAGTTGGAGAGATTTGGAAGTCAAAAAATCACGCAGCTACATTAGAAGAAATTGGTCTAACTAACTCAGAGTCTTTCTATAGAGGAAATCTTGCGAATAGAATTGATAGTTTCTCTAAACAATATGGTGGATATATAAGAAAAAGTGATCTTGAAAATTATCAACCTCTTTGGGTTGAGCCAATCTCAATTAATTATAGAGGTTATGATGTTTGGGAAATCCCACCTAATGGACAAGGCTTAGTGGCACTTGAAGCTTTAGGGATTGTACAAGGGTTTGAACTTCAAGAAAAAGATACAGTTGAAACTCTCCACTATCAAATAGAAGCCATAAAATTAGCGTTTGCAGATGGTCTTAATTACATAACAGATTCTAATCAAATGAAACTAAAAGCTAAAGATTTTCTTACAAAAGAATACCTAGATTCAAGAAGAAAATTAATAACAGATAAAGCAAATATATATACATATGGTAAACCTAATAATAGTGGTACAGTTTATTTAGCAACAGCTGATGATGATGGTAATATGGTTTCATATATTCAAAGTAATTACATGGGCTTTGGATCTGGTCTTGTTGTTCCTGGAACTGGAATTGCTTTACAAAATAGAGGACATAATTTCTCAATGGATCCAAATCATCCAAATCATCTTGCACCAAATAAAAGAACTCTTCATACTATAATACCAGGATTTCTTACTAAAGATAATATTCCTATTGGCCCATTTGGTGTAATGGGAGGTTTTATGCAACCACAAGGACATATGCAAGTTATAATGAATTCAATAGATTTCAAATTGAATCCTCAAGCCGCACTAGATAGCCCTAGATGGCAATGGGTAGAAAAAAACAAGATATTAGTTGAACCAACTATGAAAAAAGAACTAATAACTGGCTTAATTGAAAAAGGTCACGAAGTACAAATAGAAGAAAAAGTTGGAACTTTTGGAAGAGGCCAAATTATATGGAAAAATCCTACAAGTGGGGTACTTGTAGGAGGAACCGAATATAGAACCGATGGTCATATTGCAGCATGGTAAAATTAAACCCAGAGAGTTTTCTCTGGGTTTTTGTTTTATTCAAATTCTTCTTCTGGACCGCCAAATAGCATACCCATAAATTCAACAAAGTCATCGTACTCTTCTTCTAATAAATCAGAGAAGTCATAATCTGCAAGTCTTCTTATGCCTTCAAACATTGTACTAAATAGATCATCAAAGTTTTCTCTCATACCTTCTAAATCTTCTTCTGTCATTTCATTCATTTCTAAGAAGAATGATTTAGTAAAGACTTCATCAAATAGTATGTCTAATCCATCTGTAAACTTTTGTTCGTTGGCTGTTGTAAGAACAACATCAAATGCTAATATTGCTTGAATTGCTAATGCTTCTTCAAATGAATATTCGCCTGCAAGATTTAGTAATTCATATGCAGCATCATTATCTTTTAATGCCTGTGCAAGATCGATTTCAATTTCAATTACCATTTTAACTAATTGCTTAATTTGAGGTGTAACTGAATCTAGGAATTCTTCAAAACCAGGATCTTCCATTTGGAAGTTAAATAATGCAAATTTAGCATTTAGTAAAATAAACTCTACCAAACTATCTATTTCTGGATCTGTTAAATCTTCAATTGTAAGAGCATGATACTCCATCAATTGTTCAAATATATCTCTAAAGTCTTCTGCTAATAAAGAAAGATCTTCATTTTCTTGACCATTTTCAATAAATGTAATAAAGTCTAAAGCAAGCTTACCATTTGTTTCTACAAACTTAGAAAATACTGCATCCCCATATTTTTTCATCATTGCATGGACTGCTTTATAGGTATCTTTATTTTCTAAATAATTTTCCCATAACATTAAAACAACTTCATTGTTATCTTCAAATGGTAATTCATTTAAAACCTTACTAAAGATATTTTCTAGTTGACTTTCAAATGTAGTTGTATTAAGCGCATCTAGTGCTGCAATTGTAAGTGCATGAGTTTCTTTAACTTCATAATAGAAGTCACCAACATATACTACAAACTCAACAACCTTCTTAGGGTCTGTTACAGGATAAACATACTCTTCTGTTTCATTATCCCAGTAACCAGGTGTATGCATAGTAGTTACTAATTCAAATACTTCATTGTACATTGTTAAATCTATGTCATCTAATACATTAAGCATTAATGTTAATCCTAGATTTTCCATTTGACCTAAAACGGTACTAAATCCTACCATATCATTTGGATTGATATCAAAGAAATCATACATTACTACAAATAATGCTAGATACATATTTTCAAATTCAGAAGCAGTTGGTAAAGATTCCATTAATAAATCTACAACTTCATCTTTTAAAATAAAGATTTCTTCAGGTGTAACATTTTCACTTGCTACTAAATTATCTAATAATTCAACTAATGTATTATCTAGATTATCATAGAAATTATAAACAAAATTAATAGTTTCACTTAATGATGTATAAAATGCTTCCTTATTTTCGCTAGCAATTTCCTTTACATGCTTAAGGTTCTCTATATCAATTTCTCTACTAACAATGTTTCTTTCAACCGAATCAATATTGCTTGCTCTATGATGTGCTTCTTCAAGTAACCAGACATCATAAGAAAAATTATCAATAAACATCTCATCTTCATTTTCGTATGCAGCTAAGACAATATTTAATACAGCATCAACCATAGGGTCTTCATAGCTTCTATACCAATCAACACTATAACTCTCTTCATTATTTAGATCATATTGAACATTTATTATAATAAAACGAAAATCAAAATACTCAAATGATGCATCAGATGTAAAATCTAATATTGCTTGTAAATCAGCTTCTGTTGCATATTCTTCTAAATCATTCATTAGGTTAACATAATTTTCGCTTGTCTTAAACTCTGCTAATTGAGATTCTAAATATGCAATTTCATCTTCCATGTCTAAAATACTTTGTTCTTGTTCTTCAACAAGTAATTCAAGTAATTCTAGCATCACTTCTACAAGAACTTTTGCTAATTTATCAGGATCAATATCTAAATCTCTAAATTTGTCTAATTGTTCCTTTATTTCTTCAACACTCTCAGGTTCTGTTTCATTAACTTCTAAGAATGTTCCAATTATTTCTTCTGTTTCTCCTAATGATAATTCACTTAAAAGTGCTCCATTAGTATATGCTCTAGCAATCCTAGATACGCGTAAATAATTTTGATATTCATAATCATCTTCAAAGTCAGTTTCTTCCATATCAGGAAGGTATCCTTCATTTATGAAACCTAAGATAGCTTCATAAATATCAGCTTCAACTTCTGGATTTGCATGAACATAAGTAATCGTAGAAGCTGTAGAACTTTCAGTTCCTACTTTTGAGAAAACTTTAACTTCATGATTTCCATATGCAAGTGTTAATGTTTTTAAATCAAAACTTGTCATTGTAACATTATTATCCATTCCATTCACTTGAACAACATAACCAGTTGCACCGCTAACAGCAGTCCAAGTTAAAACACCATCTTCTATTTTTAAGTTAGTTGGTGCAAGAGGAATACTCTTAACACTAAACTCTAATTCATCTTCTAATTCAACATTTTCATACATAACTGTAGCAGTAACAGTAGCATTTCCAACACTAACTCCTTCTACAACCCCGCTTTCTGAAACTGTTAATACAGCTTCATTGCTTGATCTATATTCTATACCACCCGGCAAGTTAACTTGCTGAGTGCCGACAACAACTTTAGGTTCTATAGTAATTTGTTCACCAATGCCAATTGTTGTTTTTTCAGCATTTAATTCTAATTTTGCATTATTAAGGCTTAAATCACCACAGCCTATTAATAAAACAACTGATAAAGACATTAGTAACATGATAAATAATCGTTTAAAATTTGCCATTTCTTTATTTTCCTTTCTTTATCATGTATATTATATGCATTTCAAAAAAGTTTGTCAACGGATTTAATAATTGAGCGGTTATTCATATGTTGATTTAGATACTTTTTAATTCTTCTGCAAGGTTTAACTTAGATAATCTTACAAAATAATAACTATAGCTTATTATATAAATGATAAGTGAGATTATAGTTGCCTGAAGTAAATCTTTAATATTAATATCTAATGGAAAATATACTCCAAAGTAAAGGACAATATCTTTAATGTTAGGAATGAATCCAAGAATCATAAGGACTACAGTAATAATTACCATTAGAAGCAAATACATATTTTCAATAATTACAATTTTAACCAGCCTTTTAAAATTAATCCCAAGCACTCGCATTTTTGCATAAGTCTTACTCATCCCTGCAAACACTAAAATTGAGTTATTAAAAATAGTAAGTATAAAACATATAATAAATATATACGATACATAATTTAAATAACTAACTACTTGTCTAGTTTCATTTAAAATTGAGTCAATAGTAATATCAAAGTCTACAATATAGTACAATTTAGATTTATAAGTATTTATTAAATCTTCGTATAAACTACCATCACCTAGTTCATTAACCATAATAATGTTTCTTGATGCTAAGCTATATTTATCTAAATCTGCCATATTTGTTATTGCTAAAAAAGAACTGTTGTTTTTAAAAAATCCTCCGACTTCAAATTCTTCACTTGGGTATTCCTTACTAATATTTAATGTAATTTTATCTTCTAGCTTATAATTATATAAATATTTATAACTTTCAGGTAACACAATGTATGCTTTACTTTTATCATTTAATTTATTTATAACTTCATCATCTATATCTAAACTTAGATAATCTAATACTTTATTACTTTCAATGGACATTATAAAATCTACAACAATATCAGTATTATTAAAACTTATGTTTCTATACATAAATGCAGGATCAACACTTTGTACATTCTCCATCTCTTTAACTTCATTTACCACATCATCAATATCATGGACTACATTAGTAATTAAATAATCTAAAGAAAGTTCTTTTTCAACTCTATTATTGTGCCTTTGATTATAATTAACAGAAGTTACAATAAGAAAGATAGCGAAAAAAGAAATTATAAGAATATTTATGTTGTGAAAAATTGATTTATTTTGATTAACATTTTTTAAAGAAAAAAAGAATAAATTTTTTCTTTTAAAAATCATTCCCATACTTAATAATAATTTAACTATTATAAAGCCAAGAATAATTACGATAACAGCATTAATTAACGCCTTAAGTTTATAGTCACTATTAAACAATATATTAACTATACCTAATAGTAAGAATACAAGAAAATATATCCAACTTCTAGATTTTAGATTTACCTGATTATCCTTACTTAAACTAACAATTGATGTTTTCTTGATTGTATAATAATTAATATAAATTATTATATAAACCAAAAATAGAACAGTTATTGTTCCAATAACTATATTAGTAAAACTTAATCTAAATAAAAAATTTGATTGTAAGAATGAAAAACCAATATTAATTAATAATCTTGTATTTATTATACCAAGCACAAATGATATTAGTAAATAAAAGAGAACTTCAACTAAAATTAGGTTTAAAAAGAAATTACTTCTTCCACCAATACTTTTAATAACACCAATTTGTTTTATTCTTTCTTTAAACATAATTGATAAAGTAGATTGTAATACTAGGAGAATTGCAACTAATACAAATGAAAAGATAACGCTAAATGCAGCTGTACCTCTGTTTATATTATAGGTAAGCACTTCTTCACTATATGTTTTTGTTATATTTAAATTTTTATAATCATCAATTGACTTGATATCTTCTTCTAAGCTAGTACTATTTGTATCAATATAAACAACATTATATAAATTTTTTGTAATCTCAACACCTATACTTGTAAGATTAAAAGCTTGTAAGATATGTGTCATATTAGAATCTTTATCAATAAATACACTACTACCACTAAATAGCCCATCTTCTTCTATAATTTCAATAACTTTAAAATTTACACTATTATCAAACTGTAATTGTAGTTCATCTCCTAGACTAATATTAAATCTCTTTGCTAGATGATTTGTAATTATTATCTCATTTTGGTTAATAATATCGATTTCAAGATTATAATTAATACTTGCAAGATCATCAATACTTCCCATCATCACCTTTACATAATCACTTTTTGAAAAATTCAATAATGTATTGACCTCAAAGAAAGCTGCCCTTTTATTAATTCCTTCAAAATCTAGTTTTCTTATGGAAAAGAATCTAGCATTTGAATTTTCATTTACAGTCATTACAATATCAAAGTCTTTATACTTGGTTTTATATTGGTTTTGATAATAACTACTTATAAAGGATCTTGTAGAGATTATTAAAAATACTACTACAAATATAAGAGTAAAAGTTAATAGTAATGCTAATGATTTAAGTTTTCCAAATATAATATTTTTAAAAGCATAACGAAAAATTAACTTTAATCTATTCAAAAACTTTTTCATCTTCAATAATTTCTCCATCTATTAAACGTAAAAATCTAGTTCCATATTTAATCATATCTTCGTTATGTGTAACAAGTACAATAGTTTTATTATAATTTGTGTTTAAGTTTTTAAAGATCTCCATTATTGCAATACCATTTTTATAATCAAGATTGCCAATTGGCTCATCTGCAAAAATTAAATCAGGTTCATTGACTAAAGCTCTAGCAATTGCAACTCTTTGCTTTTGTCCACCACTTATTTGATTTGGATATAGTTTTTTGTAATTCTCCATCCCCACCATTTTAAGTACTTCTTCTATTTTTTCTTCTTCTTTTCTACCTGCAATAATAGAAGCTAGTAATATATTCTCATAAACATTAAGGTTTGGAATTAAATTATAAAATTGAAATACAAAACCAATACTTTTTTGCCTTAAAACCGACATTTCATTATCAGTATATTCATTTAATTCTTTCTTAAAAAGTTTAATAGTACCGTCTGTATATTTCTCAAGACCACTTAATAAATATAATAGAGTTGTTTTACCACTACCCGATGGCCCAATTATTGAGATAAATTCATTCTTTGCAACAGTTAAATCAATTCCTTTTATTACTTTGTTTACAATATTTTCAGTTCTATATACTTTTGTAATTTGTTTTGCTTCTATTATATTCATACTCAACCTCTAAAAATATCTATTTATTTATATATTTAAAATATATCTTCATTTCTGAAAAACGTAAAAATACTTTTCTTCTTTCCCTAATATCATGACTATGAAAAAAGAATAAAGAGAAAGCTTCCCATAATAATACCCAACCACCAATATATAAACCTTCAATAAAAATTGTAAGAAACATATCACTAATTTGAATAAAATTTCTTAATATATATGCTGCTATTAAGAACATAAAACTCATTAAAATATTTAAAAATATTTGCCTGTAAATTTTCTTTAATTGTTTTCCAATAGAAAACAAAACAACATTAAAATTATTTATAATTCCAGTTTTACTTCTTTGTTCCTTCTCGTCATCTTTTAATTCTGAAGGTAGATACAAATACAACTCTAAATTGTTCTCTAGAGGTATTTCATAACCACATTGTTCAATATATTCTAATAATTCAGGTTCCAAATCTCTTCTTCGTAAAGGAGAAGCATCCCAACCATTAAATAATTCCGCATAATTATCTAAAGATATTTCTATCATATATGCGTTTGTTTCATCATTAATATTGTAAAAATTAAACACTGTATTTTTTTTCTTTTTCATTTTAACACCTTTTCTTATATAAATAATACCATAAAAATTTAAAATGTAAATTAAGATTACTTTATAGTAAAGACTTTGAATAAGATTTTATAAATATTTTATATTATTTTAAAGTTTTTCCAATAAATTATGCATTTCATTCGTATATTAAGTGTAAAGGAAGGTATACACTAATGAAAAAAATATTATTGTTTATCATTTTAATTTTTAGTATGTTTCTTGCAAGTTGTTCATTCGAACGACAAGAAAAATCGGACTTTGGATTAAGCAGAGTGAAAGACGCTAGTGAATTAAAAAACTTAATAAAAAAATCAGAACCAAAACAACAAATTAGATGGTTTTGGCAAACAACAAAAGATGGTGATGCATTCACATCTGAAAATTTTGATGTTACTGAAAGGGATGAGTCATCCAGCAATGATTACACTAAAACCAATGTTCAAGTTGAAGGAGTAGATGAAGGAGACGTTGTAAAAACGGATGGCTCAAGAATCTATTCAATTAGTTGGGATAGACTACAAGTAGTAAATCTCCTTGGCAATGGAGAAATGGAATTACTCTTAAATAAGCAGTTAGATAATGATTATTCCAAAGCTGAATATAACCAACATACATACTATTCCGATCTTTATGTAACTGATGACTATTTAGTAGTAATAGGACAAAGATATAGTTATGGTTATACTTGGATAAATAAAGATATTGACACTGACCCAAATGAAAATAAAATACTTCCATGGTTTTTATATTATACCACAATGAGTGTTGTACAAATCTATGATTTAGAAACGTTAGAGGTTGTTGAAGAATATGAAGTAAGCGGAAATCTTTTAAGTTCAAGATTGATTGATAACCAACTATATCTGATATCTAGTCACTCAATTTATAGTTATCAAGATTTTGAAGATTATGATGTTCGTCCTTGGTATAAACATAATGATGATGTTAATTATTTTGATTATACTGATATCAAGTATATTCCAAATCAAGCACATAGAGCATTTACAGTTATTACTAATATAACTATAAAGAAAGATAATATAAAAATTAATAATAATGTCTTCTTAGCAACAAACTCTTGGGGACAAATCTATGTTTCTTTAAATGCAATCTATTTTGCTTCTTCTGAAACTGAACAAAATTTCTTTGGTAACTATATTTATAAAAGTAGTATTGTATCATTCCAGTTTGCGAAAAACACTGGTGAAGTTTTTTATGGTGGTTATGCAAACTATCTTGGTACTGTAATCAATCAGTTCGCAATAGATGAGTATGATGGATATTTAAGAATTGCAACAACCCATGGTTGGGGCGATACTGTAGTAAATAGGCTATATATATTTAAAAGAGTTTTAAAAGATGAAGAATATGTTTTAGAGCAAGTTAGTTTAATTGATAAAGGACTAGGAAAACCCGGGGAGAGAATTCAATCAGTGAGGTTTAATAAAGATATTGCAACTATTGTAACTTTCCTTCAAACCGATCCTCTTTATACAATTGATTTAAGTGACCCAACTAAACCAAAAATTGTTGGTGAATTAGAAGTTCCAGGATTTAGCACATATCAACATCCTTGGACAGACACATTAATAATCGGTGTAGGTTTTGAGGCTAATAACGATGGCATTGTAACTGGATTGAAATTATCATTATATGATATCTCTGATACAAGCAATCCGATTGAAGTAGGAAAACCACTTGTGTTTGAATATAATAATAACGGTTATGCTTATACAGAATCAACTTATAATCATAAAGCAGTTATGATTGATAAATCAAGAAATGTAATAGGATTTTCAATGACAAGATATGAACGGACAGAAAACTATAGATTTATTAGTGAATATATTGTTTTTGATGTTGATGAAACTAAAGAACAACCTATAAGTATAAAACATAAGATTAGCCATAATAACTATTATGATGAACAAGTTAATCAATATTCAAGATACTATAACTATGATATTAAACGTGCATTTAGAGTTGATGATTTCTTATATGTAATAAGTAACGAAGTTATAACATCTCATAACTTAATAAATGATTTGTCAACAGTTGACTATATCATCTTTAATAGAGATCAAAACAATTAAAAATGGCAATATTGATTAGGATTTAACTTAATGTTATAATAAGCCATAGACTTCTAAAAAGGAGACGTTTATGGCAAACTATGAAGATTATATTGAAGCGATAAAGCAAAAAGACGATCAAGCATTTGAATATATTTATAATTCAACAAAGAATTCCGTATATGCTATAATCGTTGCAATTGTGAAGGATAAAGATATAGCTAATGACCTAATGCAAGATACTTATATGACCATGATTGAAAAAATCAATCAATATAAGAGGGGAAGAAACTTTAAAACTTGGTTATTAACTATTGCAAGAAATAAAGCTATTGATTATTATCGGAAAAAACAAAATGAAGTATTAATTGATATATCAGAATCTGAATACATACTTCCAAAAACACAAGCAACAAGTGAAAGAAATAAATTAGTTGAAGAAATGTTGAATCTATTAACTGATATTGAAAGGCAAGTATTTTTACTTTCGATAATGGAAAATCTAACCCATCGAGAAATATCAAAAATATTAAAAATTCCAATTGGAACATCCCTATGGCATTACCAAAAAGCCATTAAAAAAATTAAAAAAGTGAAAGGAAGTGATGAGCATGAGACTTAAAGAAAAAATAGATTTAATTAAAGAAGAATTAAATAGTGAAATTAAACCTTTAGATTCAAATAAATTATTAGCTGATGCTCATATAGAACCAGTTATAAGTAGTAAACCTAAATATAAGTTTTTCTCATTAAGGTTCCAAACTGTTTTTTTAACAATCCTAGTTCTTGCAATAATAATTCCTTTTGCTCTTTCTAATATAATTAAAAAAACATCAGAAGATATGGATCAGCCAGATGCTACAGCTTCACTAGATGATAAAGTTTATAGTTTTATTGCAACTAGTGCAGTAGCCTTAACTTATAGCACAATTGATATATTTGCAGATGATAATTCTCTTACAAATTCAGAAAGTAGTTTTCTAGTTGCAAATAAGTTAAATGATCTAAATAGATACTTAGCACCAATCCAACTAATGTTATCAATGAATAAGAACAACTATTATCCGCAAATTAGCAACAATGATAAATATGCAAATAAAATTGTTTATGAAGGATTTGGTTTGTTAAATGAAGAGTTATATTATGATATTTATTATAATGAAGAAAGATTACCTTTTAATAAAATAGAAATAGAAGCATTAATTATCCATGGTGATGTATCCACTAAACTCTTTGGAGTAGTAGAAACAATTAATAATAATGTTATCCTTAAAATGACTCATTATATTGACGAAAATAATGAAAGTAATTATTTTCAAATTATTAAAAACCTAAATGATAATAAAGACAGCTACTATTATATGATTGTGAAAGAAGATCAAGTAATAAGCAATAACAAGCTTACACTATTTGAAAATGAACAACCATATGCAATTTTAGAAAATTTATTATTACAAACCCAAAAAACAAAGTTTACTATTTATTCAGAAGACAACACTACATTTAATATTGAATACCAAATTGAAGCCCCTTCTAATGAATATAATTCAGATCATAGTGAGGGTATGGTAGTTGAAGAGTCTGGAAACATCAAAGTTAATGTACAAGAAGATACATCATCATTTGTTGTTTACTCAAATAACAGTAGTAAAACTTTTACCTATTCAAAACCAATAAAATAAAACCTTGTTTTCAAAACAAGGTTTTTTCATTACTCACCAATTATTTTCACAAGTACTCTTTTTACTCTTTTACCATCAAATTCACCATAGAATATTTGTTCCCATGGTCCAAAATCTAATTTCCCATCTGTGATTGCAACTACTACTTCTCTACCCATTATAGTTCTTTTCAAATGAGCATCTGCATTATCTTCATACCCATTATGATAATATTGACTATATGGTTTTTCTGGAGCAAGTTTTTCTAAAAATATTTCAAAGTCTTTATGTAAACCAGATTCGTCATCATTTATAAAAACACTTGATGTAATATGCATAGAGTTACAGAGTAATAATCCTTCTTTTATTCCACTTTCTCTAATACACTCTTCTATATCAGGAGTTATATTAATAAACTCTCTTCTTGCTTTAGTATTAAACATTAATACTTTTCTATAAGACTTCATAATACCTCCTAATAATATTAATTTAATCCTTCTACAGTAACTGGTAGTTTACCCTTTGCTGTATATTTTCCAAGCATTAAATCAAAAACTGAGAATACTGCATCAGAATAATATCCATAAGTACAAACATAGTGATGAACATTATTGTAAGATAAATAGTCATAAGGGTTTCTTAAAGCAACAACTAATATGTTTGTTTTCTCTGCTGCCAATTTATTAACTAAATTTGCTTGGCTTGCTGTTACATTTTCTACCGCTACAACTACTTGATCATAATTTTTAGCTAAATTCAAAATTGTATTTATTTCATTTGTACTTAAACTTGTGCCAATTACTTGTGATCCTACTTGACTAACTCCAGCGTCTTCAAGATATTTCTTACCTACCACTGCAAATGAATTTTGATTTGTATTAATAGTATAACCTGGTAATAGTGGATGTCTTGTAGATTTTGTAGAAATTAATAAAGTTGATTTATTTTTACTAAACCAATTAACACTTCCATTAGCTAGAGTAATACTAGATCTTACGATATCTTTACTAAATTGTTTGTTAGCTGCTAATTGATCTTCATCTAAATCTAATCTAGATTTATAATCATCAAATAATTCATATTTATATTTTTTCTCAAGAATTCTTCTAACTGATTCATTAATTCTTTCTTCACTAATATCCCCATCTTTTACAGCTTTTAATACACCAGCATATGCTTCTAGGGATGTTGATGTCGATTCTGCATAAAGTAACATATCTGCACCAGCTTCTATCGCCATAATAGCAGCTTCACCAACCTCAAAGTTACTTCTAATAGCTTGCATTCTCATTTCATCAGTCATTATTATTCCATCAAATCCAAGTTCATCTCTTAATAACTCAGTTAATACTTTATGCGATAATGTTGCAGGTAACTCATCATCAAAAGCAGAGAATATAATATGAGCTGACATAATAGAATCTACTCCTGCTTCTATCGCATCAATAAATGGAGCTAGTTCAATTTCATATAATCTATCTTTACTGTGAGGGATTAATGGTAAGCCATAATGACTATCAACTGTTGTATCACCATGTCCCGGAAAATGTTTAGCAGTTGTAAGTACTTTTGACTCTCTATATCCTTCAATTAATTTTAAACCATATTTAGATACTACTGCAGGTAAATCACTAAAACTACGAACACCAATAACCGGATTTTGTGGATTATTATTAACATCAAGAACTGGTGCTAAATTTGTATTAACTCCAAAGTGACGTAACTCTTGACCTGATTTTTTACCAACTTCATAAGCATTATTCGGATTACCTGTAGCAACTAATCCCATATTACCAGGATAATGAGTTGCGTTTTCCGCAAATCTTACAACCATTCCTCCTTCATGATCCATTGTAATTAAAGCTGGTATACCAACTTCATCCATAACTAAATCTTGTAAGATATCAGACATCAAAGGTACTTTGCTGTCATCAGCAACATTTTCTCCAAAATATATAAAATTCCCGAACTTATTATTTTTCACTGCATCCTTTAATGAATTTGGAACTGTAGTTCCTGGAAAGCCAACAATAAACATTTGCCCAATTTTTTCTTCAATTGTTAATTCATTTAAAATTTTGTTAATTTTCTCTTGAATTTTTTCTTCTAATGTAGGCTCTTCATCTTCTGGATCCTTATTTGCATCATCCTCTTCTTCACTTCCTTTTTGATCTTGTTCATCATCTTTTTGATCAGGTTCGTCATCTACACACGCAACTAAGCCAAATAATAAACCAAAAACCAAAAGTAAGGTAAATAATTTCTTCATCTAGTACTCCTTAATTTTTATTTAACTAAAGTCCAATGCCTTAGTCCTATTCAAACTATTATACCATAAAGCGACATTTATTTAAACCAAAAATTATCTTTTGCA
>Ga0265293_10004783_pt1 | contig 23477 bp, 21 predicted proteins | sample Munlanlewell138R_FD_192505 | JGI IMG/M metagenome (GOLD analysis project Ga0265293, IMG submission 192505) | Leachate microbial communities from a municipal landfill in Southern Ontario, Canada - Leachate well 138R | ecosystem: Engineered > Solid waste > Landfill > Unclassified | place: Canada... | reverse complement strand
GAAAACGCCCCATTTTCTCCAATGCAACTTTATGCACACGCTGCACGGACGGGCGCTGGCGGTGGCCAGCGGTGCCAAACTGGCCAACCACGATCTCAACGTGGTGGTAAACTCCGGCGACGGCGACTGTTATGGTGAAGGGGGCAATCACTTTATCCACGCGATCCGGCGCAATCTGGATATCACCCTTCTGGTCCACAACAATCAGATTTACGGTCTCACCAAGGGGCAGGCATCTCCGACCACAGATAAAAACATGCTCACCAGCATTCAGAGCCACGGGGTCAGCACCCGCCCTTTCCGCCCCCTCGCTGTGGCCCTGAGCCTCGGTGCTGGCTTTGTGGCGCGCGGCTTTGCGGGTCAAAAAGAACAGCTGGCTGGGTTGATTCAGGCGGCCATGAACTATAAGGGCTTCAGTTTGATAGACATTCTGCAGCCCTGTGTCACGTTCAATCATCTGAACACGTTTGCCTGGTACAAACAGCGAGCGGTGGATATAACCACCCTGGATCACGATGTGCACGACCCCCAGAGTGCCATGCAATTGGCCATGGAGTGGGAAGAGCGCATCCCCACGGGGATTCTCTACCAGCAGGAAGAAGATGATTTTACCGCTCTGAATCCATGGCTGCAACAGGGACCCATGCTGCAGCGTGAATACAATGTCAACTCAATTAATGCCTATATTGATGAGCTGTATCAGGTCTGAAGAGGGAGCTGAAGATGGGGCTGAAACCAAACAGATGAAATAGGAGAGATAAGTTGAATCAGACGAATTTTTCTTCCCCGCGCAGATCTGGGTTCAGAAATTTAAACAACTTATTTCTGAGCATGGGGATAGTCCTGACCCTGCTCGGAGTCCTGGCTATTGCAGGCGCATTCTTTACCACCATGGCGACGATTATCTTCTTCGGAGTTCTGCTTGTACTGGCAGGGACAATTCAACTTACCCACACCCTGTCGCAACGCTCCAGAAACCCATTTTTTCGTAGCTCTGGCGTGCTGTATCTTCTGGTTGGGCTGATCATGCTTATCTCTCCGGTAGGGAGCGCTATCGGCCTGACCATTCTGTTGGCGCTTATGTTTGTAACCGCAGGAGCAATTCGTCTGCGCTACGCCTTTGCCGCCCGCAAAATGGGGCTCCCGTCCAGCTGGTACTTCACCGGAGCCGCGCTGAACTTTGTGCTGACACTCCTGATCATATCCGGCTTACCTGAAACCGGAACCTGGGTAATCGGTTTTTTTCTGGGCCTGGAGCTTTTATTCACCGGGATGACGATGATTTTTCTGACAGCCCGCATCCATCTGAACTACTGAGATCTTGGCTGCCTTAGTTCCTTGAAATTTTATTACAGCAGGCTCAGCAGCACAGGCGTTGAGGGGGAAGCAGGTTCTGCCACCTTGTCGAGTACGTGACATGCGGCGGGTTGCGGAACATTCTGCCTAAGTTCTATTTCTTTGTCGCCAATTCCAACAAAGAGTTGAGGTCAGAAGCTTCCGCCCCCTCGTACAGATACCTGTAACTCCCTGCATCCGGACAATATTTTCGCACAATTGCAAGCCATTCACTTTCAGAAGGGGTAACCCCTCTTGCGTGTAATGCCTGGATATCGTGCTTGATTTTACCCAGCTGAATGGAACTGGGTTCTGTTGTCGCAGTACCGAACGTAATTCTTATTCCACGGGCCAACTCGTGATCGCGCTCAGTCATTATAAACTCCTTTATGGTATTAGGGCGGGTTACGCCTAAACAACCGGCAGAATTAAGATGTTCACCCGCAACAATCACTGCAACCTCCCGGTCTGATAACATTTTAGCAGGCTTGGTAGAAATCACATCTCGAGAAACTTCAGTGCTTTTTTAAATTGGTTTTGGGTGCCCAAGATTCACGCCAAGTGTTCATCAATAATCGGCTATCAAGGATATGCCAATGAAAAATAGATTTGCTCAGTGCAGGCAATTTCTTCACCTCTCCACATTTACTTTAAAGCACTGCAGTCATCCAAAACTTGGCTATTCTCAACCGCAAACACCATACGCGCGGCTGAAACCGCTAATACTGCTAACAGGTATCATTTTGGCCGTGCTGGGCGGGGTGGCAACTGCAGCCTCCTCTGCAGGACAAGAGGTTGAACCATCCTCATCTATTGACGAAACACTAATCGCACAACGGGTCGAGATTCAGGCTGCCTCAAGTGACCAGGAAATCGACCAACGGTTGACCAGCATCCTGAAAGCAACCGGATGGTTCCCTGATATCAGCATAGAGGTTAATGAAGGTGTCGTGCTCCTCGACGGGCAGTCCGAATCTGCCGAGCACCGAACTTGGGCCGGCGAGTTAGCCAGAAATACTAGCGACGTGGTTGCCGTCGTCAACCGCATCAAGATAAGGGAGCATTCTCCCTGGGATTTCTCCCCAGCATTCACTGAGCTCCAAAATCTCTGGGGGAGGTCCCTGCAGCAGCTGCCACGGCTCGGCTTTGCGCTATTGCTTCTGGTTCTAGTCTTAGGCATCGGCAAATTGTTTGCCAGCGGGATTCGAAGGCTGCTCGCGCTGCGCCTGAAACCATTGCTGCGCGATATGGTCGCTCGGATTCTGAGCATTGCACTGCTGCTCGTAGGCTTTTACCTGGTCCTCCGGGTTGCCGGTCTTTCCGGTCTGGCGGCGACCATTCTTGGCGGCACCGGAATTGCTGGGCTGGTCGCCGGAATCGCATTTCGCGATATTCTGGAAAATTACCTTGCCAGCCTGCTGATCAGCATCCGAAATCCTTTTCACCTCGGCGATCTGGTGGAGATTGCCGGGCACATGGGTATTGTCCTGCGTGTCACGACTCGCGGCACTGTGTTGATGAATCTGGACGGCAACCATGTGCAGGTTCCAAACGCCACGGTTTACAAAAGCATTATCCGAAATTTTTCTGCCAATCCGAACCGGCGTGATTTCTTTGAGGTTGGTATTGGATTTGACAACGAGCTTTCTGTTGCGCAAGAAGTCGCCATGGGCATACTTAACAACCACCCAGCGGTATTGAAGGATCCTGAAGCTCTGGTTCTGGTCGATCGACTCGGTGCCGCCACAGTCAACCTCCTCATATATTTCTGGTACGATGGATCCGTGTATAATGGCTTCAAAGTTAAATCTTCGTTAATTCGTTCGGTCAAAAAGGCTTTTGAAGGGGAGAGGATTTCGATGCCGGATGAAGCAAGAGAGGTGATTTTCCCCGATGGAATTTCCGTCCAGATGGTTGATAGCATAAGCGGACCCGCAACAATCAAAGAAGAGAAAAAACCTCTGCCGGGAGCTGTCCCGGAGACCGTGACCAATGAGGCCGAAGGAGATCTTATTAGTGAAGAACAGCAGCTACGCGAGCAAGCTAAAGCATCTAGAATTCCTGAAGAAGGATCAAGTATTCTTGAAGACAAAACGTAGCGATTAAGCATAGCCTCTTGTGCAGAAGCTGCAGGCATTCGACACCTGCCATGACACAGGAAGAAGTAAAAGGCAGTCTTGTTCCTGAGGAGCAGGATGCATAATACCCCCCCCCAGCAGAAGAGAGATACCTGATGCCCCACATCGCCATAATTCCCATCCGCCAGGATAATTACTGTTACATCCTCACCCTGAACGGGGTCAGGATTGCCATTGACCCGGGCGAATCTGAACCTGTACTCACGTATCTGCGCCAGCAAGAAGAATGCAGTTTGGCTTTAATCCTCAACACCCACATGCATCAGGACCATAGTCACGGCAATCTGGTCCTGAAACAAATCACCGGCTGCAAAATAATGGGGAGAGATGAGCGCATTCCGGGCATTGATCAGGTCCTTACCCGGGAAGGGGCACTGCCAGCTCCGGCCCAGGAACTTCAGCTTCTGGCTACCCCGGGGCACACCCTGAAGGATTGCTGCTACTACCTGCCGCCGCAAGGAAAACATCCGGGCGCCCTGTTTTCTGGAGACACCTTGTTTTCCGGCGGCTGCGGCCGCGTTTTCGAGGGCACGATAGAGCAGCTATTTCAGTCCCTGCAAGTTCTGGCGGCTCTACCACCTGCCACCCTGCTCTACTGCGGGCATGAGTATACCCTGGATAACTACCGTTTTGCGCAGCGCATTGAACCAAACTCTCCAGCAGTACGCCGCAAACGGCAACAGGTGGAAAGTTTCCGCCAACACGGGGAACCAACCCTGCCTGTCTCCATAGGTGCAGAGCTGGAGACCAATCCCTTTCTGCGCCCCCATGACCCCGCATTACGTCGTGCTCTACACATGGAGGATGCCAGCGATCTTGAGGTATTCACCGTTTTGCGTGAGAAGAAAAATCGGTTTTAGGGTGTCGCACCAATATCGCTACGTTAGTCCATGCTGGGGCAAACACGCTGAGGGAAGAATACTTCCTGTTTGGATGGTAGTTTTTTCGTCGCCGCAGCCCCAGCCTTAGCGCGCTGGATTCCGGTACTTATAGATGGGGTGGTTATTGATTCGCTCTCGCAGAAAATCCACCAGCAGGCGAACCTTGGGAGACAGATGCCGGTTGGGCGGGTAAACGGCCCACACCGCGGAATCGGGCTGCCGATAGTTATCCAGCACCGAGATCAAGTCCCCGCTTTGCAGGTGCTCTGAAACGTAGTAATCGGGGAGCTGGACTAACCCCAATCCGCGCAGCGCAGCGTCGAGGAGCGCCGGCCCACTGTTGCAGCGCCAATTCCCTTTGACTTTGAGGGTCTGGTTTTTGCCGTTCTCGACGAAGCTCCAATAATCAAGGGTGCCGAGCAGGCAATTCTGGCTGGTCAGTTCAGGTAAGGTGTGGGGCTGACCGTGGCGGGAGAAGTATTCCGCTGAACCGCAGACATAGAGGGTCCGTGGTGCCAGTTTGCGGGCGACCAGCGAGGAATCCTCCAAGTGACCGAAGCGGATGGCCAGATCAATCCCTTCTTGCACCAGATCCATGACCTGGTTGGTACTGAGCATCTGGATGCTCAGTTCAGGGTATCGGCTGACAAACTCATTGACCAGCGGGGCGATAAAACGGTCGCCATAGGCGACCGAGCAGGTCAAGCGCAGTTTGCCGCGGGGAGTTGCCTGCAGGTTCGTTACCGCCTGCTCGGCTTCTTCCAGGCTGTCGAGCAGGTGGCGGCAGTGCTGGTAGTAGATCTCACCTACTTCTGTTGCGGTCACCTTGCGGGTGGTGCGATAAAACAGTTTGACCCCCAACCGTTCCTCCAGGGCAGTTATCTGCCGACTGACATGGGCGGTGGAGACCATAAGCCGTTTGGCGGCAACGGTAAAGCTATTGGTCTCGCTTACGGCAACGAACTCTTCGATCCCCTCCCATTTTCGCATTACTTCTCCTTGGTAATAATGTTTTGCAGATTGAGGCCATTATCATTTTCGCAGAAAGAGGTACTATATATCCACAACAAAGAACAAAAACCGCAGTCTATCAAAGGAGATAAACCGATGCTCAAATCACGTGCGGCAGTAGCCTGGGAAGCAGGTAAACCATTAGTGATCGAAGAGGTTGACGTCATGGGACCTAAAGCCGGAGAGGTGCTGCTGCGCATGGTGGCCAGCGGTGTCTGCCATACTGACGCCTTTACCCTCTCGGGGGATGATCCGGAAGGAAGGTTTCCGGTCATCCTCGGGCATGAAGGGGGAGCCATCGTTGAAGAGGTGGGCCCAGGCGTTACCTCCGTGGTGGCGGGCGACCATGTGATCCCCCTCTATACCCCCGAGTGTGGCAAATGCAAGTTTTGCCTGAGCGGCAAAACCAACCTCTGCCAGGCGATCCGAGTCACCCAGGGACAGGGTTTGATGCCGGACGGTACCACCCGTTTCTACAAGAACGGGCAGCCGCTTCTGCACTACATGGGCACTTCGACCTTCACCGACTACACCGTAGTGCCGGAAATCGCGGTGGCCAAGATCAGCAAGGAAGCCCCTTTGGACAAGGTGTGTCTGCTCGGCTGCGGGGTCACCACCGGCCTGGGAGCGGTGCTGAATACCGCCAAGGTGGAGCCCGGAGCAACCGTTGCCGTATTTGGTCTCGGCGGCATCGGTCTGGCTGCCATTATGGGTGCCAAGATTGCCAAGGCGCAGCGGATCATCGGCATCGACATCAACCCGGCCAAGTTTGCGATGGCCCGCGATTTCGGCGCCACCGACTGTATCAATCCGCTCGATTTTGCCGAGTCGATCCAGGATGTGTTGATCGATATGACCGACGGCGGGGTTGATTATTCCTTCGAATGTATCGGCAATACCGATATCATGCGCGCTGCCCTGGAATCTTGCCACAAGGGGTGGGGCGAATCGGTAATCGTCGGGGTGGCCGGGGTCGGTCAGGAAATCTCGACCAGACCCTTCCAACTGGTCACGGGGCGCGTGTGGCGCGGAACCGCCTTCGGTGGCGTACGTGGGCGCTCGGAGCTGCCCGGGTACGTGGAGCGCTATCTGCGTGGCGAGATCAAGCTGGATGAGTTTGTCACCCACACCATGGGCCTGGAGGATATCAACAAGGCTTTTGATCTGATGCGTGAGGGCAAGAGTATCCGCACCGTGCTGCATTTTGACAAGTAATAACAAGCGCCTGCCCCTCTCCACAGGGGGCGGCGGACAACTATTTACGCATTAAAGGAGATAGATAGATGGTGATCAATCAACTGGAGTCCCTTTCCTGTAACAAGAGTTTCGGCGGGTGGAACAAACGTTTTCGGCATTATTCACCGACCCTGGACTGTGACATGGCCTTTGCCATCTACCTGCCGCCGCAGGCGGAGAAACAGAAGGTTCCGGTGCTCTACTGGCTGTCGGGTCTGAGCAGCACCGAGGAGAACTTTGTCGAGAAGGCGGGGGCACAGCGCATGGCCGCCGAGCTGGGGATCGCCATTGTCGCGCCGGATACCAGCCCGCGTGGTGAGAGCGTGCCGGACGATGCTCAAGGCAATTATGACTTTGGCCTTGGCGCCGGCTTTTACGTCAATGCCACCCAGGAGCCCTGGGCGCGGCATTACCGCATGTATGACTATGTGGTCGAAGAACTGCCGGCGCTGATTGAAAAGCTTTTTCCGATCACAGACAAACGATCCATCAGCGGCCACTCCATGGGGGGGCACGGGGCCCTGGTGTGCGCCCTGCGCAATCCGGAGCGCTACCGGTCGATTTCGGCCTTCGCGCCCATCGCCAACCCGATGAACAGCCCCTGGGGCAAAAAGGCATTTTCCAACTACCTGGGCAAAGACCGCAAGCTGTGGAGCGAGTATGATAGCAGTGTGCTGATCGGCGAGGCGAAGGACAAGCTTCCATTGTTGGTGGATCAAGGGGGTAATGACCAGTTCCTCGCGGAGCAGCTGAAGCCCGAGGCGCTGCGACAGGCCGCAAAAGAAAACAACTATCCGCTGGTCTATCGGCAACAGGACGGTTACGATCACAGTTATTACTTTATCGCCAGCTTCATCGAGGACCATCTGCGTTTTCATGCCGACTTCCTCAGGGGTCGCTCTATGGAGCAGTGGCTGGCGGAGCAAAAATAACGAAAACAATATACTGCGGCGCCAAGCAGTAGCTTGCAGGAGAAAAATTGTGGCTATTAAACTCGGGATCGTGATGGACCCTATCGGGCAGATCAATGTCAACAAGGATAGCAGCCTGGCCTTGCTGCTGGAAGCCCAGGCACGTGGGTACCAGCTCTACTACATGGAGATGCAGGATCTTTATCTGCAAAACGGGCGGGCCCATGCGACGATGCAGCCGCTGCAGGTACAGCAGGATCCTGAAAACTGGCACCAGTTTGGCGCACAGTTGGATACTCCGCTGGCTGAGCTGGATGTGATTCTGATGCGCAAAGATCCACCCTTCGATACTGAATTTATCTACGCCACTTATATGCTGGAGCGGGCCGAGGCCGAGGGGACGCTGATTGTCAACAACCCGCGCAGTCTGCGCGATGCGAACGAAAAGCTCTTTACCGCCTGGTTTTCCGAGTTGACCCCGGAAACTCTGGTGAGCCGTAGTCCAGCCAAGCTGCGCCAGTTTTATGCCGCGCAGCAGAATATTATCCTGAAACCTCTCGACGGCATGGGTGGCGCCTCGGTGTTCCATATCACCCCGGGGGATCGAAACCTGAGTGTAATCATCGAGATCCTGACGCAGCACGGCAGTCGCTATGCCATGGCGCAGAAATTTATCCCGGAGATCAGTGAGGGGGACAAACGGATCCTGGTGGTCGATGGTGAGCCGATCCCTTATTGCCTGGCCCGGATTCCGGCCAAGGGTGAAACCCGGGGCAATCTGGCCGCCGGCGCCCGTGGTGAGGCCAGACCCTTGTCCGCAAGCGATTGGCGCATCGCCGCGGCGGTGGGCCCGGTGTTAAAGGAAAAAGGGCTCTATCTTGTTGGCCTCGATGTCATCGGCGATAAGTTGACCGAGATCAACGTCACCAGTCCGACCTGCATCCGTGAGATCGAAGCGGCTTTCGATATCAATATCAGCGGCAAAATGATGGACAGCATCGAGCGCGCACTGGCCCGGCGCTGAAACCAGACAGGGATTCAAAATTGAAACATTCTTGGCAAAACACCCTGGCAGCACTCTCGCGCCCGGAGTTTTCGGCGGCACTAAAAGGGATTCGCAGAGGGATTGAAAAAGAAGCGCTGCGGGTCGATACCGCTGCGCGCCTCGTTCAAACCCCCCACCCCGCCCCTCTCGGCGCGGCGCTGACCCATAGGTACATTACGACCGACTATGCTGAAGCACAGATGGAGTTTATCACCCCGGCGGGCACCGCAGCAAAGGCCACCCTCGGGATCTTGGCGGACATTCATCGCTTTGTCTATCGCCATCTCGGCGCGGAGCTCCTCTGGCCCCTCAGCATGCCCTGCACCGTTGAAGCCGAGGATGAGATAGAGCTGGCGCAGTATGGCCACTCCAATGCCGGTACAATGAAAACCATCTATCGCCAGGGGTTGAAAAATCGCTACGGCAGCCTGATGCAGGTTCTCACCGGCGTACACTACAACTTTTCCCTGCCGGAGGGCTTCTGGCCCGTATGGCAGAAGATTAAAGGGGAGCACCAGCCCCTGCAGGATTTTATCTCAGAGAGCTACCTTGGTCTGGCGCGCAATTTTTTCCGCCTCGGCTGGCTGGTTCCATACCTTTTCGGTGCCTCACCAGCGGTGGGATCCTCTTTTCTGCAGAACACCCACAGCAAATTGCGGTTGGAGCCACTGGGGCAGGATACCTGTTATCTGCCCAAGGCCACCTCGTTAAGGATGAGTGAACTGGGCTATAACACCAAGGTGCAGGAGAATCTGAGCGTCAGCTACAACAGCCTGGCAGAATTTGTCGCTGAGTTACGGCAGGCAGCCAGCCAGCCTAACGCAGCCTTTGCCCAGATCGGCGTGCAACAACAGGGGGCGTATCGGCAACTGAATACCAATACCCTGCAGCTTGAGAATGAGCTCTACGCACCGATTCGAGTCAAGCGAGTTACCAGGGCGAATGAGCGGATTTCAGATGCCCTGCAGGCCAGGGGGGTTGAATATATTGAAGTTCGCTCGCTGGATATCGATCCCTATGTGGCAACCGGGATCGGTTTGGAGCAGATGCACTTTCTGGATATTTTCCTCACCTATTGCCTCCTCAAAGACAGCCCGGGTTTATCGCAACAGCAGCAGCGCACCACCCGGCAAAACCTGAGCAAGGTGGCGACTTGCGGGCGGGATTTAACCCTGCAACTAATGGATAACGAAACCCCGAAATCTCTGGGGAGATGGGGCGAAGAGATTTTTGCCGACCTGGCCGGGGTTGCGCGGTTACTCGACAATGCAGAGCAGGGGGGACGTTTTCAAGCGGCGCTGAACTGCCAGCAGCAGAAGCTGCTCAATCCCGAACGGACCCCATCGGCGCGGATGTTGAGAGATATGCACGAGCAGGGGCTGGAGATCAATGAACTGGGGCTGAATTTGGCCAGAAAGCACCGCCGCACCCTGCTTGGCGCGGGCTATCAACAAATACAGCCCGCAGAGTTTACCAGCGAGGTGGTAGCCTCCCGGCTGAAACAGCGAGAGCTCGAAGAAGCCGACACCTTGGGTTTCGCCGACTTCCTTCACTTTACCCTGAATGGCCTCCCTGCTGCTCCATTTCCACCCAGCCTACCTGTCTGTATGGGTCAGCACCTCTGCGACCCTTAACTGCAAGCGTGGAAGTAATTCTGCCTCAAACCATGGGTTTCGGCGCAGCCACATGTTGTTGCGCGGACTCGGATGCGGGAGCGGCACCACCTTTGGCCAGTAATTGCTCCAACTCTGGACGATCTTGGTCACCGTTGTGCCCGCTTCAGGGAAATAATACGCCTGCGCGTACTTGCCAATAACCAGCGTAAGCTCAATGTGCGTAAGCTGCTTTACCAGCTTTTCGCGCCACGCCGGTGCGCACTCGGGGCGCGGGGGGAGGTCGCCGGATGTGCCCGTGCCGGGGAAACAAAAGCCCATTGGCACAATGGCGATGCGGTGCGGGTCATAAAACGTCGCGGAGGATACCCCCATCCACTGGCGCAGCCGCTCCCCGCTGGCGTCCGCAAAGGGGATGCCAGCTTCGTGCGCCTTCCTGCCCGGAGCCTGACTTACAAGCAAAATGCGGGCTTGCGGGTCGAACTGGAACACCGGCCGCGGACCGAGGGGTAAATGCTCGGCGCAAATCGAGCAACTCTGAACCGCCTTGAGCAGAGGTGCGCTTGATTCCATCAGCTTCATCCCTTTATCACGCGATGTTTCACGCGCGCCTCCACAACCAGGCGGCCGCCAGGAACAACCCCAGCCACACCCCGGTGCGCACCGACATCGCCCGGAGGCTGTCCACTGCGACAGGGCTGCCACTGCGGTACAGCAACACGATGGCCACCAGCACCAGAAGATTGAGCAGAAAGATAACCCCGGCGGCGTATCTGCCTCGAACCGGGCTGCGCCAAAGAACAGCGCCAGCCCCCAGATACGCCACCCCCATCGCGGTGTTGTAAATGAGGAGAGGACGAAACACCACATACCCTGGATTGGAACCCAGAAACACCCGTCCACCGGCAAAGATGGTTGCGATGCCGAACAAAACAGCTATAAGCGCCAGAATCGCCCGGATAATTCTTCCATTGTTATTTTGCGTCAATTCTATCTCCACGCAGGATGTCTGATGCGGGTTCAACTACAGGACGAACACCGGTACTGTCTCAATTCAAAACTTCCCTCCGGGAATTTCGATATCGCGTCCAAACTGGCGAAACTCCCCCAGATTACTCCATTCGCCCCAGACAAAAAACTGATTAGGCGCGTTGACAAAATCGTAGACACTTTCGAGAATATTGAAGTGTTTATGCTCCTCCTTAGCGATCCGCAGCAGTAACTGGCGCACATTTTCATCTTGTTCTTCCGCTGCCGCCTGTTCATAAAAGCGAAAACTGTCTGCTTCTATCTTCATGGCCCGCCGATACCCCTCCAGGTCGCCACCCTTAATCTGGGTCGGCTTATGTTCGCTGCCAATAAGCTCCTCAAACACATTCTTGGCCTCATCCAGCACAGTGCTGTCTTCCATGGGGGCGTCTCCCATCTCCTTCTCCAAGCGCACCAGAACGTTGTAGTGTTTCTGTTCATCCTCGGCCAGGCGGCGGAAAATGTTTTGCAAGCCGGGGTTGTCGATCTTTTCCGCCTGCTGCAGATAATAGTCCTTGCCGTCCATTTCCATCTTTTTAGCAAATTCAAATACATCCATCGTGCTATCTCCTTCTGTTGTTAACGGTGCAGAAGCTTCAATCAGTCTGAGCCTCCGTCTAGGTTTTAACTTTTCATTTCTGCCCTTTTATTCCTTGAGGGCAGCGATGATTGTGCGGCAAAAAGCGGGCAGGTCAGACGGCATCCGCGAGGTGATGATGTTCCCATCCCGCACAACCTCGCTATCCATATAGGTGCCACCAGCATTTTTCAGATCATCCTTGATGGTATAATAACCGGTCACTTTTTTGCCCTGCAACACCTCTGCCGAGGCCAGCACCCAGCCCGCGTGACAGATGGCGGCAATGATCGTCCCCTCCTGGTTGGCGGTGCGGATCAGGTCGAGCATAGCCTCCGAAGCCCGCATAAGATCAGGGGCGTAGCCGCCAGGGATGATAAAGGCGTCAAAATCACTGGCACTGACCTCACTTGCCGCTACCTCCGCAGTAACCGGATAACCATGCTTTGACTCGAAAACTCCACGCTGGGGCCCGACAACCACAACCTCGGCTCCTGCTTCACGCATGCGCAGCAGCGGATACCAGAGCTCCATATCCTCATAGGTATTTTCTGCCAGAATCGCGATCTTTTTGTTTTTCAGTTCCATAGGTCCCTCCATTATCGTCATTTGCTGTTGCTGAAAAAATGGTAAAAGGTGTGCATTGCAATCAACCTGCGTTAACGCCTTCAGCTATCCGGTCGCCTGTCTCTTTATCGATGTTGCGCCAGTATTCCAGCGCCCGCCTCAGAACTGGCTCAGATACTCCACCCTGCAGATGCCCAACGACATTGGCTACCAGGCGGTCACGCTGAGCGTCATTCATCACTTCGCGCACTAACGTGCCCGGTTGGACAAAGTCATCATCATCCTTCCGCAGGGTGTAGGCGCTGCGCATGAATGTACCCTCAGCGCTCCAGGTTGCGTCTTCGGGGTAGCGTTCAGGGTCCGCTTTCGGGCCTCCCTTAGAATTCGGCTTGTATACAGGGTCGGTAACATTATCCATCCGCATCGCGCCACCCTTGCTGTAGCTGTGGACCGGGCATCTTGGCCGATTAACCGGAATCTGCTTGTAGTTAACCCCCAGGCGTGCCCGGTGGGCGTCAGAATAGGAGATCAGGCGCGCCAGCAGCATTTTGTCCGGACTGGGACCGATCCCCTGGATCAAATTATTCGGCTCAAAGGCCGCCTGCTCAATTTCGGTGTGAAAATCGGTGGGGTTGCGGGTGAGGGTTAATTTACCCACCTCCTGGGGTGGATAATCCTCGTGCGGCCACACCTTGGTAAGATCAAAAGGATTGAAGCGATACGTTTCGGCTTCCGCAAAGGGCATGATCTGCACCTGCAGCGTCCAACTCGGGTTATTCCCCTGCTTGATCGCATTGAAGAGATCGCGGCGGTGGTAGTCGGCATCACTACCGGCTATGCGGTCTGCCTCCTCCTGCGTGAGGAATTCAATCCCCTGATCCGTCTTGAAGTGGTACTTAACCCAGCAGCGTTCCCCTGCGGCATTGACCCACATGTAGGTGTGACTGGTGTACCCGTTCATATGGCGATAACTTCTGGGTACGCCGCGATCACTCATCAGAATGGTGACCTGGTGCGCCGTCTCCGGCGAGAGCGACCAAAAGTCCCACTGCATATCGTTATCGCGCAAGCCGCTGTCGGCACGGCGCTTTTGCGAATGGATGAAGTCCTGAAATTTCATGGGATCACGCAAGAAAAATACCGGCGTGTTGTTCCCCACCATGTCGTAGTTGCCTTCACTGGTATAGAACTTCAGGGCAAAACCACGCACATCGCGCCAGGTATCGGGGCTGCCGCTCTCACCGGCGACGGTGGAAAAGCGTGCCAGGACGTCGGTCTTGGCGCCGGGCTGGAACAGCACCGCTCTGGTGTAGGCACTGACATCCCCGGTCACCTCAAAATGGCCGAACGCTCCCGACCCCTTGGCATGAGGCTGGCGATCCGGGAGCATCTCGCGATTGAAATTGGCCATCTGCTCCATCAGGTAGTGATCGTGGAATAAAATCGGCCCATCCGGACCGACGGTGAGGGAGAACTCATCACTTGACACCGGGATCCCGCCATCATTGGTTGTGGGTTTGCGCTCACGTTCTTGCATAACTGCTCCTCCGCTTGTGGACAATCATTCTGCTCATGTAACGGCAGGGCTTACCTGACAACATCTGCGTGTGGCCTGTACCCTGCGCGAGGCTGAAAAACACAGTAAAACTATACCAGCGAATAGCTTATTCACAAGCAGTTGCGCAGGCGTTTTCTCCCCCTGTTTTGTCACTTTGCCCCACGGTTATACAAGTAAGTTGCTGTCCATGGTATAGTTCCTGTGGGGGCCAGATCTTTTCGCTTCTGCGCCCCCATCCGGCTCCATAAACCCTACATCAGGAGAGCGTGTGAAGCAAACGCTGGAAAAACAGGCCGAAGTTCTTGAGGTGATTGACACCCTGTCCAGCGGCTTCCTGCAGGGCAAGGTCAAGGCTCTGCGCCTGGCTATAATCGCGCTGCTCGCGGATGGGCATTTGCTCCTCGAAGATATCCCCGGTCTCGGCAAAACCACCCTGGCGCTGGCGCTGTCCCGCGCGCTGGGGTTGTCGTTCGGGCGCGTCCAATGCACCAGTGACCTGCTCCCCTCAGACATCACCGGTCTATCTATTTTTGACCGCGAACAGAACAACTTTCGCTTTATCGAAGGGCCGATCTTCAACCACATTCTGCTGGCCGACGAGATCAACCGCGCTATGCCGAAGACGCAAAGCGCCATGCTTGAAGCCATGGAAGAGCGCAACGTCACCATCGAAGGGATCAGTTATCCGCTCCCCGACCCCTTCATGGTAATTGCTACCCAGAACCCGACGGAGCAGATCGGCACCTACCCTCTGCCGGAATCCCAGCTGGATCGGTTCCTCATCACCACCGGAATCGGCTATCCACCCGCAGCGCTGGAAAAACAGATTATCCGCAGCGGTGGTATTCGTGAAAAGATCCTCGACATCAAACCGCTGCTCAGCCATGCCGACATCCATCTGGCCAAACAGGCGGTCCAGGCCATCTATCTCGATGACAAGCTGGTCGACTACCTGCTGGCCATCGCTGAAGCAACCCGCGCCCACCCCTTTATCAGCGCTGGAATTTCGACGCGCGGAGGGATCAGCATGGCCGCGGCGGCACGCGCCGCCGCCTACCTGGATGGACGGGAGTACGTCCTCCCCGAGGATGTGAAACAGATCGCCGTGCCGGTGGGCGCCCATCGCCTGATTCTGCACCATGAGCATCAATCCCTGGACAAACGTGAGGTGCTGGCATCGATTCTCAACAACGTACCCGTGCCTATGGTCTGAAACTGACCAAAGCAGGAACCCTCTACATCGTCATGACCCTGCTGCTCGGCTTCGGGGCGGTCAATACCGGCAACAACCTGCTCTATCTGCTGGTGGCGGCACTACTCGGATTCATGGCGGTTTCGGGGCTCCTCGGCCACTGGAATCTGAAAGATATCCAGGTAACCCTGGAGCCACCGGATGAAATCTACGCCGCGGTGGAGACGTTGATGCGGGTGCGGGTGCATAACCGGCACCGTCTGTTACCGGTTTTTCTGCTCGATCTGTATTTTGACGCACAGACCTCCCGTACCGGCCACCTGCCCCTGCTCAAAAAAGGGGAGCGGGAGTCCATCGGCGTTCCGATCACCTTCAACGCCCGGGGCAAACATCAGCACCAGCACTTGACCATCAGCTCCGCCTTCCCCATCAACTTTTTTGTCCGCCGCCGGGTGCTGGAGCTTAACCAGAGCGTCATCGCCTTTCCCCGTCCGCTGGTGTGCCGGCAACCAGGGGCTACCGACCAGGCACAACGCGCAGGGGCGCTGGAGAGTCAGATGAAAGGGACCGATGGCGATATCAGTCGCATCGGTAACTATCAGGGCACCGAGCCGCTGAAGATGATCCACTGGAAACTGAGCGCACGCCATGACAGCCTTAAAATCAAGGAACTCTCCAGCCTGCAGCACCCGCCGGTGCAGATCGAGCCGCTGACCCTGCCGGGAACCGGACTGGAACAGCAACTGCGCTGCGCCACTTATCTGATCAACGACCTGACCCGGCGCAACCGGCCGGTCGGATTGAAGTTAGGCGCAGTAACCCTGCCCCCCGCGCTGGGGCCGGGGCACAAGCTGCGTTTACTCAAGGAATTGGCACTCTATGCTCAGGATTAAAACGCTCCTCACCATCCTGACCTATCTGGTGGTTGTCCTTGGGGTGATTCCACTGTTCCCCTGGCTGGACGCGCCAGTGCAGTTCAGCGCTGTGGGTGCGTTCTGCGCTGGGTTGCTTGCAGAGCGGCGCCAGCGCTACCTGATGGGCCCACGCCTGGCCACCGTTCTGACCTGCGCTTTTTTTGCCGTTTATCTGGTTCAACTCAATTTTAATAACGTGGTGGCACCGGTTGTCAATCTGCTGGTCCTGCTGCTCAGTATCCGCCTGGTCACAGAGAAGCAGGGGCGTCACTATCTGCAGATTTTCGTATTGGCGCTGTTCTGTCTGGCCGGTTCTTCCCTGCTGAGCTTGAGTATGCTCTATCTCCCGGCGCTGATTCTGATGATCTTCGGCGTCACCATTGGGCTGGTTTTGCTGACTTTTTTCCAGCGCGACCCCAGCTTACGCCTGAGTCGGGCGCAAAGTACAAGCCTGCTCAAAACTGCGGCGATTCTCCCTACCGGTTCGTTGCTATTGATGTTGGGGCTTTTTTTCATCCTGCCACGCACCCAGTTCCCGCTGTGGAATTTTCTCAACCCCGATGCCGCAGCCACCGCTGGCTTCAGCGAACAAGTACGCCCGGGTGCCTTTGTCAGCAGCGCCGCCAGCAAAAACATGGCGTTTCGGGCTGAATGTGAAGAGATGGGCGCCGAAGACCTTTACTGGCGCGGCACGGTTCTCAACACCATCGAAGGTTCGACCTGGAAGCGCACGGTCCCATCGCAGGGGCGCGAACGCGTGGCTGGAGGCATTCCGGTCACCTGCACCATCACTCTGCCGGCCACTGCCACCCAGTTTTTATTCACCCTGGATCGACCCGTTGCGCTGGAGGGCCTCCAATATCAGCAGCACAGCGATCAGGTGTTCCTGTCACGCCGACCGTTACGCAAAAGCGTCAGTTACCGGTGTCAATCGCGTCTGGGGGGAGCATTGGAGCAGCTTTCCACGCCGGATGTAGACCTCTATCTGGATGTGCCTGCCAGCGTAGCGCCGCGGGTGCTGCAGGTAGCGGAGCGGATTCGACAGCAGGCTGAAACCCCGCACCAGCGCATCGCCCTGCTTGAGGAGTTCTTCCGTCAGCAACAGCTGAATTATGCCACCACCGATCTCCCCGGAGTCGCTGCACCCATAGATGAATTCCTGTTTGCTAAAAAGCGGGGCTATTGCGAGTTTTTTGCCTCTTCCTTTGCTCTGTTACTGCGCCTGAGCGAGGTGCCGACACGTCTGGTGGGTGGCTATCATGGAGGGGAATACAACAATTTCGGTGGCTACTATCTGGTTACAGAAGATATGGCGCATGTGTGGGTGGAAGCTCTGGTTGATGGGCAGTGGCAGCGTCTTGACCCCAGCCGTCTTGCGGCCAATGCCGCGACCACGCTGCTCGCTTCGCGCCAGCAGGGGCTGTCTCTGGTCAAACGCACCCTGGACAGCCTCGAATATATGTGGACGCAGGTGGTAATCACCTACGACTTAAACACCCAAATCAACCTGGTGCGTAGCAGCGGCATCCGCCTGAAAGGTATGGCCCCCAAAACAACCACGTTACGCCGCGCCGGGCTGATCATTTTGCCCTTGCTGCTTGGCGGCGCCGCCGTGCTGTGGTGGCGAACACATCAGCGTCTGACCCCTCAACAACGTCTGTTGCAGCGCTATCAGAATGCTTTGCAGCAGCGCTACAAACTCGCGCACATCCCTCCTGCCAGCGGTCTGGTGGAGCTGGCGCTGGAATTAGATGACCCTCGCTGCCTCATCTTCGCGCGGCGCTACAGCGCCATGCTTTACGGCAAGCACCCTTTAAGCGCGGCAGAGTTCCGCCAGCTTGATGCCCTCGTCGCCGAAATCCGCCAGGGGCAGGATAAAAACAACTGAAAATCATACCGAATCAGGATCACGCAGAATGGCGGTAAACATCTGCTTATCTGCAGCATCTGAGGCAAGAATCAGAATTATCTTGACTATCTTGGTACGCCCCTGTGCATCCTTAATATTGTGCAGCCCCGCCATTTTGTGGCTTTGCACTTTGCTGTTACGGATTAAATTCGCGATGCTTTGGTGCAAACTTTCAGCGTTATCAAGGTAGTCGAAGAAGTTCTCTCCGAGCAGTCGTTCCCTTGAAAGGCCGAGCAGCTGTTCCGCTTTCTGGTTGGAAATGACTATTTTGCCATTGGCCAGAAAAGTGACAATCGCGGATCTGGTTGCCTCGATCAGGGTGCGATAGCGATTTTCGGACTCTTCACGCTGCAGGGTGGTACGGTTCAGCTCTGCCATCATCTCATTGAAATCAGCGAGCAGCTGCCCAATTTCATCCCTGGAATCCGTTGTCGGTATGCGTTCAATGAGACTGCCGGTGGTCGTAATTTTGTGTATAGTAGCCGATGCTGTCTTGAGGCGGCCCAGAATAAGGTGCCGGACCGCCAGATAGGACACCAGGACAAACAGCAACAGTATTCCGGCCCGGTAACCGAGTTCCTGTTTAAAGTTGGCGGCTACTTCAGCATACACCGAACTCATCGGCTTGGTAAACGATACGGCCCCCATGATATCTCCAACCTTGTCATTATACGATGGGTGCCCCTTTGGAAAACGCTTTTGAATATACGTGGGAGCAGACTCATAAGTGCCATGGCATTTCAGGCAGGATTGGTCCGCAATCTGGGCTTGCAGATACCGAAACACTTTTTTACCATTGAGCTCGGTCACAGTATAAAATTCGCTTTGTGTAGCGCGGGGGAATTCTTTTAAATGCTTGGTTTCGAAGGCATCCGGCTTATTGGCGGGGTTCCGGTAGGCCAGCGCAACCTGGCGGATGGAGTAATTTGCGTTTTCAGAAATTTTCTGCGCGATCTGGTTGGTGACCACCTCAGGGACAAGAGCGTAATTGTGCTCCGGCTCATCGCGCACAATACTGGACATGTGGTTCAATATTGTAATCAATTCGTTGGAACGGCTCCGCGCTTCCTCCAAAGCAAGGTTCTGCGCCGCTCCCTGCTGTTTTTGGTAGGTTAAAAAGGCGGTTACAAGAAAAAGTCCGACCAAGAGCGCCGAAAGAATCAAATTAAATTTGGTGCTGAGCCTTAGATAATCAGTTTTTGCCATCGGCGTTGACTCCCCCTGGACCCTTTGGCCCCGACTTCTTCTTGGCGTTTCCTCTGGTCACTTCTTCTACTTCCTGCTGTGCACTTTACCGCACTGTTGCGCACTATACCACCAGATAGAGCTGCTGCAAAATATTGACTTGGCAATTCCCTTTCGGTTTCGGGGTCAGCTCCGCGCTTGTGTAGGTATCCTTTCCCTTGAATTCTGAAAAAGTGGAGCCTTCACGAAACTTAAGATTCAACCACTCGCGCTAAATTGGCGCTCGCTGAACAACTGTGCCTTCACGCAACAGATATTCTTGCAGGAAGCCGCTTCTGCCGCGTGAAGGCATATAATGGCTGACTTCGCCCTCGGGTGAAGATTTATTCGGCCTAATATTGGCCTGCGCCGAGAAGATCTCCTGTTGCGCGGTGGAGTTGCGCTTTGGCGATATGGTAGTTCCAGCGCGCTTCCACATCGGTGGCTTCGGCCCGGGCCAACGCGGTCTGCGCGTCCAGCAGATCGGTGATGGTTCCCGCTCCAACCTCATAGCGTTTGCGGGTCGTGCGCATGCTCTCCTGCGCATCTTTGACCAAAACCTCGGCCGCCTGGATGGTCTCAAAACTCTCGATCAATTTTGAATGCGCGTTCCAGACTTCCCGCCGCACCTGCTGGACAAGACTCAGCGTCTGTGCCTCTGTCTGTCTCAATTCCGCCTGTGTCTGTGATAGCTTATGTTTGCGTGCAAAACCGGCAAACAACGGCAGCTCCAAGCTCAAACCGGCCAGCCAGTCCTCATCTTCGGGGAGAAATGTGTCATCGCGCCACCCATAGTTGCCATAGGCCTCCACTGTCGGTCCAAAGGCGCTTTTGGCCTCATCGACCCGATGGCGGCGCGCCGCGATCCCATACAACGCCGCTTTGAGCTCCGGGCGCATCTGGACAGCCTGCGCAAAGGCCTGGTTAAGCACTATCTCCGCGGGTGAGCCGATTTTTTCAGGACGCGCATCTACCTCAATGGACAATTCAACCGGCAACCCCATTGCGGTGTTCAAATCCCCACTGGCGATTCGAACCAGGTTTTTGGCCCGCACCAGTTCCAGCCCGGAGTCAGCCACTTCAACCTGGGCGCGATATACATCTGCGATGGGGACCGCTCCTGTTTCGTGGCGCGCTTTCGTCAGGCGCAGATGATCCTCGGTCCGGGCTAGATTTTTTTGTGCCACCGCCAGATTTTCTTTGGCGGCCACCAGGCTGTAAAACGACTGGTGAACATCGAGGGCGATGTCCTGGCGGATTCTGGCGGCATCCTCCTCAGTTACCCCCTGTTCAGCGATGGCCGCACGCAGGCTGGCGCGTCGCGCCCCAAAGTCAAATAGGGTCAACCGCGCTTCGAGCCCCGCGCTCCAGTCATCGGTGGGGCCAATCTGGTCTGACGTCATGGGAACTCCGCTCGGCAGAAAGGCATGGCTCTGCCAACGGTCATAACCGGAGGTAAGCCCCAAGGTTGGATAGTAAGGCGCGCGTGCCACCCCGACCGCTTCTTCAACCGCGACAACACCTTCTTTTGCGGCCCGGTTCAATGGATTCTTGTCCAGTGCGATCAGAACACAACCCTCAAGGGTTAGCCACCGCTCCCCGGCGCGCACCAAAGAAGGAGATCCGCCCCCTTCCGGCATTGATATTTCTGCTGGTTTGGGGCTCGGGGTTGGCATCGAGGCGTGTATTAATTCGTCAATTTGCGGGACATCTGGTTTATGATACCCGGCACATCCCGGCGTCAGGAAAAGGACGCAAAGCAATACACCTAGCTTAACCCGCCCATTAGTAAAAAATGCCTGCGTGCGCATATCAAGCCTCCTTCAATTTTTAGTAAATTTGAATTTTGTTTTAAGCCTGCGTTTTTTTGAACCTGCTGGAGGCCAACCACAGCGTCACCAGACCCATCGCCAGTAACGCAAGCATCTGGGGCCAGAGGATCTCCGGCCCGACCCCTTTGAGAAAAATGCCGCGGATAATCACCAGAAAGTAGCGCAGCGGATTTAAATAGGTCATCCACTGGATCACCGTCGGCATATTGGCGATGGGGAACATGAAGCCGGAGAGGAGCACCGCTGGAAAGTAAAAGAAGAACGTGCTCATCATCGCCTGCTGCTGGGTCTGGCTGACTGTGGAGATCAGCAGCCCGATGCCCAGCGTCGTCATCAGATACAGGCTGGTGGCGAAGAAAAGCAATCCCAGGTTGCCGCGGATGGGCACGTCGAACCAGAACACCCCGATCAGGGTGATCAGGATCACATCGGCAAAGCCGATCAGGGCAAAGGGCACTGTTTTGCCGAGAATAAACTCCGCCGAGGTGATAGGGGTGACCATGATCTGTTCCATGGTGCCGATCTCTTTTTCACGCACCACCGCCATGCTGGTGAGCATCAGGGTGATGAGCATCACAATGATGGCGATCACCCCCGGCACATAAAAATTCCGGCTCTCAAGGTTTTCATTGAACCAGGCCCGGGTCTGCATTTCCACCTTGCCGAGCTCCTGGGGGGAACCGGTAAGGCGCGCGGCCTGTGTCTGCAGGATTTTTCTGGAAAATTCACTGACGATTTTCGCGCTGTAATCAAGCACGATCCCGGCGGTGTTCGAATCGGTACCATCGACGATGATCTGCAGCTGGGCTGTGCGTCCGGCACGCAGATCATCCTCAAAGCCGCTATTCATCCGAATAATAGTGCGCACCTTCCCCCGGTCCATCAGATCCCGCGCGCGCTCTTCCGTCGCGACATATTCCCGGATGTCGAAATATCCCGAGTTGACAAAACTGGTCAAGAGCTCCCGACTGGCCACGCTGTTATCCAGATCGTAGACCGCAGTGGACACGTGCTCGACGTCGGTGGTGACCGCATAGCCGAAAACCAGCACCTGAATGATCGGCATCATGAAAATGACCCCTTTCATCTTCGTGTCCCGGAAGATCTGGATAAATTCCTTGATAAGCATATGCTTGACACGTTCCCACATGATTACACCAACTTTTTCTTGAATTTGAGGTTGGCCCAAACCACCATCAGGACACTGAAAGCCACCAACAGCGCGGCCTCCGTCCACAGAATCTGCAAGCCAACCCCTTTCAGATAAATGCCTTTTAGGAGCACGACGAAATAGCGGGCCGGGATCAGATAGGTAAGCAGCTGAATGGGCCTGGGCATGTTGCTGATGGCATACATGAAATCCGACAGCAGAAAGGAGGGGAGAAAGGTAAGCACCATGGCCAGCTGGCTGGCGAGCAACTGGCCCCGGGTCAGAATACTGATCACCATCCCCATGAACAGGGCTCCGGTGAGAAAAATCGCCGCCATGCCAAACAGCAGGAAAATACTGCCGCGCAGGGGTACATTGAAAAGGAATTCTCCCATCAGAACCGACAGCAGCACATCAAACATGCCGATGACAAAATAGGGGATAAATTTACCCAGAATCAACTCCGACCCCTTTACCGGAGTGGAAATCAGCTGTTCCATGGTGCCACGTTCCCATTCGCGTGCGACGGTGAGGGAGGTCAGCAGCGCGGCGATTACCATCATGATAACGGCGATGAGTCCGGGGATGATATAGTTTTTAGACTCCATGTCCTGGTTGTACCAGGTCCGTGGGCGCAGATCCGTCGGCAATTGGAGGTCCCGCGCCCCGCTGCGCCGCACCTCGCGCAGCGCGACATCCTGAGAATAGGTAGCCGCGATGGTATCGGCATAGCCGATGGCGATGGTCGCCGTGTTGGAGTCGCTGCCGTCCACAATCAACTGCACGGAAGCCGAGCGGCCCGAATCGATGCGGCGGGCAAAATTTTCCGGGATCACCAGCGCAACTAAAGCCTGCATGGAGTCAACGGCATGTTCCAGCTCCGGGTAGCTGCGCACGTAATCACGGATGGAAAAATAGGCCGAGCCGTCAAACCCACTGATAAACTCACGGCTGGCGTGGGACTCGCTGCGGTCCCAGATCACGATCGGCACATCGTCCACATCCAGTTTCAGCGCATAGCCGAACAACACCAGCAGCAGCATCGGGATCGCAATCGCCATCGCCAGACTCCGAGGATCGCGAAAGACATGAATAAACTCCTTGCGGGCCACCGCCCAAACGCGAATGGGTCTCATCCCTGCACCTCCTGTTGCGGCTGATCGGCGCGGTCACGGGTCTCGATGAGGGAAACGAACAAATCTTCCATTGAGGGGACGATCTTTTCTACCCGCTCCACCGCGTAGCCTTGCTTGGATAAAAATTCGCGTAACTTTGGTGCCATCGCTTCACCATCCTCGACAACTACGTGCAGACCGCGCCCGAACAAGGCCACGCTCCCCACGCCGTCGACCTGC
>Ga0265293_10004782_pt1 | contig 23477 bp, 21 predicted proteins | sample Munlanlewell138R_FD_192505 | JGI IMG/M metagenome (GOLD analysis project Ga0265293, IMG submission 192505) | Leachate microbial communities from a municipal landfill in Southern Ontario, Canada - Leachate well 138R | ecosystem: Engineered > Solid waste > Landfill > Unclassified | place: Canada... | reverse complement strand
TGTTTTTACAAACACCGCCTTCTTCTATTGTAAGAATTGCTGAAATCTTATTATCTTTATTATTTTTAATTAAATCATCATAATTCAATGCAAGTTTAAGATGTTCACATTCACAAATTTTTTCATAAAAAGTATCAATTAAATTAATACAAGCTTCGAAAGGATTCTCACAATCAAAAAACACAAACATAGCAAAGCATTGAGCAAAATAATTACCACTCAAAAGCTTTTTTTGATCAACTTGTAACTTGTTTTCCTTTAATGATATATCAATACCTTCTTTTCTTTTTAAACGATCTATAACACTTATCGTGTCACAATGCAAATCTAAAATAGCCATAATTTCTCCTTTATAATTACTTAATATATTTATTAAGTATTTTAGTTTATGGTTTGATTATATCATAAATGAAATTAATATAATAAATAAAAAAAGAAATAGTCCTTTCACTATTTCTTTTAAAAAATTAATCTTCAATTTTTCTTTTTACTTTTTTTCTCAAATCAATTCTTGGAATAATTATAATTCTTTTACATGTCGTGCATTCCAACTTATAATCTACACCAACCCTAATAACTTTCCATGTTTTTCCACCACAAGGATGTAATTTTTTAAACTCTAAAATGTCATCTATATTATAATTTTTTATTTGCTTTTCCATCTACTACAACCAAATGATTATATGGGATCTCAATATTATTATCATCAAATACTTCTTTTACAAATTTTGTAATTGCTCTTTCAACAGCATAATGTTCTTCAGGTAATGTTTTAGAAGTAATTCTAATACTTACTCCACTTTCCCCAAGCGATATAACGCCTAAAACATTAGGACCTTCAATAATTTGAGGAAATTCTTCTTTCATATTTCTTAATTTATCATCAAGCAAACTAATTACTTTACTAATATTCTCTTCATATGCAACATCTACTTCAACAATTGCAATTGATGGATTTTTTGAAAAATTAATTGATTGATCTATTGTACCATTAGAAAATACTGCTACACTACCTTTCCAATTAATAATTCTTGTTGAACGAATACCAACCTCAATAACGCGTCCCTTAAATCCTCTTACTTCAACAACATCACCAACATCGAATTGATTATCAAAAACCATTGATATTCCTGCAATTAAATCTTTAACTAAAGTTTGAGCACCAAATCCGACTGCCAGTCCTATAATTCCAGCACCAGCAATAATTGGTCCTAAATCAATTCCCCATTGTGATAAGATTGCAGCAACACCAATAAAAACAAATATCACTTTAAAAATACTTTTTAATAATCTGGCAATTGTTGCCTTTTTTCTTTGATTAAAACTTTTAGATTTTTCATATTTGCTAAAAAACCATCTGTTAATAAATAAAACAATAATTAAAACTAATAATATAATACCTGTAACAATCAAAGGAGTAATTCTATTTATAAAAAAATCTCCGATATCTTGCCATATTGTTAAAAAAATCAAACTATTCATATAATTTTTTCATATAGAATTTGTTTCTTATATCTATATATTCCTTTCTATTTTTTTTCTTTATCTAATCCTAGCAACTCAAGTGCAAGTTTACGATATTCTCTACTACCCCTAGAATTATAAGCAAAACTTATAACATCTTTTCCATAATATTGAGCTTCTTGTAAATGACTTGATCTGTTAATTACTGTCTTAAAAGATTTTTCAGGAAACATTTCCCTAACTTTTTCTGCTATCTTATAAGAAAAAACATTTCTATTATCAAATTTAGTCAATAATATTCCTTCTACCACTAATGTTTTTTTAGATTTCTTTTTAATTGTTTGAATTTCATTAATTTTTTGAATCATAGCAATTAAATCATCATATGAAAAAAATTCACATTCTGTTGGTATAAGAACAGAATCACTTGCATAAAGTGCAACATCTACCAATAAGCTTAAACTAGGAGGACAATCAATTATAATATAATCATAAGCAGTGTTTTCTAATTTATTATGCAACATGAAAATACTTTCTCCATTACACATTATAGTTTTTTCTACTTCATTAAGTTTTATTGATCCCGGAATAATATCTAAATTCTTATTTTTTGTAATGTATCTACAACTTTCAATATTATCTTCAAAAAATAAATTTGCAGAAGATTTTTTAACATCTTCACGAGTAAAACCAAGCCCCACTGCGGCATTTGCTTTTTTATCTAAATCAATTAACAAAACTTTAAAATCATTACGCGCAATTGCTGCCGCAAGATTAATTGCAGTCGTTGTTTTACCAACTCCTCCTTTTTGAGATGCTATTGAAATTATTTTACTCATATTATCTACCTACTTCAATGGACTTTTTTTTATTATAGCATATCTTCGCGGATAATCACTGGACGTTTTATTTTTTTTGTTAATTATTATCAATGCTCTATTTCCCATATCTTCATCTAAATTATACAACTTAATGGCAAAAATAGAACTTTTTAATTTTTTAAGCCCTGTTTGTGCTTTTTCAATTTCATCCTCATAATTAATGCCTTTCATGGCAACAAAATTGCCTTCGACTTTAACATAAGGAATGCATAATTCCATTAAGATAGGGAGTGTTGAAACAGCTCTAGCTACAACTAAATCAAAATAATCTTTATATTTAATATCTATTTCTTCAACTCTTTCATTTAATATATACACATCATCTAATTTTAACATATCTACAACCATTTTCAAAAACATAGTTTTTTTTCTATTTGACTCAACTATAACTAATTTAAGATGTGGATATTTAATTTTTAAAGGTAAACCTGGAAATCCTGCGCCACTACCAATATCACAAATATTAACAATTTTACTAAAATCCATCACATTAATAATCTCTAAAGAATCACAAAAATGTTTAATATAAACTTCTTTTTTTTCAACAATACTTGTAAGATTATATTTTCTGTTTTCAGCAATTAATAATTCATAATATTTTTCAAACTGTTTTAATTGAATTATATCAAGTTCATATTTTTCTAAATAACTATTCAAACTTATTACCCTCCAAATATATTAGCAATATAGATATATCACTTGGATTAACACCACTAATTCTTGTAGCTTGCGAAATATTTTCTGGACGCACTTTTTTTAATTTTTCTCGTGCTTCACTCGCAAGATTTACAATATTGTCATAGTTTATTTTTCTAGGAATAATTTTGCTTTGCAAAGACTTAAGCTTACTAGCTTCTTTATATTCTTTTTCAATATAACCTGCATATTTAATTTGAATTAAAGCTTTTTCAAATACATCCTTTGAATATTCTAAATTAAGTCCTAAAATATTAACTAAATCAGCAAAATTACTATCTGGTCTTCGTAAAAATTCTTTTCCTGATATTTTTACATTTATAACTGATTTATTATTTTTGGTTAAGTATTCATTAATTTCTGGTTTTGCAGTTATATATACCTTATCAATTAATTCAATTAAATTATTAATATCATTTTTCTTTTTTAAATATCTATCATATCTTTCTTTGGATATTAAACCTGAATTATATCCATATTCTATTAATCTTTCTTCAGAATTATCATGTCTTAATAACAACCTAAATTCTGCTCTAGACGTTAATAACCTATATGGATCTTTAATTCCTTTAGTAATTAAATCATCAATTAAAACTCCAATGTAAGCTTCGTCTCTTCTTAATATTAGTGGGTTTTTATTGTTGATTTTATTAGATGCATTAATGGCAGCAATTAAGCCTTGACAAGCCGCTTCTTCATAACCACTAGTTCCATTAACTTGTCCTGCAAAAAATAAATTTTCTATATCTTTTGATTCTAAAGATGCATTTAATTGAGTAGGATCTATCGCATCATATTCAATAGCATACGCATATTTAGCAATTACAGCATTTTCTAGTCCAGGCAAACTCTTAACTAGCCTATCCTGAATATCATTAGGAAATGAAGTAGACAAACCTTGAATATAGATTTCATCAATATATAGTGATTCTGGTTCTAAAAATACTTGGTGTCTATCTTTAGTGTTAAATCTAACTACTTTGTCTTCAATAGAAGGACAATACCTTGGTCCAACTCCTTCCACTAATCCTGAATACATACTTGATTTATTTAAATTTTTCATGATAATTTCTTTAGTTTCGCTTGTTGTATAAGTAAGATAACAAGGTTGTTGATTTTCATATTTAATTACATCATTATCTTTTGTTTCTTCACTAAATTTCCAAAATTCATTATCTCCTGGCTGAATTTGTAAATTTTCAAAATTAATCGTATCTTTTTTTATTCTTGGTGGAGTTCCTGTTTTAAGCCTAATTGTTTGAAATCCTAATTCTCTTAATGAATTACTCAACCCTGAACTAGTTCTTTGTTGATCTGGACCTTCTTTTCGATAAGTATGACCAACTAATATTTTAGAAGACATATATACACCTGTTGCAATAATTACAATTTTAGAATATATTAATTCTCCATTTTCTAACACGACACCTTTAACTTTTTTACTTTCAGTAATTAATTTTTCAACATACGCTTCCTTAAAATCTAAGTGTTCTTGTTCTAAAATTAAATTTTGCATATATTTAGGGTATTGAACTTTATCAACTTGAGCCCTAAGAGCTCTCACAGCAGGGCCCTTACTCATATTAAGCATTTTAATTTGAATTAGTTCCTTATCAATAGCTCGGCCCATTTCTCCACCTAAAGCATCAATTTCACGAACAACAACTCCTTTAGCAGGTCCTCCCATTGATGGATTGCATGCCATAGTTGCAATCATCTTGAAATTTCCTGAAATCAATAAAGTTTTATTATTTAATCTTGCACAAGCAAGAGCTGCTTCAACTCCTGCATGTCCTCCTCCAATTATTATAATATCATACATAATCGTCACCTTTTTCATATTTTAACATATAATCACTAATTTATTAATTAATTTTTTGTTTTCTTGTTAAAAAAGAAGCTGCCTGAACAGCTTCTACTTATATTTATTTAATTTACAACAATCTTTGTAGTAAAGAATACTTGATTATTATCATTATCAACAGCTTCTAAATGATATATTCCTGTCTCAGCAACATATAAGAAAGTATCAACGAAATCCCCATAAATGGTGTGTACTTTAGCTCCATCTACAACTCCGCCATCACCAACAATAACTCTCCAAGAAAAATCTGTAATATTATACGCAGTTTCAAATTCATAATCAAAATTTGTTAAATTCCCACGGAAATAATATTCATAATCTTGCTCATCTATTTTTATGACTTCACTACCTAATGTTTTATCAAGAGTTACTGACTGCTCAGAAATATTTAAAGTTAAAACAACTGACTGCAAATCCGGATAAGAACTTGAGTATTTATGAGTAATAAATAAATCAGTGCTACCTGGTTTTATAGGTATTAATCTTATTTGTGTTTCTCCAGTACTGCTCGGTTGCGAGATGTTAGTAATAATTGCAACACTTGGATCTCCAACAATAAATTCCAAATCTTGATAAGCTTGAAGTGGTATCACTTTTGCAGTAATAACAATTTCACTTCCAAACGCTAAATATTTATTTCCAGTATTATACTCTGTTACAGTTTTAATTTGACTATCGTCATAAAAATTAACAGTCTGTTTTAAAACCGAAGGGGCAGAAACAATTGAAATATTTGTAGGTATAGGTCTTGCTGTGATTTTTACAGTGACATCTGTAAATACTGTATTATCAGCACTGGAAACTACCCTAACTACAATCTCTCCATGATATATAGTTTTTAATGTAGCTATATTTCCAGCTTGAGTTAATGATCCTAAATCTTTAATTTCCGTATTTGTTATAACATCAAATACAGGAACTATATCTTGACTTATTATATTCCAAACTAAACTTGGATTGGCATTTGCTGGACTTACTTCAGCATTTAAAGTAGTACTTTGGCCAGCAGTAACAGCAACTAAATCAGCAGTTATTAAATTTATAGATTCTGCTGGAGCATAAGTGAAATTTAAAGTAATTGAACCTTTCACACTTCCATCAGCTACAGATGTTGCTGTAATAATAGCACTAACATTTCCTGAGCCAACAGAATTACAATATACTAACCCAGTTTTTGCGTCCACTGTTACATTTGTTGTATTAGAACTCCAAACAACTTCTGGATTAGAAGTACTTGGAGAAACATTAACTTTTAATTTAATAGATTCTCTTAAATAAGCATTTCTAATATTTACTTCTGCAGCTTTAGAATTATTTTCTTCTATCTCTACAGTCAAACTAGTAATTGGTGTATATTCAACATGAATTGCCAATTTTGCGGTTGTTTTACCATCTAATGAAGTAGCAACAACGAACATATCACCACCAACAAAAGCTGTAAAAACTCCATCATCTCTAATAATAATTTTATCAGAAACTATTTTTTTGTGATTTATGTCTTCAACACTCCATATTACTTTATTATTAATTTCAGTTTCTGGGCTAAGAATAAAATCAAAATCCACAGGAGTATTTAATTTAATTTGATATCTTGGATTTTCGTCTGTTGGAGCAACAATATCTTCTGGAGCGATTATTTTAATTGCAGATGTTTTAGGCATAATAACTTCAACAATAACAGTAGCAGCAACATTTCTTTCAACAATAGATGCTCTAATAGTTACCTCTCCTGGCTTAATTGCCAAAACTGACAATCCATCATTAGAATCAACGTTCATAAAGACAATATCATCTTCGGAATCAATTAACTCATATGTGATATCGTCCCCTTTTTCAAAATTACCAGTTACTGATAATGGTTTTGTATCTCCAACCTCTACGGTAACTTGATGATTTTCAAATCGAAAAATATCTGTTGTTCCCTTTTTAGCACATCCTCCTAAAACAACTAACAACACAATTATAAATATAAATTTTATTTTTTTCATTTAGTTTTAATATAAGATATCTTATATTTCTCCTTTCTAAAAGTGTTTATTTACTATTTAATTACATGTTTTATTATATCATAAAGAGGTTTTTTTGTTAAGTATTATTTCTCAGTAAAAAAAAGAACTAAATTTATAATTTACATAAACTAGTTCTTATTATTTAAAAAACTTTTTAATATATTATTCTAAAAAAGAAGTTAAAGATTCAATAATTGCTTCAGCACCTTGTGATACATATCTAACAATAAATGTTTCTCCTGTATTATCAACAGATAAAAGCGCAGGAGTAGAGCCGATATAAAGATCATTCCATTTAGTAACATTATTAACATAAAAAGCGCCATTAGTTCCTTGACCATCTACACCAGAATAACTTCTATATACTAATGATTCTTCTCCTTTACTAACATCAAACCCATAAACCTTTCTTTTATCTTTAAACCTATCTTCTTTTAATACATTATTATACTGAATAACTACTTCCATGGCTTCATCACAGCCAACACAATTTTCTTTATGAACAAAAATTAAATACTTTCCTTCTTGATCAAACAATTCACTTCCTTTTAAATTTTTTACACTGTAACTGTTACACCCCATCAAAAGAAAACTAAATAATAATAATAAGACACTCCCAAATATTTTTCTCATATATTCTCCTTATACTCATATCCAATAAGATTGTACTTTTTATTCTTGAATTGCATAGTTCTATTCAATTTTTTATTTAAAACAAACCCACTTTTTAATAACACTTTACCAGAATTTATATTCTTATCAATATGTGTTGCTATAATTTTATTATATCCTTTATCAATCAACAAAGGTATAAATGCTTTTACTGCTTTAACAGCCAATCCTTGAAACCAATATTTTTGATTTAATCCATATATTATTTCACATTGTTTTTTTGTTAATCCCACTTTTGATATACCTATATATCCTATCATTTCGTTTTGCGCATTTACTATTGCTAAACGATAATACATCTCTTTTCGATATTCTTCTAAAGTAGTATTAATTTTTTCCAATACTTCTAGATAAGACTTAGCAACATTATTTAGTAAATATTTTATAACATTTTTATTAGATAACATTTCATAATATTCAAAAAGATCAAAAGATGATATCTTTCTAATTGCAATATTTTCATATTTTGCTAAATAATTATTATCTTTATATTTGCTTATATAGTCATCAAAACATTTAATCATAATTCTATACTCATCTTTATGTAAATGATTAAATGTAACTTTTCCATTTTTTAAAGAATAAAACATTCTATAACCTATTAAGTTTTTAATAATAAGTGAAAAGCTAAACACAACTAGTAACATTGCTAAAAAAATAAAATAAACCTTTAAATTAAGAGATTCAGAAACAGTTAAATTTAATTTATTTATTAACAATACAAACGAAACAACTAACAAAGCAATAACCATAAAGAAAATTGATGGGAAAATTAAAACCACATTTGTAGCGTTCTTAATATTTTCTAAAAACGCTATCTTCTGATACACAGGATGAACATTAGGTATATATGAAGATATAATTTTATCTTTAGAAAACATTCTAAATGTATTTAATTTTAAAAGCCATTGTTTTCTAGAAAAACATTCACCATTATAAAAATACTTCCGTCCTTGTTTTTGCAAAACATTATTACCTTTTTCAATATCACTTAATGTATCAAGATTAATTACTAATTCTAGTTTATTCATAACAAACCCCTTATAAACTAAACCTCTTTAATTGTTTTAATTCTAATAATTGGATAAGGAAAATCTTGTAATCCTTCTTCATAAGTAATAGTCTTAACACAATCTAGTTCCATTAAAACGTCCATACTATCTTGATTTATGACTTTCCCAAAAGCTGCATAATTACCATCTAAATGAGGACATTGTGCTGTACATATAAAGAACTGATTACTTGCACTATTTTTATCATTTGTTCTTGCCATCGAAATTACTCCTGGCGTGTGTTTTAAATGATTATTAAATCCATTACTTAAAAACTCTCCCCTAATAGAAGGAATAGGTTTTTTAAGACGAACTTTTCCGTTTTCAAAATAATAACCTCCCCCTTGTACCATAAAATTTGATATAATTCTGTGAAAGATTAAATTATCAAAATACTTCTGTCTCACTAAATTTAAAAAATTATTAACAGTATTAGGAGCATATTGTTCCATTAATTCTATATCTATTTCTTTATTATTTTCCAATATTATTTTAATCATATTATATTTTATAAAAAATAAGCACTATTAATAAATAGTGCTTTTAAATTTTTTACTTTACAGCCTTCCCAACAGATCCAAACAATTTCATTTTTGTTTCTACTGCAATTTTAATTCCTACTGATGCTGGTCCCAAAATTTTTCTAGGATCATAAACTTCGTTATTAGTAGCCAGTAAAGCTCTTAATTCTCTTGCAAATGCTAATTGACATTCAGTATTTACATTAATCTTACTTGTTCCTCTTTCAATCGCTTTTTTAATTTGTTCATCTGGAATTCCTGTCCCACCATGAAGAACTAAAGGCTTATTTGTAGCTTCTTTAATTTCAAGCATTTCTTTAAAACCAAGTTTTGGTTCTCCTTGATATATACCATGAACACTACCTAAAGCTGGAGCAAGACAATCTACTTTTGTTTCATTAACTAATCTTACACATTCATCTTTATCAGCATAATTAATTCCACCAGTAATTCCATCCTCTGTTCCACCAACAGTTCCAACTTCTGCTTCAACTGAAACGCCCCTTGGACGTGCATAATCTACAACTTGTTTTGTAAGTCTAATATTTTCATCAATTGGATGATGAGATCCATCAATCATCACTGAAGTGAATCCAGCATCAATAGAAGCTTTACAACTTTCAAATGTTGTACCATGATCTAAATGAATAGCAACATCAACGTTAATTTTTAAATCTTTAATCATTCCTTTGACCATACCTACAACAGTATTAAACCCTCCCATATATTTAGCAGCTCCTTCTGAAACTCCTAAAATTACTGGTGAATTTAATTCTTCCGATACTTTTAAAATAGTTTTAGTCCATTCCAAATTATTAATATTGAATTGACCAACAGCATATTTTTCATCTTTTGCTTTGTTAAGCATATCTACCATATTTACTAAAGCCATAATATATATCCTCCTTTGACTTTTAATTATCTAATATAAAATAACCAACACCTAATATTTTTGTCCCTATATGAGCCCCAACAGCTGGTGTTACCATATGTAATTCACACTCTGCAACATCCTTATACTTTAATTGAAAGTAATCCAAAATTTGTTTAGCGTCTTCTTCTCTTAAAGTATGAAAAACAAATATCTTTACTTTTTTTGAATTCTTAATCTCTTCTTCAACAATACTAATTACTCTTTCAACTGCTTTTCTGTGTGTTTTAACTTTTTCTTTTGAAACAATCTTTCCTTCTTCTGTTATTTCTAGAACCGGTTTAATCTTTAATAAACCACCTAAAAATCCGCTTACGCCACTTAATCTACCATTTTTTACTAAATATGATAAATCATCTACAACAAAATATGCGTGACAATTTTTTATAAGATAATCTGAATAAGCCAATATTTCTTCAACTGTTTTTTCTTCTTCAACCATTCTTTTAGCTTCTATTGCTAAATATCCTTGTAAATATGTAGCAAGCTTAGTATTAACAACATGAATATTGATTTTTTCTTCATATTCTTGTTTCATGCTTTCAAATGTTGACCCAATAGAACTTAATTCATAAGATATCGCGTACATAATTATATCACTATAACCTTTACTTATTAGGTCTTCAATTAATTCCATAGTTTCTCCAACTGTTGGAGCCGAAGTTGATGGAATATCTATTGATGATGTAATCTTAGAAAGTTTTTCATAAAATTCATCTGCTTTAATATCAACACCATCGACAAAATGTTCTTCACCGAAATTTATTACCGAACGTAAAACAGGTATTTGGGGATCATATCCCAAATAATCAAGTCCAGCATTAACATCAGATACTATTGCAATTTTTGCCATTTAAAGTCCTCCTATATACCAATTGTTATTATAGCACTTTTATTATATTTATACAACGGAAAGAAATAAAAAAAGGGCTTTTGCCCTTTTAAAAGTTTTCCGATATGCTTTGTCCTTGCATATGTAATACTAAATAATCTGGTCCTCCAGCTTTAGAATCCGTACCGCTCATATTAAAACCACCAAATGGTTGATAACCTACAATTGCTCCAGTGCATTTTCTATTTAAATACATATTTCCCACATGAAATTCTTTTTTTGCTTTTTCTAAATTTATTCTACTAGAGGAAATTACTCCTCCTGTTAAACCATATTCAGTACTATTTGCAATTTTAATTGCTTCGTCAAAACTTTCTACCTTACAACAAGATAAAACTGGTCCAAATATCTCCTCATTCATAACTCTTGCTTTAAATGAAAGATCAGCAATTACTGTTGGTCTAATAAAATATCCTCTAATATCATCAAATTGCCCACCAGCCACTATCTTTCCTTCTTTTTTTCCAATATTTATATATTCTGAAATCTTATCAAATGCTGCTTTATCAATTACTGGCCCCATTTGGTTGTTATATTCAAGTGGATCTCCCATGTCTATTTTCTCTGTTTTTTCAATAATCTTTTCCATTAATTCATCATAAATGTTCTTATGAATAATTGCCCTTGAACACGCACTACATTTTTGGCCACTAAATCCAAATGCCGCTTTGACAATTTCTTCTGCTGCAAAATCAACATCAACGCCATCGTCAATTATCATTGCATCTTTCCCACCCATTTCAGCAATTACTCTTTTTAACCATATTTGTCCTTTTTGAACTTTAGCAGCCTTTTCATAAATAGAAATACCAACTTCTTTAGAACCTGTAAATGAAATAAATCTTGTTTTTGGATGATTTACAATATAATCACCAACCTCTGAACCTTTACCAGGAATATAATTAATAACACCATCAGGAAGTCCCGCTTCTTTCATTATTTCAACAAATTTATAAGCTATAACCTGGGTATTTGATGATGGTTTTAAAAGAATAGTATTACCTGATACTATTGCAGCAGAACTCATTCCTGTTAAAATTGCGATAGGGAAATTCCATGGTGTAATAATAGCTCCAACTCCAAGAGGTATATATCTATATTCATTTCTCTCCATTTTATCTCTACTTAAAATTTTATCATCGATTTTTTGCAATTCTAAAATTTGTCTTCCATAGTATTCTAAAAAATCAATAGCCTCTGCAACATCAGCATCAGCTTCAACCCAAGGCTTTCCTGCTTCAATTGTTAACAGTGCGTTTAACTCAAATTTTCTTCTTCTAAAAATACTTGCTGCTTTAAATAAAACATCAGCTCTCATTTGAGGATCAGTAAGTCTCCAAGTAGAAAATCTTTCTAAAGCTGCCTGCATTGCTTTTTCAGCTTCATCAATACTTGCTTGATGAATATAGCCAACAATTTCATTAAAATTAGCTGGATTTATTGACTTCACAATCTTTTTAGTCTCTATTTCTTTTCCATCAATAATCAAAGGATATGTTCTTCCTAAATATTTTTTTACAATATTAATACCCTCAAGATATTTTTTCCTATTTTCTTCACACTTAAAATTTGTTAATTCTTCTGTTTTATATGAATATATTGCCATTTTACTCTCCTTCTTATACAACTGATTTTTCATAAACAAATGTACTTTGTTTTTCAAATCTATCAATACTAAGTTCATTTATATCAATAGATAATTCTTCTCCTAAGATTATTTCTGATAACAACAATCCTGTCATTGGGGCAAACATAAAACCATGCCCACTAAATCCACAAGCTAAATAAAAACCTTTAATATTAGTTTTACTAATTATAGGTTGTCTATCTGGTGAAACTGTATACAAACCTGCCCATTGCCTTATTACTCTCAATTTTCCAATTGCTGGTAATAATTCACATACAGTTTTGCTCATTTCATCTAAAAATTGCCAACTAGATTCAATATTATGCCCCTTTTTTTCATTAAGAGTTGTTCTTCCCATTAGAAAACTCCCGTGTGGAACTTGTTGACAATAAAGATTTTTTCCAAAAGACATAACCATTGGACCTTGCATATTTTCTACAGGCTCAGTAACTAAAATTTCATGTCTTTCTGGATAAACATAAGCATTTATTCCCACCATTTCAGCAATTTCATTAGCATATCCTCCAGCTGCATTAATAACATTAGAAGTATAAATTTCTCTTTTATTAGTTATAACTTTTTCAATAATTCCCTCTTTAATAATAATATCTAAAACTTCTTCGTGAAAATAAAATTCTACCCCTAAATTCTTCGCAGCTTGATAAAAAGCATCAGTAATTAAAAAGGGATTTAAATGCCCATCAGTTTTACAAAAAGTAGCACTAATAAACGCATTTGTATTCAGATGAGGAACAATTTGCTTTGCCTCCTCTTTATTTAATTTTACAGAAGGAATACCTAACGAATTTTGCAGTTTTACATTCCTAGAGAAATCTTTATCTTCCTCCTCTGTAACAGCTAATATTAAATATCCTTTTTGTTTAAACTCTAGATCCTTATCATATTTTAATATTTCTTGAGCATGTTCAAAAAATTCTATACTTGCTTTTGCTAGTAAGCAATTCATCTTTGTTCCCCATTGTTGTCTAATTCCAGCTCCACATCTTCCTGTAGCTCCGGACGTCAAATATCCTTTATCAATTACAATAATATTTTTTTGATTTTTTTTAGCTAGATTATATGCAATACTACAACCACTAATCCCAGCACCAACAACAACATAATCAGCTTTCATTCTCAAAATTCTCCTTAATTTTCTCTATCTGAATACCCATTGTTAATGGCCTTGCTTTTGCTGTTTTGATATCTTCAGTTTTTTTATTAATAAATTTAGCTACTTCTTTTTGAAGTAATTGCATACAATTATTACCTTGGCAAGGCCCCATCCCAATTCTTAATAATCTTTTTAATTCTTCAACATCTGTATATCCTTTATTTAGATATTCATGAATCATTTCTAATGTTACGTCTTCGCATCGACAAATAATAATATCTTTTTTATTCATATACTTGTCTCCGAATTGTAGCAAAATCATAAATAATTTTATCATTAACAATAACTTCAACTAAAGCTGTTTTATTTTGTTTTTTGCCTATAATCACATTTGCTATTTTTGCTTTTCCGATGACTTCACCGGCGTGATCTATAGCATTCCAAATTTCATTTTTTTTCGGATATGGTATAAATTCATATGGTATTTTAAATGTTGCTTTTTTTCCATCAGTTTGAACGACTTTTATTGCTAATCCAGGACAACTAAAAACACATACTCCACAACCAGTACATTTATTAAAATCAATCACAGGAATTTGATTAATATCATCTCCAATATAAATAGCATTAAAAGGACATGATGTACTACAAGGATTGCAAGGTATTTTTTCATAACACTCAATTATTGCTTTTGGATTTAAAATTACAGTTTTTTCTGGAAAACAAGACTGAATTTGTTCTTTTGTTGGGAATCCTTTTTTCTCTAACATAGTTTATTCTCCAGCTTTTTTAATCCATTCCTTATTTTAGAACCGTAAGGTCCGTTTCTTAAAACATTTAATTGATTTTTAAAATCACTTAACTGTGATTCATAATCAATTATTTCAGTGCCTAATTTTTTGGTAGCAACTAAACCAACGATCATCCCTTCAACCATTGCACTACTTGCTTCTTCAATACCTGATGCATCTCCACAAACAAAAACATTTTCAACGCTTGTTTCAAACAAATCATTAGTAACTGCAACCATGCCTCCAAGTTCACTTATATATTTCATTTCAACACCAGCCATGCTTAATAAATTTGTAAGTGGAATTAGCCCGACAGCAATACACACACCATCAACTTTAATTTTTCTTTCTGTATTCTGAATTTCATTCCACTCATTATCTAAATTAATTAAAATTACTTCCTCTACTTTATCAATACCAATTGCTTTTTTTATAGTTGTTGAAGTAAGAATATCAACACCCAATCTTTTAATCTTTGAAGCATGAACTTTATATCCCGAGATCTTATCACTTGCTTCAACAATACCAACCACTTCTACGCCAGCTTGCATTAATTGATAACTTACAATTAACCCAATATTTCCACTTCCAACCATTAAAAGTTTATTCCCTGGTTTTATTCCATAAACATTCATTAAAGTTTGTACAGAGCCAGCTCCATAAATTCCTGGTAGATCGTTATTCTCAAAAGCAAGAACTCTTTCACTTGCTCCTGTAGCAACTATAATTATTTTAGCTTTTATTTTAATATATTCATTATCTTTATATATAGATATCACTTTATCAGAATATAAAGCTAAAACTGTAGCGTTCACCCAAACATCAACTAACTCTCTATACTGATTAATATCATCAATTAAAGTATTAGCAATATCAAAACCTCTAGTTTTTGCATATTGCTTTTCACTACCAAAAAACATATGTGTTTGCTTAATTAATTGGCCTCCAAGACACCAAAACCGATCAATTATCAATGCTTTTTGTCCGGCTTTAGCTGCTACAGCTGCTGCTTTTAATCCAGCTGGACCCCCACCAATAATTACTAAATCTTTATAAAGCATTGATTTCTCCTTTATTGGTTTGTGTTTTTACAACCATTCCTTCTTTTAATAAAGTAATACATGTTTTTACATTAGGGACTCCATCAACAATCATATGACAAGAAGAACAATTACCAATACTACAATAAAGGCCTCTTGGTCTTTTAAGTATAATACTTTCACTTAGTTTTAAAATACCTAAAGCATATAATGCTGAAGCAACGGTATCTCCTTCATATCCCTGGACCAAAGTTCCATTAAAAGTAAAAAAAATAATTTTTCTGTCTTGAGGAAAATTTAAAATAGGATGTTTTTCAATTCGCAAGTTTATCACCTCTTCAAACATCATTATTATAACATAAAACGTTTTCAAAACCAATATAGTATTTATGAGATATTAAAAAAACTGAACACTTATAAGTATTCAGTTTTATGCTAAATCTTCAAAAAATCTAGTTAAAAGATAAATCCAATTTTTTTCATCCTGTGTTTTCTCAATTTTCATTATTAATAGTTTCCGTTTAGATTCAAAACTAAATCTAGAACTAATTTCATAAGCTTTCATAAATAAATTTTCAATATTAATTTTGTTTAATAATTCACTAGACAAAATAATAATAACCATATTATTTGTTTCATTAATTTTGTTAATATTATTTTTAATAAGTAAAGACTCTAAATATTTTTTTTCAATATAAAGTAAAATTTCTTCATTTAACTTTCCAAATCTATCAATAAATTCATTAATTATTCTTTCTTTTTCTTTTTGTGATTCTATTTTACTAATTTCTTTATGAATATAAATTTTAATTGTATCATCACTAACATATTTATCATCAACATGTTTTGATACTTCAATATCATAATATGGTTTCTCTTTCGTTTTTAATCCTTTAATTTTATTAATTGCTTCATCTAACATTCTCATATACATATCAATACCCACAGAATCAATAAACCCAGATTGTTCTCTTCCTAATATATCTCCCGCTCCTCTAATTGCTAAATCTTTAATTGCTATTCTATAGCCACTACCCAGACTTGTAAACTCTTTAATTGCATTTAACCGTTTTGCTGCTGTTTGAGTTAATACTTTATTTTTTTTATATGTTAAATAAGCATATGCTATTTTATTGCTTCTTCCAACTCTTCCCCTAATTTGATAAATTTGTGATAATCCCAATTGATCAGCATTATCAATTATTAAAGTATTTGTATTAGGAATATCTATACCCGTTTCAATAATAGTAGTACATAGTAAAACATTGTATTCCCCATCAACAAAATTTGTAATTGAATCTTCTAATTGTTCTTTATTCATTTGGCCATGAGCAATAATTATTTTAGCTTCAGGAACTAATCTTTGTATTTTTCGATATATTCTTTCTAAATCAACAACTTTATTATGCAAATAAAATACTTGTCCGCCACGGCTTAATTCTCTATAAATTGCTTCTTTAATAACAATATCATTTTCTTCAACTACATATGTTTGTACAGGATATCTATCTTTAGGAGGAGTTGATATCAAGCTAAGTTGTCTTATACCAGTAATAGCCATTTGCAAAGTTCTTGGAATTGGTGTTGCAGTTAATGTTAAAACATTAACTACACTTTTTAATTTTTTAATTTGCTCTTTGTGAATAACACCAAATCTTTGTTCTTCATCAACAATTAAAAGACCTAAATCAATAAATTTGATATCTTCACTTAATATTCTATGGGTACCTATAATAATATCTACTAATCCGCTTTTTAAACCATTAATTATTTCTTTTTGTTTTTTGGGGGGAATTAATCTGTTTAATAGTTCAACTCTTATACCATATTTATCAAGTCGTTCTTTAAATGTATAGTAATGTTGACGTGAAAGAATTGTTGTAGGGGCAAGATAAGCAACTTGTTTTTGTCCCAAAACAGTTTTAACTGCTGCACGTAATGCTATCTCTGTTTTACCATATCCAACATCTCCACATATCAACCTATCAATTATTTTACCTTGTTCCATATCTTTTTTAATATCTTTAATTGCTTTTATTTGATCACTAGTCTCATCGTGAGGAAACTCATCCTCAATTAATTTTTGAAATTCATCGTCTTTGGGATAAACATAACCTATATTTTGCTCTCTAATGACTTGTGTATCAATTAACTCTTTTGCAATATCTTCTAGTTTTTCGCTAATTACTTTTTTTCTCTTATCCCATTCCTTAGTTCCTAATTTTGTTAATTTTGGAATTGAACCTTCACTTCCTTGATATTTATCTAGCAAAGAAATATTCTCAACAGGAATATAAATTTCCATATTAGAATACTCAATCCAAATATAATCATTCCTAACATCATGAACTTGTACAGTTTTAATTCCTTTATATTTACCAATTCCATGATCATAATGGACTACATAATCCCCAATTTCTAATTCTTCTTTTGATTCTATACTTATAGTATTTTGATAACTACTTCTATATTTTGTTTGCTTAAATTTAAAATCTCTAAAAAGTTCTTTTTCAGTAAACACTTCATAATTTTCATCAAACATTCCATATCCTAAAGAAATATCTGATTTAATAATATTAACTTTTTGTTTTACAATATCATTATAATCATCACACTCTTGATATTTAATTTCACCTAGAAAAACTTCTTTAATTAAACTATATTTTTTTTCATCAGAAAAAGCAAGAATAAATGTTTTGCTTGGGTTTGCTTTTATGTCATTTATAAAATTTTTAATATCATTACGATAATCAATAACTAAATAACTATTAATATTAATTAAAACATCTAATTTTACTCCTTTTAAATTTTGTAAAATATCAGAAAGATATATTTCTTTTTGATGTTTATTAAAAATATTATTAATATCAAGCAAATATAATATTTTATTGTTCTTAACATTTTTTCTTTCTTCTTTTAAATAATTAATATCTATTTGTAATTTTTCATAAACTTCATTAATCTTGGAAAATTCATCATACATTATAGTAAAATCTTCAATATAATCTAAAATATTACAAACATCAGAATAAAAATAATAAATAAATTTATTTATTCTTTCGTCGTTTTCGTGATTTTCTATGTCTTCATATATAGATTCAAGAACTTTTTCTTGCGCAATACCTTTAATATTGTTAATGGCTTGTTCCTTGATGTAGTTATCGTAGACTAATTCATTTAAAGGATAAATATCAATATCTTTTATATCATTATTACTAATTTGTGTTAAAGAATCAAAATATCTTAATTTTTCTATTTCTTCATCAAAAAAATTAATTCTTATAGGCTTTTCAGAAAACACAGGAAAAATATCAATAACTTCTCCGCGCACACTAAAATCCCCCGTTGAACTTGTCATGGGGGTCTTTATATAACCATTAAATATTAAATTTTGTATAAATTTATTCCTATTAATTTCTTTTCCAACACTAAGATTAATAATATAATTTGAAAAAATATCTTTAGATATTAAAGGCTTTAATAAAGCTTGTAAGTGAGTTATTATAATTTTAGGTTTATTATTAATAATTGAGGCAATAGTGTTAATTCTTTCAGTTTTCAAATCATTACTTACAGCTAATAAGTCCTCGGAAATTAACTCATCCACCGCATAAAAACTCACATTTTCATAACCTGCAATTTTTGAAATACCTTCATATGCTAAATTTGCTTTATATAAATTAGTTGTAACATATATAACTGGTTCTTTTGTTTCTAAAAAAGTATTATATGCAAGCAAATATTTAACATTTATTGAAGTATTATAAGCAAAAATACTATATTGCTTTTTTTTAATATGTTCTTCAAATTGAATATTTGCTTTACTTCTTTTAAATAAATCTATAATATTATTCATCATTATTTTCTCTATTATACTCACTCATTAATTCGTCAAAATTATGTGTCGATAGAAACCAAATTATTTTTGGAGCATAACTAATCACATCATTAATAATATCTTGATCTCTTTTAGAAAACTTCCCCAAAACATAATCAACTGTATCATATTGATTTTTATCAATACCTATTCTAATTCTTTTAAATTCTTGTGTTTTTAAGTGTTGTATAATGCTTTTTATTCCATTATGACCTCCACTACCTCCTTGTGGTCTAATTCTAATTTTCCCCACAGGTAAATCCAAATCATCATGAACAATAATTACATCATTGATATCAATATTATAATATTTCATAGCGAGTGATACAGCTTCTCCAGATAAATTCATAAATGTAATTGGTTTTAAAAAAACATATTCTTCTTCATTAATTTTAAATCTAACAATTTCAGATCTTATTTTCTTTTCTAGTTTAAATTGTTGATTAAACGAAGCAACAACTTCATCAACAAATAAAAAACCAATATTGTGTCTTGTTTCACTATATTCTTTCCCTGGATTACCTAACCCAACAATTAATTTCATTTTTTTCACCCCATTAACCTTAAAAGACCATAAATCTTAATGATTTATGGAAACTTTTAAGTTATTTATTTTGCATATGATAGCATTTCACAACGTTTTCTAGTAAAGAAGCAATAGTCATCGGACCAACACCTCTAGGTACTGGAGTAATATATGATGCTACCTCTGAAACTTCTTCAAAATCAACATCTCCAACAATTTTCCCTTGCACTCTATTAATACCAACATCAATAACAGCTGCATCTTTTTTAACCATATCAGCAGTTAAAAATTTCGGTTTCCCAATTGCTACAATAACAATATCTGCTCTTTTAACAATTTCTTTTAAATTTTCAGTCCTTGAATGACAAACAGTAATAGTTGCATTATTATTTAACAATAATAGAGCCATTGGCTTTCCAACTAATTTACTTCTTCCAATAATTACCGCATGTTTACCACTTATTTCAACAAAATATCTTTTTAATAATGATAAAATGCCTTTCGGTGTTGCTGGGACAATACAATTTGCATTATTCAAAAGTTTCCCTTGATTGATAATATTCAATCCATCAACATCTTTAGCTGGATCAATCGAATTAACAACATTGTCTTCACTAATATGAGACGGTAATGGCATTTGAACTAAAATTCCTGTAATTAATGGATCTTCATTTAATGTACGTATTAAATCTATAAGTTCTTTTTCAGGAATTTTATTATCAAGAAAATAATCTTTTGTCTTAATTCCTGCTTTTTCACATGCTTTTGTTTTACTATTCACATATATTTCACTAGCTGGATCTTTACCAACAAGTATTATTGCAAGAGTCAAAGTATCATTAAGCGAATAAACTTCTTCAGCAACTCTTTTTTTAATTTCTTCGGAAATTAATTTTCCATCTAAAAGCATATTTCCACCTCTATATTCTCTCTACCAATATTATACAATAAAAATCTTCTATTTTCTATTAATTTTTTAATTGAATAATTTTTAGCACACCTTCAATATATTGCATTATGTAAGAAACGTTTGGTAAAACATCCTCATTAATTATAGAACTGGCAATTTTCGTTTCAATTTCATGTTCAATAAATCTTCTTAACGGCCTTGCCCCATATTCAAAAGAAAAACTAGAATCAACAATATAATATTGCACACTGTCATCAAAACTAATATCAATATTTTGTGCTTTTAAACGTTCTTTTAAGTTGTTTAACATTTTATTAACTATTTTATATTGTGTATTTCTATCTAAAGGATTGAAAAAAACAATATCATCAATTCTATTCAAAAATTCTGGTTTAAAATGTTTTCTTAAAATATCTTTTACAATATTTGTTCCTTCGCCTTTAAGTAAGTGTTCACTTCCTATATTACTAGTCATAATTATAATTGTGTTTTTAAAATCTACTATTCTTCCTTGAGAATCAGTTAGTCTACCATCATCCATAATTTGTAATAATAAATTAATTACATCTTGGTGTGCTTTTTCAATTTCATCAAATAAAACAATACTATATGGACTTCTTCTTACTTGCTCTGTTAATTGACCTCCTTCTTCATAGCCTACATATCCAGGAGGCGCACCAATAAGCCTTGAAACTGAAAATTTTTCCATATATTCACTCATATCAATTCTTATTATATGGTCTTCAGCATCAAATAAGGCTTCCGCCAATGTTTTAGCAACTTCAGTTTTTCCAACACCAGTTGGCCCCAAAAATAAAAATGATCCTATCGGTCTGTTTTCATCTTTAATTCCAGCTCTTTGTCTAACAATAGAATCTGAAACCAGTTTAATTGCTTCATCTTGGCCGATAACTCTTTTTTTCAATAAATCACTTAATCCTAATACTTTTTCTTTTTCACCTTTCATAATTTTACTAATAGGTATATTAGTATTCTTTGATATTATTTTTGCTACTTCATCTTCAGTTACAGTTTCTGTTAGAATATCGTCTGCAATACTCATCTCATCTAATTCAACAAGTTTTTTTTCAATTTCAGGAATATCATAATATTTTAATTTTGACGCTTTCTGATAATCTCCAGATGAAAAAACTTGATCTAATTCAAATTTTAACTTTTCAAGTTGTTTTTTATAATTTTTAGATTTTTCTATTTCTTGTTTTCTTGTTTGCCATCTAAATGTTAATGATTTTTCCTCTTCCTTTGCATATTTAATTTCTTCATTAATTTTTTTCAATCTTTCTTTGCTCGCTGCATCTTTTTCTTTTTCTAACGCTATTTTTTCAATTTCTAATTGTGCTAATTTTCTAGTAACTTCATCCAATTCAACTGGCATAGAATCAATTTCAATTCTTATTGATGAACAAGCATCATCAATTAAATCAATAGCTTTATCTGGTAAATATCTGTCAGTTATATATCTATTTGCAAGTACAGAAGCACTTACAATAGCACCATCGGTTATTTTTACTCCATGATATGATTCAAATTTTTCTTTTAATCCTCTCAAAATACTTATAGTATCTTCTACTGTTGGTTCAGTTATTAAAACTTTTTGAAATCTTCTTTCAAGAGCACGATCAGATTCTATATATTTACGATATTCATTTAATGTGGTTGCCCCAATTGTAAACAATTCTCCTCTTGCCAGCATAGGTTTTAGCATATTGGATGCATCCATCGCTCCTTCAGCCCTCCCTGCACCAACAATTAAATGAATTTCATCAATAAAAAGAATAATATTTCCTTCACTTTCTTTTATTTTATTTAGAACTGCCTTCAATCTTTCTTCAAATTCTCCACGATATTTTGCTCCAGCCACTAATGCACCCATATCAAGTTCAAAAATTATTTTATTCCTTAAATTAAGAGGAACATCATCCTTAACAATTCTTTCTGCTAACCCTTCAATAATTGCTGTTTTTCCAACTCCTGGTTCCCCTATTAAAATTACATTATTTTTTGTTTTTCTTGCTAGTATTTGAATAATTTTTCTAATTTCATCATCTCTTCCAATTACTGGATCAACCTTTCCTAGTCTTACATCTTCACAAACATCACGACCAAATTTTTTTAATATTTCTGGATCATTTTTGTAATCATCTACTTGCTGCATTTGCATAAATTAACCCTCCTAATTACTATTATAAATATTATTTATCTCATATTTATTATAAAACAAATATTTATTCTGTCAACTATTTTGGCAACACTAACTTTAATTTTTAAGAACAGTCAAAAATAATCAAAAAAGCCTATTAGAAAAAATCTAAAATAGGCTTAGTTCTTATTTAATATTAAATAAAACAGTTAATTTTTATTCTAAATATTTTATAAAAATAAAGTAGTTAATATATAATAAACAACAAATAATCCTGATACAACATACATCATCCAATGAATCTCTTTTGCTTTTTTGCTACATAGCATTGCTACTACATAAGCAATGAATCCAAATCCAATCCCATTAGAAATAGAGTAAGTTAAAATCATAAAAATTATTGTAATGAAAGCAGAAAAAGCAACTGGCCATACATCCCATTCTATTTT
>Ga0265293_10004781_pt1 | contig 23491 bp, 19 predicted proteins | sample Munlanlewell138R_FD_192505 | JGI IMG/M metagenome (GOLD analysis project Ga0265293, IMG submission 192505) | Leachate microbial communities from a municipal landfill in Southern Ontario, Canada - Leachate well 138R | ecosystem: Engineered > Solid waste > Landfill > Unclassified | place: Canada... | reverse complement strand
ATGGTCCACGGCGACGACGAGGCGCAGCAGTTGGCGGCGTGGCTGAAGAAGAACTACATCGACAAGGGCAAGCTGGGCCTGGAGTCCGGACAGGGGTTCTACAAGTACACCTAGCCCCGCGCCGTGCGCCGAAATTGCTTCTACGGCTGCGGTTTCGGCACCGCTACAGCCCTAGCGGCAATCTGGTGACGACTACGACTCGGCCCCGCGGGACGCCGACGCCCGAGCCAGGACCGCCAACACCGCCGCCGCGATCAGCAGCGCCGGGACATCTCCCCACAGATGTCCGCGGTGCTGTTGGCTGCTGAGCGCCTGCACCGCCATCACCGCGGCGTGGGCCACGCTGGAGACCACGGTGAACCAAATCAGGCTGCGATGAGCCTCGGGCCGTCGGGCCGCGTAGAGCAGGAAGACCCCCAAAGTCACGTACAGCGCGACGATCATCATGAAGTAGTGCGATTCGTGCGGAGCGCCGGCGTGCCACGCCCACCCCGACGGCCAGACCGCCGCCAGCGGGTAGAGCAGAATCATCAGCGCGCCGATCACGACGAGGGCGATCTGCAACAGCTTGTAGCTGAATGTCGTTGCCATCAGCACTCCCCCTCGCCGGAAGCTAGCGCCGGCGTCGCGCCTTGAGGTAGTCCCCCACGACGGCCGCCCCGAGCCCGTCGAGGTCCGGTTCGACCACCCTGCCCTCGACCCGACGCGCCACCTGGTCGATGAAACGGGCCAGGCCCGGATCGCTGCCCAGCCGAAAGATGGTGACCTGTGCGCCAAGTCGGGCGATTTCGTCGAAACCTCGCACCGTCAGACCGATGGTGCGCGGATGCGGCGGGTAGTCGAAGAAGACCTCGGCGCCGTCGCCGAAGTCCTCGAGGTGGGCGGTGGGCTCACCGTCGGTCACGATCAGCACGACGGGTTGGGCGTTCGGGTGCCGGCGCAGGTGTCGGGTGGCCAACGCCAGTGCGTGGTGCAGGTTGGTGCCCTGCTCGTAGACGCCCTCCAGCCCGGTCAGTTCGGCCGCCGAGACAGTGCGGGCATGCCGGCCAAAGGCGATGATCTGCAGATCATCCGAGCGGAACCGGGTGCTCACCAGGTGGTGCAACGCCAGGGCCGTCCGCTTCATCGGCAGCCAGCGACCCTCCATCACCATCGAGAACGAGGTGTCCACCAGCAGAGCCACGGCGGCCTGGGTGCGGGTCTCGGTCTCGGAGACCTCGACGTCGTCCACCGAGATCCGCAGCGGTGTGGCCGATTCGCCCGTGCCGGCGGTGCGCAGCACGGCATTGGTCAACGTCCGCGTGACGTTCCACGGCTCGGTGTCCCCGAACGCCCACGGACGGGTGGCGCCGGTCAGCTCGCCGGCCGCGCCGGCCCGTCGGGTCTGACGTTCCCCGTGGCGGCCCGAAAGCTGTTGGGCCACATCGCGAAGCGCGGCCTGGCCCAGTTGCCGCATGGCCTTCGGCGACAACCGCCACTGCCCGTCGGAGCTGCGGTCCAGGAAACCCTGGTTCATCAGCGCGCGTTCCAGCTCCGCCAGCGTGCGGGCGTCGACGGCGGCCTCGTCGCCCAGTTGGCGCGCCAGCATGTCCAGGTCGACGTCGTCCATGCTGGCCCCGGCGTAACTCTGCGACAGCTGCTCGGCCAACTGCTCGAGCTCACTGATGTCCGCCAGTGCCTGCGCGCCCTCCCCCATGCCCAGCGGGTCGTCGCCGGAGAAGCGCTCCGAGCCATCCCAGTCCTCGCCGGGGCGCGCGGTCTGCAAGTGCGCGTCGAGCCGGTTCAGGGCGTTCATCAACGACGGCGAACCGAACGCCTGCTGGGCCAACGCATCGAGTTCGGCGCGCTGCTCGGGCGACAGGCTGTTGCGGAACCGTTGAGCGGCCGCGGCGCGCTTGGCCAACGCGTCGAGCAACTCGTCGATGTTGCGCGGGTTCTCCGGGAAAAACTCGCCGTGCTTGGCCATAAAGTCGTCGAAGTCCTGCTGGGTGTCGCCGTCCTTGGCGTGCTTGTCCAGCAGGTCATTGAGATCGTCCAGCATGTCGTTGACGCGCTGACGGTCCTCGTCGGTGGCGTTCTCCAGGGCCTGCTTCATCCCGGCGAAACGCTGGTCGAGCATCTCGCGGCCGAGCAGATCCTTGATCTCGTCGTACTTCTGCCGGGCCTCGGGGCTGCGCCAGTCGTACTCGGAGAGCTCCTGCACCGCCTTGGCCGGTGACGGTGACAGCGAATCCAGCTGCAGCTCACCGAACCTGGCATCGTCGTCCAGGGCGCGCGCCAGCTCCTTGCGTTCGGCCAGCACCGCCTCGTCCAGCAGTTTCTTGATGTCCTGCAGGGTGCCGTCGAGGTTGTTGCGCTGCAACAGCTCCCGGCGTCTGCGGTTCGCCTCGGCGGCCAGCTTGTCGGCGCCGGTCATGTTGCGGGTGCCGCGGCGCAGCATCTCCTGCAACGCCCGACGCGGCGAGGACCCCTCCATGACGTCCTGACCGATGGCCTCGAGCGCCTCGCGCAGATCGACCGGTGGGGCCAGCGGGTCGGGCCCGCCGGTGTATCGCGAATACCGCGAGAAGCCTTTAGCCATAGACCGTTTCACCCTCGCCGCACACCTTGTCGATGCGCTTGGCCAGGTACAGCGCCTCCAGCGCCAGTTCGATGGCCGAGGCGCGCTGCCCGTCGGACTCGGCACCGAGGCGCTCGGCGATCTCGTCGAGCACGGGCAGGTCCGGCAGGGCGGCCAGCACATCCTTGGCGCTGACCCGCTCACCCGTCGTCACCGGCGAACCCTCCTCCACCGCGGCCACCAGCGGACCCACGTCCAGTCCGCCGAGGAGGCGCTGCGCGGTGTCGGCGGTGGCACGGCGCAGCAGGTGCTCCAGCACGGCCTGCTCGCGCCCCTCCTCGCCGGACTCGAACTCCAACTTGCCGCGCAACACGTCGACGATGGTGCTCAGGTCGACCACCCGCGCCACCGGCTCCTGCTCTCCCAGGATCGCGCCGCGGTGCCGCGCGGAGGCCGCGACGGTCTCCGCGGCGGCGATGGCGAACCGGGCCGAAACGCCGGAACGCTGGTCGACCGAGTTGGATTCGCGCAGCGCCCGGGCGAACCGCGCGGTGATCTGCAACAGATACTCCGGCACCTCGGCCGACAGATGCGATTCCTGCCGGATGACGCCGACCTCGGCGTCGAGTTCCAGCGGGTAGTGCGTGCGGATCTCCGCGCCGAAGCGGTCCTTGAGCGGCGTGATGATCCGGCCGCGGTTGGTGTAGTCCTCGGGGTTGGCGCTGGCGACCACCAGCACGTCCAACGGCAGCCGCAGCGTGTAGCCGCGGACCTGGATGTCGCGCTCCTCCATCACGTTGAGCATCGACACCTGGATTCGCTCGGCGAGGTCCGGCAGCTCGTTGACCGCGACGATGCCGCGGTGCGAGCGCGGGATCAGGCCGTAGGCGATGGTCTCGGGGTCCCCGAGACTGCGGCCTTCGGCGACCTTGATCGGGTCGATGTCGCCGACCAGGTCGGCCACGCTGGTGTCCGGGGTGGCGAGCTTCTCGGTGTAGCGCTCGCTGCGGTGCCGCCACTCGATCGGCAGGTCCTCACCGGACTCGGCCGCGCGCCGCTGCGACTCGGGGGTGATCGGGCTGTAGGGATGCTCGCCGAGTTCCGAGCCGGTGATCACCGGGGTCCACTCGTCGAGCAGATTGGCCAGCGAGCGCAGCAGCCGCGTCTTGCCCTGGCCGCGCTCGCCGAGCAGGACGAAGTCGTGCCCGGCGATCAGAGCCCGCTCGACCTGCGGCAACACCGTGTCCTCGAAGCCGAAGATGCCCGGCCACACGTCGGTGCCGTCGGCCAGAGCGGTCAGCAGGTTCTCTCGGATCTCCTGCTTGACGCTGCGCTCCTGATGGCCGGAGGCGCGCAGTTCACCGAGGGTGCGAGGAAGATTGCTAGGCGAAGTCACGTCTCCACGCTACGACGAACGTCAAAGCTGGTCACCTGGTCCCCCGATAAGCCGGCGGGCCGCCCTGCCAAAAGCTTGTCGGTACCCGTTGGCATTGTCCGGCCATGACGACTTTGCTTCGCGGCACCGCACTGCGCTACGTCCTCACCGACACCCTGACCCGCAACGGCCGGATGACGGTGACCGAACTGGTCGAGGAGTTGGCCCGGCTGGGCTTCGCCGTGCCGGGGCGCCCCTCCAAGACGGTGTCGGACGCGCTGCGCTGGGAGGTCTTGAAGGGCCGGGTGTATCCCCGAGGCCGGGGCCGCTACGGCCCGGGCGAGATGCCACGCTCCACCGAGTACCGGATCGGGAAGCGCGTCGCCGCGTTGCGCAAACAAGCTTTACGCGAACTGGCCCTGCGCGACGGGACCTAGTGGGTCGCGCGCCGCTTCGCGGCTGGCCGCACACTTCGTTGTGCCCGCCTCCGAGCGACAACTCTCGGGATGTGTCGCTCGGAGGTGGGCAAATCGGACAGCGCTGAGCTCACGGCACCGCCGACACCCCTAGTGCGCGAAGTGCCGCGACCCGGTCAGGTACAGCGTGATGCCGGCCTTGGCCGCGGCCTCGGTGACCAACTCGTCACGCATCGAGCCGCCGGGGTGGACCACGGCCTTCACCCCGGCCTCGATCAACGTCTCCAGCCCGTCCGGGAACGGGAAGAACGCATCGGAGGCGGCCACGGCGCCCTGCGTGCGGTCACCGGCCCGCTCGACCGCCAGCCGCGCGGCGTCGACCCGGTTGACCTGCCCCATGCCGACCCCGACCGTGGCGCCATCCTTGGCGACGACGATCGCGTTGGACTTGACCGCGCGGCCCGTGCGCCAGGCGAACTTCAGGTCGGCCAGGGTCGACGCGTCGGCGGGCTCACCGGTGGCCAACGTCCAATTCGCCGGGTCGTCGCCGTCGGCACCGAACTCGTCGCGGGTCTGCACCAGCAGGCCACCGCTGACCTGACGGAACTCGGTGGCACCGGGCTGCGGCTCGGAGGCCACCAGGATGCGGATGTTCTTCTTGCGCGCCAGGACCTCGACGGCACCGTCCTCGTAGGCGGGCGCGATGATCACCTCGGTGAAGATGTCGGCGACGGTCTCGGCCATCTCGACGCTGACGGTCGTGTTGGTCGCGATCACCCCGCCGAAGGCGCTCAGCGGGTCACATTCGTGGGCCTTGCGGTGCGCGTCGGCCACCGACACCGAGGAGATCGCGATGCCGCACGGGTTGGCGTGCTTGATGATGGCCACACAGATCTCTTCGTGGTCGAAGGCCGCGCGCCACGCCGCATCCGAATCGGTGAAGTTGTTGTAGGACATCTCTTTACCGTGCAGCTGCTCGGCCTGGGCAAGTCCGGGCCACGCGCCGTCGTCGGTGTACAGCGCGGCCTGCTGATGCGGGTTCTCGCCGTAGCGCAGCACCGCCGAGCGACGCCAGGTACCGGCGTACCACTGCGGCAGCGCGGCCGCCGTCTCGGAGTCCTCGGGGGCCAGCGTCGAACCCATCCACGACGCCACCGCCACGTCGTACTCGGCCGTGTGGCGGAATGCCAACGACGCCAACCGCTTCCGCTCGGCCAGCGTGAACCCACCGGCACGCACCGCCGCCAGGACACCGTCATAGCCCAGCGGATCGACCACCACGGCCACGCTGGGATGGTTCTTGGCCGCGGCCCGCACCATCGACGGACCGCCGATGTCGATCTGCTCGACGCACTCGTCCGCGTCGGCACCGGAGGCCACGGTCTCACTGAACGGGTACAGGTTCACCACGACCAGTTCGAAGGGTTCGACGCCGAGTTCCTCGAGCGCCGCGGCGTGTTCGGCCTTGCGCAGGTCGGCCAGCAGCCCGGCGTGCACCTTGGGGTGCAGGGTCTTGACCCGGCCGTCGAGCACCTCCGGGAAGCCGGTGACCTGCTCCACCGGGGTGACCGGAATACCCTGGCCAGCAATCTTTTTCGCGGTCGAACCGGTGGAGACGATGGCCACCCCGGCCTCGTGCAGACCGCGCGCGAGATCTTCGAGCCCCGTCTTGTCGTAGACGCTGATCAGCGCACGCCGGATCGGTTTCCGTGTCATCCGAATACTGCCTTTCGTCCACTCCAGGTCACACCGCGGGTCGCGATTGCGGCCAGCACGTCCACCAGCAGTCGTCGTTCGACCACCTTGATGCGTTCGTGCAAGGTCTGTTCGTCGTCGTCGTCGAGCACCTGCACCATCTCCTGCGCCAGGATCGGCCCGGTGTCCACACCGTCGTCGACGAGGTGCACCGTCGTTCCCGTCACGCGCACCCCGTAGGCCAGGGCATCGGCCACGGCGTGCGCACCGGGGAACGACGGCAGCAGCGCGGGATGGGTGTTCACCACGCGGCCCTCGAACCGCTGCAGGAAGTGCCGCCCGAGGATCTTCATGAAGCCCGCCGAGACCACCAGGTCGGGCTCGTAGCGGGCGACCTCGGCCGCCATCGCCAGATCCCAGGCGTCGCGGTCGGGATAGTCGCGCAACCGCAGCGAGAAGGTGGGGATGTCGGCGGCCTCGGCGATCTGGGTGGCCCGGCAGTCGCGGTCCACCCCGACGGCCACGACGCGGGCCGGGTAGTCATCGACGGCCGCCTGCAGTAGCGACTCGAGCAGCGACCCCGTGCCGGACGCCAGCACGACCAGCCGGGCCGGGGCACGCGGCGGGACTGGAGGCGATTGCTGCACGGCCGAAAGCTTAGTCGGACGGCTCGCGGCCCTGACTCGAGTGGGGCGCGTCGTTGCCGACGTCATTGCCGACGTCGTTGCCGACGTCGTTGCCGACGTCATTGTCGGCGTCCCACAGATCCTCGGCGTCGGGCAGATCGTCGTCGCCGTCGTCGACCACCGAACGCGGGTCCGCGCGCCGCTCCGGCATGACGATGATGTCCTGCTCGACGGCGTCCTCGGGATCCAACGGTTCGAACGCGTTGGTCTCGACGTCGTCGGTGAACAGCGCCTCCTCGAAGGGCTCCTCGTCGGCCTTGGCGGGCGGCTCGGGCGCCGGTTCGGCCCGGCCCTCGAGTGCCGGGAGGGGTTCCGTGGTGGGGACCGGTTTGGGCCGACGGGTCAGGCCGCCGGCCATCGCGACCGTCAGCGCCCCGATGCAGAAGAACCACAGGAACACCCCGGGCCCGAAGGTGGTCTGGTCCACCCCGACCGAGCCGAAGTTGCCCAGCTCGCCGCCGCCGACCAGGCCCAGGACCGCCATCGTCACCGCGGCCAGCAGCGACGCGACCGCGAGCTTGCCGAGCGCCGGCAGCAGCGGCAGGGGTCGTCGGGCGCACTGCTGCCCCAGCGCGACCCCGGCGGCCGCGCCCACGATCAGCAGCGCCACCCAGATCGGCCCGAGCGGGGGTGCGGGGGCGGCGGCCAGCACCGGCAGCGCCGGGATGTCGCCGCCGAAGATGGTGAACGAACTGAAGGTCGCGAAGCCGATGTGGGCGCTGGACCCCACGGCGATCGCCGAGGTCCCGATGATGACGTTGGGGATGTAGAGCACCGACAGCAGGGTCAGGCTCAGCTGCCCCCACAGCGAGTCGGTGATGGCGTACAAGTCGTGCATGGTCGACCAGTGCACGACCAGTGAGGCGGCGGTGACCGCCCCGGACAGCCCGATGAGGGCCAGCACGCCGGCCACGGCCGGGCGGATCGCACCGATCAGCCAGTCGGGCAGCCGGGCGGCGGTCAGCGCCCGGCGACCGACCTTGGACCCGACGCCGATCAGCGCGCCGACGGCATGCACCCCCAGCACCGAGGTGAAGGCGTGCAGCGCACTGGGGGTCTGTAGTTCGGTCAGGACCGAGGCGGCGTCGTGGATGACCGCCAGCGCGATGGCCGCGATCAGCAGCGGGCCACCCAGCGCGGAGGCCACGACCCAACGGATCACGAACCAGCTCGAGCCGGGATTGGTGGCCGCGGCGGTGGTGCGCGCCGTGCCCCACACCATGATCAGCAGCGGCAGCAGCGGCATCACGCCGAGTTCACGGCCGCCGATCGAGATCGGCACGCCGTGCACACCGAGCCACATACTGGCGATGGCACCGAAGGTACCGGTCATATCGCTGTTGGCGATCAGCAGCTGCAGCAGGACCACTGCCGCGATGACCACCAACGCGACGATGGCCGGGCCGAAGGCGACCCGGACCAGATCACGCGCCTGGCGTGCGCCCGCCGTGGGGTTGTCGTGCATTCACGTCCACGATGCCCGCACCCAGCGCTCGGCTAGGTGCGGGCATTCCTGGTTACGACGACGAGGGTCCGTTGGACGGCGGCTGGGTGGGCGCCTGCTGGGTCGGCGCGCTCGGGGAGACCCCGCCGCTCGAGCCGCCGACGGCCGGCGGCGGGCTGAAGCTGGGGTAACCGGTCGGCGGGGTCGGCGAACCCTGCTGCGCGGCGCCCGGCTGGGCACCCTGCTGCTGGGCGCCGTAGCCGCCGGACTGCGGCTGCTGCGGGTAGCCGCCGTACTGCGACGGGTATCCGGGGCGCTGGCCGGGGCCGGGCACCGGCTGGCTGGGCTGACCGTAGTAGCCCCCGGGCGGGCCGTACTGCCCGTACTGGTTCTGGTCGTAGCGGGGCCGCGGGGCCGGCGGGGTGATGACACCCGAGTCGAACAGCAGCGCGACGACGGCCGCGACGGCCTGCAGGATGGTGGCGGCCAGGAACACCCAGAACGCCCAGCCGACCGAGAAGCCGTCCGGCTTGCCGAGCAGGTCGGACAGCGCGAGCAGGGCGCCGAGGGTGGCCAGCACGGCAACCACGGCGTGGAAGTTGTTGGCCTTCGGCAGCAGGCTGACACCGGCCAGCAGCGCCGCGGCCAGCGCCGCGAGGATGGGCAGGCCGCTGCCGCCGGCGGTCACCTCGCTGACGAAGGGGCCAACCTCCGCGCTCAGGGTGAACATCGGGCCGAAGGTCAGCAGATAGGCGATCAGACCGAGGACGGCAACCGCGACCGACAGGTACAGCGGCAGCTTGCTCGGTCCGGACTCGGTGGCCGGGGTGTAGGCGGCCGGGGCGCCGTACGAGCCGGGTGGCTGTGCGGAGGGGTAGCCGGAGCTACCGGGTGAGCCTGGTGAGTAGGTCATGACCTCTCCTGTGTCGGTGAGCGCCGCTCCCCGCGACGCTTTCGTGGGTCGCGATCGGCGGCCGCCGAACAGTATTGCGTCGACGCGCTGACCACGATTCGCTCACCCACGCTAGCGCACCTTCGGTGCTGTGCCACTCGCCAATCCGTCGTGTCCGCGACCTCAGGCCGGGATCAACACCGGGCTGTCCGCCGAATCCCGCTCGCTGGCTTCGATTTCGCGGACCAGGGGCAGGACGCGGGCGCCGAAGTATTCGATTTCCTCCTGGAAGTGCAGGAATCCGCCCAGGATCAGGTCGACGCCGCGCTTGCGGTAGGCCGCGATGCGCTCGGCGATCTGCTCGGGGGTACCGATCAGCCCGGTGCGGAACCCGTCGTTGTACTGGACCAGGTCCTCGAAACTGGAATCGGCCCACATCCCCTTCTTGTCGCCGGTGGAGTTACCGGCCTGCTGGACCGCGCTGTGGAAGCCCTCCACGGCGGGCCGGTTGGCCTTGGCGATGATCTCCCGCAGCACCTCCTTGGCTTCCTTCTCGGTGTCGCGGGCGATGATGAACCCGTTGAGACCGAACTTGACCTCGCGGTTCGCATCGCGGGCGTGATCGCGGACCTCGACGACCTGTTCGGTGAGCCCGTCGTAGTCCTTGCCGTTGGAGAAGTACCAGTCGGCGTAGTACCCGCCGTTGCGGCGGGCCGCCGTGGAATTGCCGCCCTGGAAGATCTCCGGGTTGGGCCGCTCTGGGGTGTTGAGCGGCTTGGGCTTGAGGGTGAAGTCGTGGATCCGGTAGAAGTCGCCGCGGAAGTCGACGTCGTCCTCGGTCCAGATCTTGCGCAACACCTGCAGGAACTCCGCGCTGCGCCGGTAGCGCTCGTCGTGTTCGAGCCACGGCTCCCCCAGGTGGGTGAACTCGTCCTTGAACCAGCCCGTGACCACGTTGACGGCGAACCGCCCGCCGGAGAGCTGGTCGGCGGTGGCGCCGAGCTTGGCCAGCACGCCGGGCTGCCACAGGCCCGGATGCACCGCGGCGATCACCTTCAACCGCTCGGTGGCCAGCAGCAACGCCAGGCTGAAGCTGGTCGATTCGTGCTGGTATTCCGCGCCGTAGCTGGCCTCGTAGCGCACCTGACTCAAGGCGTACTCGAACCCGTTGTTCTCCGCCGTCCGGGCCAACTTGGCGTTGTACTCATAGCCCCAGTGGGTGCGCTGCTCGATGTCACTGGTCACCAATCCGCCACTGACGTTGGGCACCCAGTAGGCGAACTTCACGTGCTCGGCGATACGTTCGGTACTCATGGCTTGCATCAGACCCGGCGGGACCTGTCAGGTCACCCATTTAAATCGTGAAGCGTCCAAGGCGGGCGCCGCGGCCTTGCCATCCTGACTAGAACACGTTCTAATTCTGGCCATGGACTTTGGGCTCGTGTTGTTCACCAGCGATCGTGGAATCACCCCGGCCGCGGCGGCCAAACTCGCCGACGACCACGGCTTCACCACCTTCTACGTGCCGGAGCACACCCACATCCCGGTCAAGCGCCAGGCCGCGCATCCCACCACCGGCGACGAGACCCTGCCCGACGACCGCTACATGCGCACCCTGGACCCGTGGGTCGCGCTGGCCACCGCGAGCGCCGTGACCAGCCGGGTGCGGCTGTCCACCGCGGTGGCCCTGCCGGTCGAACACGACCCCATCTCCCTGGCCAAGACCATCGCCACCCTGGACCATCTCTCCGGCGGCCGGGTCTCGGTCGGGGTCGGCTTCGGTTGGAACACCGACGAACTGGCCGACCACAATGTCCCGCCCGCCCGTCGGCGCACCATGCTGCGCGAGTACCTCGAGGCCATGCGCGAACTCTGGACCAAGGAGGAGGCGGCCTACGAGGGCGAGTTCGTCAACTTCGGGCCGTCCTGGTCTTGGCCCAAGCCGATCCAGTCGCACGTCCCGGTGCTGGTGGGCGCGGCCGGCACCGAGAAGAACTTCAAGTGGATCGCCCGTTCCGCCGACGGCTGGATCACCACCCCGCGGGACTTCAACATCGACGAGCCGGTGAAGCTGCTGCAGGACACCTGGGCCGCGGCCGGCCGTGACGGCGCACCGCAGATCGTGGCGCTGGACTTCAAGCCGGACCCCGAGAAGCTGGCGCACTGGAAGCAACTCGGCGTCACCGAGGTGCTGTTCGGCCTGCCGGACAAGCCCGAGGACGAGGTCGCCGCGTACGTCGAACGCCTGGCCGGCAAGCTCGACGCGCTCGATCTCTAGGCCTACCCCACCCCGCGAGACCCACCCCGCGAGCGTGCGTGTCCGCGGTCGACCCGCCGGGCAGATCCCGTGGTTTGCGCCCGCTCGCCGCGCTCGACCTCTAGGCCAGTCGCGCCTGGTTGGTCCCGTCGCCGGCGGTCACCGAGATCCGTTGCCCCAGCGGGTCGCCGGAGCTCAGCAGCGCCACCAGATCGGCGTCGGTGCTCGTCGCCATGAAACGGCTGCCGCCGTCGAGGCGCCCGATGATGATGCCGGTGTTCTCCGGCCAGTCGTAGCGCACCGAATAGGTTTCGATGACACCGGTGGTGTCGACGTCGCGGGTGACGGCCACTTCGGGCAGCGCCGCGATCTGCGCCTGCAGTTCCTTGCTCCGGTCGGCGGCCCAGTCGGCGGGATCGGTGGAGTAGACGCCCACCGAGTACTTCGTCATCACCCCGCCGTTTGCGCCGACGAGACCGAATTTGCCCGGCTGTTCCCGCATTTCGCAGACCGTCTCGGCGATCCCGTGCAGCGAGTAGGTGTTGCCGGGCCCGCCGAAGAAGGGCAGCCCGCCGGTCAGGGTGAGCCCGCGCGGATCGTCGGCGGGTAGCCCCATGGTGTCGCACACGGTGAACACCGGGAACGGGAAGCAGCTGTACAGATCGAACGTCGCGACGTCGTCCAGTCCGATGCCGGCCACCCGAAGCGCCTCTGTCACAGCCAGTTCGGCGGACACGCTGGTGCCCAGGTCGGCCCGCAGCAACAGGTCCTGCTCCACCAGATCGGCGTGCCCGCGCAGATACACCCACTTCCCCTCGGGCACACCGAGGCGCCGCGCGGCCGCCACCGACATCACCACCGCGGCCGCTCCCTGGTTCACCTGGTCGCGGGCCACCATCAGCCGCGGGTACGGGTCGCAGATCATCCGGTTCTCGGCGGTGACGGTGGCCAGTTCGTCGACCGAGCGCTCCACCGGCGAGGCCGAGAACGGGTTCTTCGCAGCGACTTTGGAGAACGGGGCGAACAGCTCCGCCATCTGGCGGCGATAGTCGTCGACGCCCAACCCCAGCTTGGCGCGCCGGGCGTTGTCCAGCAGCCCGTACTGCACGGGGGCCCCGGTGAGTCCGTGCTTGACGGTGCACTCGCTCATGTACTGCTCGTAGCCGTAGCCGCGGTCCTCGAGCTGACCGCCGACGCGCTCGGTGAAGTCGGGCTTGTCGGAATCCGGCCGGTTGGCGAAAGTCTTGAGGGTGGAGCCGTTTTCGGAGCCGAGGATCAGCGCGGTCTCGATGGTTCCGGCGGCGATCTCACCGGCGAACTCCGTCATCAACTTCTGCGGACCGTTGCCCCCGATGGGCTCCAGGACCGCGCGCGCCGGGTTCGCCCCCACCCGCCGGGCCACCGAGCGGACGTAGTTGTCAGAGACGCCCAGCGGCGGCGGCATCGGCGTGCAGATCTCGAACTGCCGCAGTCCGGCGAACACCTCGATCGCTTCCGCCACGGCCGCGGGGGCGACGCCCGTGTCGGCCAGGGCGGCGCGTACCGCCTCGGTGGCCAGGTCCACCGAGGACATGCCGCGGTAGTCCGGGTCGTCGATGCGTTCGGTGAACTGCCCCACTCCGACGACCACCGGTGTCCGCGGATCGACCATGAGCAAACCTCTTCCCTATCCAGCGCGAGCCTTCGCTACGCGAGCGGGCGCGTCCCCGGCTCGACACGCCGCAATCTGACGGGGTTTGCGCACGTTGACGGATTACATCCACCAACTAATTCGTCAGGCTAACCGATATCCGCACCCGCCCGCGTCCCGAGGTCGGGGTTGACGCAGCCTGTCACTTAGTGACACTGTGGTGGTGTCACTAAGTGACAGGAAGGAGGTGCCCGTGACCGACAAGCGCGCCGAGGCACGGCTGGCCGTATCCCGCCTGGCCTGCGACTTGTTCTGGGAGCGCGGGGTCGCGAACACCAGCGGCGATGACATTGCCGCGGCCGCGGGACTTTCCACCCGCACCATCTGGCGCTACTTCCGCACCAAGGAAAGCTGCGTAGAGCCTGTGCTGACCCGCACGGTCGATCGCTTCATCGGGATGCTGCAGCGCTGGCCGGCGGAGTTGTCGCTGGCCGATCACCTCGCCGCCGACAGCGTCGCGTATCCGTTGACGCCGCAGGAGGTCGCCGACGAGATCAGCGCCATGCGCATCGCCACCATGTCGGCGGCCGAACCGGCCCTGCGAACGGCGTACCTGATGGTGCACGACCAGATGGAGCGCGGTTTCCTCCCGGTCATCGCCGAGCGCCTGAACCTCGACGAGTCCGACCTGACCGTTCGACTCTGCGCGGCAGCCGTCACCGCGGCATTCCGCGTGGTCGACGAGGACGTCAGCCGAGCGGTGATCGTCGAGAAGGAGATGGTCACCGCGCAGGAGGCACTCGCGCTCATCGACCGCGCCATCCGGGAAGCCACCAACGGCCGACTCGGCGGACCCGTCTCCACCTGATCACCCGAAAGGACTCACATGACGATGCCCGAACTGATCTCGGTGGAGGACTTCTTCAGCCCACCCGAGCGGCTCCTCGCGACGATAGCGCCGGACGGCCACCGCATCGCCTACCTGGCGCCGTGGCGCAACGACCGCCTGAACATCTGGGTGCAAAGCATCAGTGCAACAGGCGATTTGGCGGACGACGCCCGCTGTGTCACCGCCGACGCGGCACGCAGCGTGTACATCTATTACTGGACCGACGATCCGCGGTGGCTGCTGTACCTGCAAGACGGCGGCGGCGACGAGAACTGGCACGTCTACCGCGTCGACCTCGACGCCCCGGGCGCCGCGGCCGTCGACCTCACCCCGTTCCCCGGGGTGCGGGCCATGCTCACGCTACCCAAGGGGCGGCCGGGCAAGGCCATCGTCCAACTCAACAAGCGCAATCCCGAACTGTTCGATCCTTACGAATTGGACATCGCCACCGGCGATCTCACGCTGCTCGCGGAGAATCCCGGCAACATCGTCGAGTGGCTGTGCAGCCGCGACGGCGAACTGTTCAACTCGGCCATGACCGCCGACGGCGATATGGAACTGTCCCGCTGGGACAAGACTTCCGGGACACTGCGCGCCATCACCCGCTACTCCGGCGTCGACTATCCGGTGGGCGTCTCCCCCACCCAGATCACCCCGGACGGCACCGGCATCTGGGTCGGCTCCAACAAGGGCCGCGACCGCATCCGACTGGTCCGCGTCGACGTCGACACCGGCGCGGAGACCGAGGTCGACAGCCATCCCACGCTCGAGTTGTCCGTCCAGTTGGGTCTGCCGTCACCGCTGATCCTCGATGCCCGCACCGGGGATCTGCTCGGCGTGCGCTATTACGGGCAACGGCAGGTGATCCACGCGCTGGACCCGAATTTCGCTGCGGTGCTGAAGAATCTGTCCAAACTCTCGGACGGCGACCTGGCGCAGATCACGTCCGACGACAGCGGACAGCGCTGGGTGGTGAGCTTCACCGGAGATCGCGACCCCGCCGTCACCTACTTCTACAACCACACGACCGGAGCGAGCAGGCTGCTGTTCCGTCCCTATCCGCGACTGGACCCCGACACGCTGGCACCGATGACGCCGGTGCGCTTCGCCGCGCGCGACGGACTCGAACTGCACGGGTATCTGACGCTGCCGATCGGCATCGAACCCACCGACCTCCCCATGGTCCTGCTGGTCCACGGCGGCCCATGGGCCCGCGACGCGTGGACTTTCCAGGCGGAGGTGCAACTGCTGGCCAACCGCGGATACGCGGTGCTACAGGTGAACTTTCGCGGTTCCACCGGCTACGGAAAATCCTTCACCCAGGCGGCGATCGGCGAGTTCGCCGGCAAGATGCACGATGACCTGATCGACGCCGTCCAGTGGGCCGTCGACCAAGGTTATGCCGACCGCGACCGGGTGGCGATCTTCGGCGGGTCCTACGGGGGCTACGCGGCCCTGGTGGGGGTGACGTTCACCCCGGACGTCTTCGCCGCGGCCATCGACTACGTCGGCATCTCGAACCTGGCGAACTTCATGCGGACCCTGCCGAACGTGGCCCGACCGTTCCTGACCAACAACTGGTACCGGTACGTCGGGGACCCGTCGGATCCGCAGCAGGAGGCGGACATGCTGGCCCGTTCACCGATCACCTATGTCGAGAAGATCCGCACACCGCTGCTGGTTGTGCAGGGCGCCAATGATTCTCGGGTGGTGCAGGCCGAGTCCGACAACATGGTCGCGGCGCTGCGCGCCCGCGGCGTGGAGGTCGAGTACCTGGTCAAGGAGGACGAGGGACATGGATTCCTCAACTCCGACAACCAGATCGAGCTGTACCGCGCGGTCGAGCGATTCCTGGCCCAAAACCTCGGCGAGCGTGCGCGTTCCGGAGAACACGCACGCTCGCGCAAGATGAAGGGGTAGTGCCCCTACAGGCTTTCCAGGATCTCCCGGGCCAGCTTGGCGGTGGCCGACGGGGTCTTGCCGACCTTCACGCCGGCGGCCTCGAGGGCCTCCTGCTTGGCCGCGGCGGTGCCCGACGAGCCGGAGACGATGGCGCCGGCGTGGCCCATGGTCTTGCCCTCCGGGGCGGTGAAGCCCGCGACGTAGCCGACGACCGGCTTGGTGACGTTGGCCTTGATGTAGTCGGCGGCCCGCTCCTCGGCGTCGCCGCCGATCTCGCCGATCATCACGATGACCTTGGTCTCCGGGTCCTTCTCGAACGCCGCGATGGCGTCGATGTGGGTGGTGCCGATGACCGGGTCGCCGCCGATGCCGATGGCGGTGGAGAAGCCGAGATCGCGCAGCTCGTACATCATCTGGTAGGTCAGCGTGCCGGACTTCGACACCAGACCGATCGGGCCCTTGCCGGTGATGTTGTTCGGCGTGATGCCGACCAGCGACTCACCGGGGGTGATGATGCCGGGGCAGTTCGGGCCGATGATCCGGGTCTTTTCACCCTTCTCGACGTTGTAGGCCCACGCATACGCGGTGTCCTGCACCGGGATTCCCTCGGTGATGACCACCAGCAGCGGGATCTCGGCGTCGATGGCCTCGATGATGGCGTCCTTGGAGAAGGCCGGCGGGACGAAGGCGATCGACACGTCGGCGCCGGTCTCCTTCATGGCCTCGGCCACCGAACCGAAGACCGGCAGCTCGACGTCATTACCGTCTTTGTCCTTGTGGGACACGGTGGTTCCGGCCTTGCGGGCGTTGACGCCGCCGACCACCTGGGTGCCGGCCTTGAGCATCAGCGCGGTGTGCTTGGTGCCCTCGCCGCCGGTGATGCCCTGGACGATGACCTTGGAGTCCTTGTTCAAAAAGATAGACATCTGCAAACTCCCTTACTTGCTCGCCAGCTCGGCGGCTTTGTCAGCACCCGAGTCCATCGTGTCGGCCTGGATCACCAGCGGGTGGTTGGCCTCGGACAGGATGCGACGGCCCTCGTCGACGTTGTTGCCGTCCAGGCGGACGACCAGCGGCTTGTTGGCCTCGTCGCCCAGAATCTGCAGCGCCTTGACGATGCCGTTGGCCACCGCGTCACAGGCGGTGATGCCGCCGAAGACGTTGACGAACACGCTCTTGACCTGGGAGTCGTTCAGGATGACGTCCAGACCAGCGGCCATCACCTCGGCCGAGGCGCCACCGCCGATGTCCAGGAAGTTGGCCGGCTTGACCCCGCCGTGGTTCTCCCCGGCGTAGGCGACGACGTCCAGCGTCGACATGACCAGGCCCGCACCGTTTCCGATGATGCCGACCTGTCCGTCGAGCTTGACGTAGTTGAGGTCGTTCTCCTTGGCCTTCTGCTCCAGCGGGTCCGCGGCGTCCTTGTCCTCGAACTCGGCGTGGCCGGGCTGGCGGAAGTCGGCGTTCTCGTCGAGGGTGACCTTGCCGTCGAGCGCCAGGATCTGATCGTCCGGCGTGCGCACCAGCGGGTTGACCTCGACCAGGGTGGCGTCCTCGGCGACGAAGACCTCCCACAGCTTCTGGATGGTCACCGCGGCGGCGTCGAGCACCTCGGCGGGCAGGTGGCCCTGCTCGGCGATCGAGCGCGCGGTGGCCAGGTCGACACCCTTGACCGCGTCCACGGACACCTTGGCCAGCCGATCCGGCTTGGTGGCGGCGACCTCTTCGATCTCCATGCCGCCCTCGACCGAGCACATCGCCAGGTAGGTGCGGTTCGCACGGTCGAGCAGGAAGGAGATGTAGTACTCCTCAGCGATGTCGCTGGCCTCGGCCACCAACAGCTTCTTGACGACGTGTCCCTTGATGTCCAGGCCGATGATGTTGCCGGCATGGGTGAAGGCGTCATCGGCGGTGGCGGCGTACTTCACGCCACCGGCCTTGCCGCGGCCGCCGACCTTGACCTGCGCCTTGACCATCACGGGCTTGCCGATCTCCTCGGCAATGGCCTTCGCGTCGGCGGCAGAATCGGTGACTCGACCCGGCGTCGTCGGAACGTTGTGCTTGGCGAATAGTTCCTTCGCCTGGTACTCGAAAAGATCCATATCTTCCTAACTAGGGCACAGTCTCTGCCGGCTTGACGGCGATGACGGTTTGAGGCTTGAAGCCTCGGGGAACTTTATCGACACGGTTGCGATCGACTCGCACCACCCACCAGTGTTGTGGTAGATGTCACCGCGCGGATACTCGTGATACAAGTCACATTCCGCCGCGGAATACCCCTTTGGGTTGCCACCTTCATTGGAATTTGGTTAACGTCTCTCCTGGCTTCGGTAACGCTTTGGTCACGACGCAAGGGACGTTTCAGGTTGGCAACGCATCGTTCGACACCGCGCTCACATGCGCAAACGTCGACGAAGGCCCGCCCGAACGATCTTGATTTCCACTCCAACGAAGTGACCGACATCGTGCCGTTCAACGAGTTCGGTCGGCTCGATGACCTCGACTTCCACGGCGGCGCCTTCGGCTCGGAGGCCGAAATCCTGCGCGCCCCGGAACTCGACGACGTCGCCGACACCGACGAGATGCCGCTGACGCTGATGCGCCGGATGGACATCAACGTCATCCATGACCCCGACGCCACTGACGTCATCCCGCGCGTGAGTGGCGGCCAGCACCGCAAGCCTGCGGCCAGCGCCCTGAAGGGCCGCGTCATGATCGCCGCGATGGCGGCCGGAGCCGCGGCCGCCGCGGCCCACACCGCCATCAACCCGTCCGACGAGGCCTCGGCCAAGGCCGTGCTGGCCTCCGACACCACCGTGCCGGGTACCGCCGCCCCCGATGCCCCGCGCGGCGTGCAGGTCGTCAGCGTCACCCCCGTCGCGAGCAGCAGCGTGCACTCCGAGGAACTCGCCAAGGGCGCCGCCTACGCGCAGGAGCGTGCCGAGCGGGAAGCCCGACTGTCCGCCCCGCTGTTCGTCAAGCCCACCAACGGCATCTTCACCTCCGGCTTCGGCTACCGCTGGGGCGCGCTGCACGCCGGCGTCGACATCGCCGGCCCCATCGGCACCCCCATCTATGCGGTGGCCGACGGCGTCGTCATCGAGGCCGGCCCCACCGCTGGGTACGGCGCGGTGGTCAAGCTTCGCCACCGCGACGGCACCGTGACCCTCTACGGCCACGTGAACACCTGGACGGTCAGCGCCGGGCAGGCCGTGATGGCCGGCGACCAGATCGCCACCATCGGCAACCGCGGCTTCTCCACCGGCCCGCACTGCCACTTCGAGGTCATGCCCAACGGCACCGACCGCATCGACCCGGTGCCGTGGCTCGCGCAGCGCGGCATCAGCGTCGGCGGCTACGCCGGCTGAGCCGTTGACGGAACCCCCGAAACCCCCCTCCCCTGACGAACCGCCCTCGGGCGCGGAAACCCGCATCATTCGTCGCGCGCCCACCGGCACCGACGACGCCCGGACCGGCATCATCCGCCGCGTCCCGACCGGAGCCATTCCCGTGGCGCCACCCACCACCGTCGTCCCGCAGGCCGACGAGTCCGCCACCGGTCTGCTGCGGCCCATAAAACCCGAGCCTGCGGGTCCGGGCACCGCGGTGGCGGCCTGCGTGGTCGCGATGATCAGCGCGTGGGCGACCCTGGTGCTGGCGACCAGCCTCATCACCGGGTGGTGGAGCACCGACCGATTGTTCTGTGCCGCAGTCGCTTTCCTGGCCTTAGTGTTCGCCGCGGCAACCGCGACGGGCATTGTGCTGTTGCTGTTGCGGCGCGGGCCGGGCCGCTACCTGATCGCGATCGGCGCCCTGGTCGCGCTGCTCGGTTTCGGCGGCGTGTTCATCGCGGGCGCGCAGATCCCCTGGGTGGTCCACGTCGCCCCGGTGCTACCGGCCGCCAGCGCGCTGCTGGCCCTGCTTCCGGCCACCCGACGGTGGGCCGAGTCCGACTGAACTACAGCTTGCTGATCGGGGCGTGGTTGTGCATCAGCTTGACCCGCCCGGCGCTGCCGAAGTCGATCAGCGACATCGCCGACTCCCCGGCCCCGGTGACCTCCTCGACGCGACCGAGCCCGTACTTGTCGTGGGTCACCCGGTCCCCCGGCGCCAGCACGATCAGCGGGCGGTTGCGCGCGGCCGCCGGCCGGCTCGGCGCCGGACGCGACGACCCACCACCGAAGGACGTGCCGCCACCCGAGAGGCGGCCCGGTGCGCTGAACGCCGCGGCCTGCTCGGTGCGGCGCCAATCGATCAGTTCCTGCGGAATCTCGCGCAGGAAGCGGGATTCCGGGTTGAGCATCGGCTGTCCCCACGACGAGCGCACCTTGGCGCGGCTGAGGTGCAGCCGCTGCCGCGCCCGGGTGATCCCGACGTAGGCCAGCCGTCGTTCCTCGGACAGTTCGGTCGGATCGCCGAGCGCCCGCATGTGCGGGAACATGCCGTCCTCCCAACCGATCACGAACACCACCGGGAACTCGAGCCCCTTGGCGGTGTGCAGCGTCATCATGGTGACCACGCCCGCGCCCTCTTCGGGGATCTCGTCGGTGTCGGCCACCAACGACACCCGTTCCAGGAACTCGGCGAGCACGCCCGTCTCGGGGACGTCCTCGTCGACCGGGGCGTCATCACCCTCGGACTCGGCCAGCGCGGCGGCGTTGGCCCGGTCGATGCTGAATTCGTGTGCGACGCTGACGAGTTCGTTGAGGTTGTCCAGCCGGGCGAGGTCCTGCGGGTCCGACGACGACTCCAGCGATTGGCGGTAGCCGCTGCGGTCGAGCACCGCCTCCACCAGGTCCCCGAGTTCGTCGTCGAGCTTGCCGCGCAACCCGTCGAGCAACTCCACGAACGCGGCGATCGCCTTCTCGGAGCGGGTGTTGAGCATCGGCACCTTGCCCTCGGCGGCGGCCTGCAGGGCGTCGTTGAAGTTCGCGCCGGTGTTCTCGGCGTAGACCGCGACGCAGGCCTCGGCCCGGTCGCCGATACCGCGCCGCGGCGTGTTGAGGATCCGGCGCATGCTCACCGAGTCACCCGGGTTGTCCAGCACCCGTAGGTAGGCCACGATGTCGCGGATCTCCTTGCGCTCGTAAAAGCGCACGCCCCCAACGACTTTGTACGGAATTCCGGCCCTGATGAAGACCTCTTCGAGGGCGCGCGAGGAGTTGTTGGTGCGGTAGAACACCGCGACGTCGTTATAGCTGATCTCGCCGCGGTCCCGCAGCGAGTCGATCTCTTCGGCAACGAACCGCGCCTCGTCGTGCTCGTTGTCGGCGACGTAGCCGACGATCAGCTCGCCCTCGCCGGCGTCGGTCCACAGCCGCTTGTCGCGGCGCCCGGCGTTGCGGGCGATGACCGAGTTGGCCGCGTTGAGGATGTTCTGGGTCGACCGGTAGTTCTGCTCCAGCAGGATGGTCGTGGCGTTCGGGAAGTCGCGCTCGAAGTCCTCGATGTTGCGGATCGTCGCGCCGCGGAACGCGTAGATCGACTGGTCGGCGTCGCCGACGACGCACAGCTCACCCGGGGCGATCCCGTCCTGGGTCGCCTCGGTCCCGACCAGCTCGCGCACCAGCACGTACTGGGCGTGGTTGGTGTCCTGGTACTCGTCGACCAGGATGTGCCGGAACCGGCGGCGGTAGTACTGCGCGATCTGCGGGAAGGCCTGCAGGATGCCGACCGTCTCCCCGATCAGGTCGTCGAAGTCCAACGCGTTGGCGGCCCGCAGCCGGCGCTGGTACTCGCCGTAGACCGAGGCGACCGTCCGGTGCAGATCGTCGGAGACATCGCTGAGCTCGGCGACGGCCTGCTCGGGGTCGATCAGCTCGTTCTTCAGGTTCGAGATGGAGTTGGCCAGCAGCCGCGGCGAGTACCGCTTGACGTCCAGGCCCATGTCCTTGGCGATCATCATGAGCAGCCGGCGCGAGTCGTCGGCGTCGTAGATGGAGAAATTCGAGTTGAGCCCGGGCAGCAGCGAGGCCTGGTTGCGCAGGATGCGCACGCACGTGGAGTGGAACGTCGACACCCACATCGAGCGGGCGCGCGGGCCGACGAGGTCGACCACCCGCTCGCGCATCTCCGCGGCGGCCTTGTTGGTGAAGGTGATGGCCAGGATCTGCCCGACGCCGGCGTCCCGCGCGGCCAACAGGTAGGCGATCCGCCGCGTCAGCACGGCCGTCTTTCCCGAGCCGGCGCCGGCCACGATCAACAGCGGGGTGCCCTCGTGCAGGACGGCCTGGCGCTGCTGCGGGTTGAGGCCCTCCAGAAGTTGGTCGGTCTCGCTGGCGGTCGACGGTGAAAACGAAGTCATATCGTCTGTAAACCTACCGCTCCGGCCCGACACCTTTGCGCTGGCACGACCATCGGTGGCACACTCGATTGGTGCTCGATGCGCGGTGGCGATTTTCTCTACGGGCAACAGCGAGTAGGCAGAGGATGACGCAATGAGCGTGGACAGCACCGAGACCGACGTCGATGCCCTGCGCGGCGAGATCGACCGGCTGGACGCCGAGATCCTGGCCGCGGTGCAGCGGCGCACCGAGGTATCCAAGCTGATCGGCAAGGCCCGGATGGCCTCCGGCGGCACGCGGCTGGTGCACAGCCGGGAGATGAAGGTCATCGAGCGCTACAGCACGCTCGGCCCCGACGGCAAGGACCTGGCCATGCTGCTGCTGCGCATGGGCCGCGGCCGCCTCGGCCACTGATCTACCTGGGATTTCGGTGCGCTAAGGCGCGGTGAGCGCAACCCAGCGCACCGAAATCGCTACTGGGTGAAGGCGATGTACTTGGTGTCGAGGTATTCCTCGATGCCCTCGATACCGCCCTCGCGCCCGAAGCCGGACTCCTTGATGCCGCCGAACGGCGCCGCCGCATCCGAGATCACCCCGCGGTTGACGCCGACCATCCCCGATTCGATGGCCTCGGCCACCCGCAGCGCCCGGTCCAGGGACTGCGTGTAGATGTAGGCCGCCAGGCCGTAGTCGGTGTCGTTGGCCACCGCGATGGCCTCCTCCTCGGTGTCGAACCCCACGATCGGCGCGACGGGCCCGAACACCTCCTCCTTGAGGATGCGTGATTCGGGTGCGACGTCGGTGAGCACCGTGGCCGGGTAGAAATTGCCCGGCCCCTCCGGCGCGACGCCGCCCACGGCCACCGTCGCACCCTTGGCCACCGCGTCGGACACCAGGTCCTCGACGGTCTTGACCTGCTTGGTGTTGATCAGCGGCCCCAGCGTGGAGCCGTCCTTCAGCCCGTCCCCCAGGGTGAACTCGCTCATCCGCTTGACCAGCTTCTCGGTGAACTCGGCCCGCACGGAGTTGGCGACGTGGAAGCGGTTGGCCGCCGTGCAGGCCTCGCCGCCGTTGCGCATCTTGGCCAGGATCGCGCCGTCGACCGCGGCGTCCAGATCGGCGTCGTCGAACACGATGAACGGCGCGTTGCCGCCGAGTTCCATCGAGGTCCGCAGCAGCTTGTCGGCCGACTGCTTGACCAGGGCCTTGCCGACGCCGGTGGAGCCGGTGAAGGTCAGCTTGCGCAGCCGACCGTCGTCGATCAGGGCGCCGGTCAGATCGCCGGGCTTGGAGGTCGGCAGGACCGACAGCACGCCCTTGGGCAGCCCGGCCTCGTCCATCAGCTTGGCAAGCAGCAGCATGGTCAGCGGCGTCTCCTGGGCCGGCTTGACGATCATCGTGCAACCGGCGGCCACGGCGGGACCGATCTTGCGGGTGCCCATGGCCAGCGGGAAGTTCCAC
>Ga0265293_10004780_pt1 | contig 23497 bp, 23 predicted proteins | sample Munlanlewell138R_FD_192505 | JGI IMG/M metagenome (GOLD analysis project Ga0265293, IMG submission 192505) | Leachate microbial communities from a municipal landfill in Southern Ontario, Canada - Leachate well 138R | ecosystem: Engineered > Solid waste > Landfill > Unclassified | place: Canada... | reverse complement strand
AGCCATCTATAAACTCTTCTGCTAAGAGTTCCATCCTAGGTTGTAGGTTCTCTAAAAGCTTAGCCTCTTCATCAGTAAATCTATAGTGAGCTTTTAGGTCTATATACTCTTTCATCTAGCTATCCTTATAGTGGTTGGTTTTTTATTTAGACTTTTTTAAATACTAAAGGTGATTATAGCAAAGTCAAGTTTTAACGCAAGATAAGATAGGTGCTAAACCCCTTATATCTTCTAAACTACCTCGTCTTTTTCATAACTATAAACTAGATTCCGTGTCAAGCACGGAATGAGGGAATGAGCACGGAATGACGGAACTAATGTCATCCTGAACTTGATTTGGGATCCAAGTCAAGCATGGAATGAGGGAAAAAGCGTCATCCTGAACTTGATTTGGGATCCAACTTAATAATTGTTCAGAGCATTTAATCTGCTTACTAGATGCTTAGCAACTCTAAAAGAGTTGGCATAAATCGTCCAAGTATATGGAACGCTTCCTCCTGTTGGCATAAAACTCGCATCTGTTACATAGAGATTTTGAAGTTCATGTGCTTTGCAGTTTGCATCTAGTACTGATGTTTTTGGATCCATTCCAAAGCGGCATCCGCCTGCTACAAGATTTGGTGGTGGTGAAGATGAGATGCTCATATATATATCGCTTGCACCCATCTCTTGTAAAACTTTTACTGCCTTGTTTGCGAGATGTGTTCCCACCTTTATATCATGCGGATGCCCATATAGGTTTATAGCACCTACGGGCATATCAAACTTGTCTTTAATCTTCTCATCCACGCTAACAAAGCAGTAATCACTTGGAAGCCAGTCATTAAAAACCTCAAATGTTAAAACTCTTGAAGTTGTGAGATTTTTGTGGATTTTAGCACTTAGTTTTTCTCCCCAGATAAGCTCGCCATTCTCATCATAAAACTCTTTTGTTGCACGAGATATGATGTTTGCATGTTCAAATAAAAAGTCAATTGTTCCACCTTTGTATTTTTTATCATTCTCTTCATATTCGTACCAATCTTGCAAAGAGCGGTTAAAAAATAAGCCCGTTTGCATCAGCTCTTTTTGCTTTGAAAGTGACTCAAAAGTAAAACGACCACTGCCAACTCCACCAGCTGAAAAAATAAGGTTTTTTCCAACTTGTCCACTATTGTTTGCTAAACCATTTGGAAAAAACTCATTTTTAGAATTTAGAAGTAGGCGAGAACTCTCTATTGCCTGAGCAGCTACAACAAAAATCTTAGCATCTACACTATGTGAGATTCTATTTTTGTCATAATAGTGAGCCTTAGTCACTTTTTTATCATTACTCTCAAGTCTATGTACAAAGGCTTCGGTGATTATTGTTGCACTGCATCTTTGTAAAAGCGCTGCTCTTGCACTCCCTTTTGCGCCAGTTGCACAGCCATAACTTCCACAAAAGTTTGAGTAAGAGCAGCCTTGTCTGCCCAGAGCATTTAGAGGCAGAATTGCCCTTGGAGTAGGGATACTTTCATAAGCCAAACTCTTGCACGCTTCATCAAAGTATTTTGTGATGCCATTGACTGCTAGAGCAGGGTAAGGAAAATCTGGAGTAGAGCGAGGCTCTAAAAATCTATGTTTTACTATCTTGCCTGAGACTCCAACAATCTTTTCTACTTCTGCATAGTAAGGTTCTAAATCTTCATAACTAATAGGCCAGTCAACAACATTTGCTCCATCAATCTCTCCATAAACAGATTTTAGTTTAAAATCATTTGGCTTCATTCTATGAAAAAAACCGCTCATGAGATTAGAGGAGCCTCCAACCATAGAGCCGTTCCAGAAGTTCCAATTGTACTTGCTTCCTTCGTAGCGCATGATGGAACCATCAGCATCTCTCTCGTTTATGACATGTTGTTCTTCTTTTAGAGGAGGAGTAAAGATTTCTCTTCTGCAAACGGCTAACTCATCTTTGTTGAAATCCTCTTCTTTGTAATCTTTTCCTTTTTCTAAAACTACAACATTAAAACCGGCATTTGAGAGTTCATAGGCTATGGGGGCACCTCCTACTCCGCTTCCGATTATGCAAATATCATAAATCATAGATATGGCTCTTTTGGCTGAGGAAGTCCTGGGATGTGCTCTAGCCATTTCCAACCAGCGCCATCTCTGTTGGCTCCATAGATAGGATCGCTAAGAGTAGCTTCTACTATGTAAGTAAGCATCGTATATATCCAGTTATCTCCCCATCTCTGTTTTGAAATAATCTGGAGTATATTTTGCCGTTGAGATGATGAGAGTTTTATATAAGGATGTTTGTAGTGAAAAACTGCCTCTTCATTGAGCCACTGCACGCCATTTCGCAAAAACTCTTTCTCATCATCTGCTACGCGGCTATGATGTAAAATAAGAGATAAATAAGAGGAACTATTGATATCCAACTTTCTTATACTTGGAAATAGGTCTTCTTGAACTAAGGCAATAGTCTCTAAGATTGGGACTGCACCAAAGAGTTCGCTTTTTGGCAAAACAATTAGGGCAGTTGTACAAAAAGTGCTTTTTAAAAAAGTTCTTCGTGTTTTTAAAAACATTGGTGAACATACATCACTTAAATAAAGACTCAAAAAACGACTCCTCTCATAAACAAAACCATCCTACTCAATTGTAGAATTTCCATACCATTTCATAGAAGATTTATACTAGTTTTTTTCACCAAACATTAATCTATCTAGACTAAATTTTCCTGCTCCATTTGTTACAAATATAAATAGAAACAACATATAGTAAAATGGAATTTCAAAACCATTATCTCCAGCTGAAAAACCATTTGGTAGATGCACAGTTACAATCGCCACAATCATAACAACAATAAGAGGTATAGATATAAGACGGGTGAAGAGTCCCAATGTAAGTAAGACTACACCCAATGCCTCCGTACTTGCCGCCATATAGGCATTTAGTGTTGGAAATGGGATGCCAAGTGAAGTAAACCACCCAGCAATAGAGTCGATATCTTTCCATTTTGTCATCGCTGGTCCATAAAAACCATAAGCAATGGCTAGTCTAGCAAAGAGCAAAGAGAACGACTTAGCATATCCACTTAAACGGGAAAACTCCACATACAGTTGTTTGAATTTCATGACAGACTCCTTATGTTAAGTAGAAGTAGTATATCAGATTTTCAAATATATGTATCTATATAAGTTAGATGTCAGTTTGATATGATTGAGGATTTATTTCATGAAAAGGCTAGTAAAAGTGCTTAGTAAATAGAAAAAAAACTAAATTTTTAGCTATTTAGCATAAGCATTTTTTTTAAGAATGATTATTTATTTCCGCCACACTTACCAGTTTTCTTTGCAGCTTTTTTATCAGCACCACACTTTTCAGTTTGCTTTGTAGTTTTTTTACCAGCACCACATTTTCCATCAGCCTCAATGGGCTTCTTCATAGAACTTCCACATTTACCAGCACCACACTTCATACTCTCCGCACTTAGAGATGTTACACCAAGTCCTGTAAAAAGAGCAGCACCGAGCAAGAGAGCCGTTAGATTCATTTTTTTCATTTGACATCCTTATATCTTAAGTTGAGATAATTGTAGCACAAAAATTAGTAAAAATTATATGAGGTATGTTATATTTTATATGAAAGGGTTATAGGATGCTAAATAAATGAGGGTTTTGGTTCTTTATATAGAGAAATATCTTAACTTAAACACCTCTACCTAAGTAGAGAGTTTACCTACTGAAAAGAGGTTCCACCATCTATGACGATAGTTTGTCCTGTTAACCACGATGAAGAGTTTTCGCATAGAAAAAGACAAGCACCAGTAAGATCTGTCGCATCTCCCATACGGCTAAGCGGAGAGCGTCTTACTACTTCGGCTTTAACCTCTTCGTAATTTGGAAATGCTTTTAGTGCATCTGTGTCGATTGGGCCACCACTTACTGCATTTACTCTGATATTTTTCTCACCAAGTTCAGCTGCAGCGTACTTAACCATAGTCTCAACTGCCGCCTTATTTGTGCCGTGACCTGCATAGTTTGGAGTATAGACTAAGTTACCAGTTGAGCTCATAGAGATGATAGAACCGCTGCCAGTCTTCTCCATTCTCTTTGCTGCTTCTTGAGCACCAACTACAAAGGCTTCAACTGTAGCTGTAAAAATATTACCAAGACCTTTTGGTTTTAGTCTCATAAAAGGAGCGAAACCGCCAACTACAGCACGACCAGAGATGATAGCATTTGAGATAAAGTAGTCAAGTCTATCAAAGTCTTCGTCAAACTTTTTATAAACATCTTTGTAAGTAAGTGGTTCTAAGATATCTAGCTTATAGGCACGAGATTTCACTCCATACTTACTCTCTATATCTGCGATTATCTCATTTGCAGCATCTGCGCTAGATGCATAAGTAAACGCAACATCACAACCTTTTGCAGCAAAAGCATAGACTATAGCTTTTCCGATGCCACGAGTTCCACCACTTATAAAAAGAGTCTTGCCTCTCATTATCTCATTCTCCTTTTTACAGAAGTGAATTCTGCAAAAATTCCTCTCACTGAAGCTTTGCCGTTGGCAAGAGATATATTTTTGTGCATCTTAAAGTCCTTTGATATCGTAGTTTTTCATAACTTTTTCTATTTTTTTCATATTTTCTAGGCTAGGTGGAACTAGTGGAAGTCTAAATTCTAGTGTCTCTATAAGCCCAGCTACATACATTGCAGCTTTTATAGGTACTGGATTTGATTCGCAAAACATAACTTGGTTTAGTGGGTAGAGTTGTTCATTTATCGCTCTTGCACCTGCAAAGTCGCCACTTAGAGCTAATCTTACTAGTTCACTCTTTAAGTCTGGCATCAAGTTTGAAGTAACAGAAGTTATACCAGCTCCACCACTTGCAAGGATAGGGTAGTCGATAGCATCATCGCCTGAAAATACTTTAAGCTCAGGGCAACGGGATAGAAGCTCAACAGTTCTCTCTAGGCTTCCACTTGCTTCCTTTACTCCATAGATGTTTTTACACTCATTAAAAAGGCGGATAGTAGTATCAGCACTTATATCAACGCCAGTTCGCCCAGGTACATTGTAGAGCATAAAAGGTACATCACTAACACTATCAGCTATGGCTTTATAGTGTTGAAAAAGTCCCTCTTGAGATGGTTTATTGTAGTAAGGGCTTACTGAGAAGATAGCATCTACGCCACAATCTTGTGCGCGTTTTGCAGTCATTATAGCCTCAGCAGTAGAGTTACTTCCAGCACCAGCGAGAACTCTAGTTCCAGTTCCTCTGCAAACTTCTACTGCGATTTCCATGCATCTTATGTCTTCTTCATAAGTAAGAGTTGCACTCTCGCCAGTAGTTCCAACAGGGCACACTGCATCCATACCATTATTTATCTGTCTTTTTATAAGTGCCGCATATGTTTGTTCATCAAGTTTTCCATTTTTAAATGGAGTTATTAACGCCGTTGAAGAACCAGTTACTATATTCATTGATTGACCTTTAGTATAAAATCTTTGCTAAATAGGAAGATATTTATCTGTTTAATAATGCGAAACTATATCAAAAAAGTACTAAAAAATAGGTAAAAAGCTATTTAATTTCTTTTTACAAGGGATGTTTTAGCCTTGTAAAACTTTAGAAGTCTTTGCCTTTAAGGACTCTAAGTGATGGTGTATTTGACTATGGGCTTCATTTATAGACTCTAAGATTAGTATTTGGTTTTTAAGCCTTTTCTACGAGGTTGAAACCTCGCTTCCTAGAAGAGATGTGAGGCTTTATTTATGTATGTACTCTTTAAAATATAGCTCTATTTTCTCTTTAGAGAAGGAGCTTTCTTTGTCTCTTATGCGGTAGACTCTTTTGTAAAATATATACTTTTCTATGATATTCATAGTGTGAAACTTATCATAGATGCCAAGAAGGAAGTCACTTTTTATAGAGAGATTTTTGGCTTCAAGTGTGATGAAAATCTTATGTAACGAGTCTATCTGCTCTATGGTGTGTGGGTTTATATCGGAGTTTATGACGTAGTGAATCTCTTCAACACTAAAGTTTTTGTTTATGCACTTTGCATAGTACTCAAGAAGTACATTTATCTCTTTGTTGCGCTCTTTATTGTAGTCAGCGTGTTTTAAGTAGGCATAGAGCTTAGGCTTGCTCTTTTGCCAGTTGTAAAGTGTGTTGATTTGGACTTCAAATCTATCGCTTATCTCTCTATTATTTAGCACAGCTTAGAGCCTTTTTTTCATCTAAAATATGATATGTTCCCGTTGCATAAGCTATAAGTGTATCTTTTGAAAAGATCTCTATAGTTGTAAATACAGTTCTTTTTGACTGATTTACTACTTTAGCTTCTGCTGTTAAGACTTCATCTCTAGCAGGTTTTAGGTAGTTTATCTTTATCTCAATTGTTACAGCGCTAAAACCTTTTTCAAGTACAGAAACCGCAGCATACCAGCCACAATGATCCGCCAAAGTTGCTATAGCTCCGCCGTGAACTACACCAAAATGTTGTTTGTGGTGGGGTAGAACATCAAAGCCTAGTTGTGCATATCCATCACCTAAGTCTAGGACTTCTCCACCGATAAATTTTAAAAAACCTATATCTTTTTGATCTATGTCTTGAGCTTTCATATTTGCCTTTTTTTAAATCTCACAAAGAAGATGAATGCCCTCTTTTTCAAGAGTTTTTATAGCATTTGCAAGCTCTAAATCTGCTACTTTAAAGATAAAAGCTCCAATCTCTGCGTTTGATATAGTATAAGTGTACTCTATATTTATGTTTTGTTTGGCAAGCGCTTTTATTACAGAGTTAAAACTTCCAACATGGTCACTAATCTCTACAGCAAAAACATCTGTAAACCTAGAAGAAAAACCATTTTTCTCCAAAATCTCTTTAGCTCTTTGGCTATCATCTACTATGAGTCTAAGTATGCCAAAATCGCTCGCATCTGAGAGGTTTATAGACTCTATAGAGATATGCTCAGATGCCAAGAGTGTAGTTATATCGCTAAGTTCTCCCATCTTGTTCTCAATAAAGATAGATAACTGTTTTATGATTTTTGACATTTTAGATCCTTTTATCTATAACTCTAATTGCTTTACCCATGCTTCTCTCTAGTGTTCTAGGCTCAACTAGCTTTACATTTGCATTTATATAGAGGTTATTTGCTAGTGAGTGTTGTATATCTTTTTTGATTTTTTCCATCTCAGCTACAGAGTCACTTAAAACTTCATCGCTAACTTCTACTAAGATATCTATCTTATCAAGATGTCCTTTTTTATCTGCAATGATTTGGTAGTTAAGTGTAACTCCCTTTGTATTTGCAATAACATGCTCAACTTGTGATGGATAGACATTTACACCATTTACGATAATCATATCATCAACACGGCCAACGATGCTCTCCATGCGAACAAGAGTTCTCCCACAAGCACAAGGTTCACGATGAAGTGAAGTTATATCTCCAGTTCTGTAGCGAATGATAGGAAGCGCTTGTTTTGTAAGTGAAGTTATAACTAACTCTCCACGCTCTCCATCTGGTAACACTTTGCCAGTTTTATAGTCAACTATCTCAGGATAGAAGTGGTCTTCATTGACATGTAGAAGTTTAGAGTGTTTACAGTTTGAACTCACCCCCGGCCCAATTATCTCACTAAGCCCATAAACCTCATGATAGTCGATTCCCCAGACACGAGAAACTTCCTCTTTTAGTCCATCACTTGTAGGTTCAGCTCCAAATACACCAGATTTTAGTTTAAAATCTTTTAGATATCCACTGCCAGATTTCTTAGCTGTTTCATACATATGGAGTGCAAAAGATGGAGTTGCTGCTAAGATAGTAGCATTGAAATCTTTCATAAGCATAATTTGTCTATCAGTAAAACCACTACTTGCTGGAATAGTAGTAGCCCCTATCTTTTTAGCACCACTATCAAATCCAAGTCCACCAGTAAAGAGTCCGTAACCATAAGCATTATGAACTACATCATCTGCAGTAGCTCCTGCCATTGTATAGACTCTAGCCATCACTTCATCCCAAACATCCATGTCAGACTGAGTGTATCCTACAACTGTAGGTTTGCCTGTAGTTCCGCTTGAGCTATGAACTCTTACAACTTCACTCATAGGTACACAAAAGAGTCCAAAAGGGTAGTGGTTTCTTAGGTCTTGTTTTTTTGTAAAAGGTAATCTCTCTATATCTTTTAGAGATTTAATATCCTTTGGAGCTATGCCTAACTCATCAAATTTTTCCTTGTAAAAAGAAGTTAGCTCATAGACTCTCTCTAGTGTCTCTTTGAGTCTTTTTAGTTGAGTCTCTTCTATAGTTTCTCTTGGTGCACCTTCGATTTTATTCCACATTATTTAGACTCCTTAGCATCTCTCATGGCTTGATCTAGTATGACAATATTTTGTTCGGCTACTTTTGCATTCATCTGAGTGATGGCATCTTTTACTTCTTGCACACTAAAAGGAAAGTTTTTGTCATTAATAAGGGCAAATCCTAGCATATAAACATTTAGTCCCTGTATAGGAAATTCACCTCTCTCAGCCTTTTTAAAAGCATCAATTTTTGCAAAACCCTTAAATGGAAGAGTAGGATACTTATCTTTATCTTTTGCGTTTGTAACAAGTGTTCCATCAAGCTTTAAAAAAGGAAGATTTCTTAAACCCTCATTTTGCTCTAGTGCTATCATAAGGTCAGCTTGATTTTTATCAATCACAGGATTTGTAAAGTCACCGATTTTTATATCACATGATACTGATCCTCCTCTTTGACTCATTCCATGGTTTTCAGTTCCCAAAAATGCGATATTACGATTTCCTGCACAGATTGCCAAAACCTTAACTAAAAAAACAACACCTTGACCACCAAAGCCAGCTATTACTATTTGGTATTTCATCTTACTTACCTCTCTTTAAGTAGTCAAAATCTTGCACAAAGGCGTCAGTTGGACATACTACATCTAAGCATCCACCACAACCAGCACACAAAAATGGGTCTATCTCAATAACGCCATCATCATTATAAGCCATAGGCGGACACTTATATATGGTAGTACATTGATCACAGGCGATACAAAGTTCAGGATCAACCTTAGCAAAGATATTTGGGATAAACTCAGGCGCTCTCTCTCTATCTAAGATACAAAATTCGCGAACCACTACAACAGTTGGACCCGTTGCATCTGCGTGAACTTTTTTTACCTCTCTAAAGAAGTCAACATTGTCTTGCATCTCATAAGAGTAGTGATGCTCCATACACTCTATCCCCATGCCCTCAACAATCTTTTTAATATCGATGTTTTTGTTCTCTCTTGATGGCGTAGTTTGTCTTCCTGTCATAGCAATAGTAGAGTTATCTAAGATGACAAGTATAAACTTATGATTTTGATATACGGCATTTATAAGTGGTGCAATTCCAGAGTGAAAAAATGTTCCATCTCCAATGGTTGCAACGACTGTTTTATCTGGGTCACTAAGAGAAAACCCACTAGCCATAGAGACACTAGCTCCCATACAAAGAATACTATCAATCGCGCCTTGTGCAATGGCTAGAGTGTAACAGCCTATATCTGATGGATAGATAGCTTTTTTCTTTTTAAATACTTTTGTAATAGCGTAGTAAACATCACGGTGAGGACAACCAGGGCAGAGCGCAGGCGGACGAGCTTCTACCTCAAAGTTTAAGGCTGGTGGAGTTGCGTAGATATTCTCGCCACTATAGAGACCGATATTTATAAATGCTTTTAAAATCTCCTCTTTGCTCATCTCATCTATCTGATGGATGCTGTTTGTGTTTTTTCCATAAACATTAGGAGATGCAATCTGCTCTTCAACACATGGGTATGGCTCTTCTATCACTAACACTTTATCGTAAGACTTAAATCTATCTCTCATCTGCTCTACTGGAAGAGGGTAAGGCATAAGAACTTTAACCACATCAGCTTCAAGATTAAGGTCACTTAGCGTCTCTTTTGCAAAGCCATAACCAGTTCCACTTGTGATGATTAGAACTCTGTTTTTACCCTCGCACTTATCAAACTCTCTTTTTAGTAGATTTTCCCAGTTATACTCTTTGATAACTTCTATGCGGTTGAGCTGCTCTTTTCCTTGAGGAAATCTATCTTTTCGTGGAACTGCTCCCCAACGAGGAACATCCCTTTTAAACTCACCCTTGTTAGGCTTAAAGTTAGTCTCTTCATCCATCTCAATGATTTCTCTAGCATGACAAACTCGCATAACAGGGCGAAGCATAACAGGGATTTGAAACTTTTCAGAGAGCTCTACACCGTACTTTGTAAGGTCATAAGCATCTTGTGGAGTTGCAGGGTCTAGTACTGGGATGCGTGCAAACTTTGCAAAAACACGGCTATCTTGTTCGGTTTGAGATGAGTGAAAACCTGGATCATCAGCAGCGATAAGTAACATTCCGCCGAGATTACCGATATAAGCCGCACTCATAAGTGCATCACTTGCAACATTTAGTCCGACTTGTTTCATGGTCGCACAGGTTCGCCTGCCAGCAATTGCGCCAGCGTAAGCTACTTCAAAACCAACTTTTTCATTAGTTCCCCACTCAGCATAAACATCTAAATTTAGTTTATGTTTTATCTGCTGTACAACAGTAAGTATCTCACTTGATGGAGTACCTGGATATCCGCTGACCATATCAACATTTGCATGAATTAGTCCCCAAGCAATTGCGTCGTTTCCCATTAGTGTTTGTTTCATAAAAGTCTCACTCTTTATAATTATTTATCTTTAAAAGATTTGTTCTTGTTAATCTACACAATAGTTATATAAATAAGGCTTAAATAGAAGCTAAATTTTACAACTATTAAGAAATATTAAAATTTATAATACGCTATTAAACGATATTCATTAAAACTGAGTTTTTTAGTACCACCTAAATCTAACCAATCTTTAGTAAAACTAGCTCTAGCTTGTAGCTTAAAGTCAGAGGTCACTTGATAGATAAAATCTAAATCTACCTCTTTAGTCTTCCACTCATATCCACTTTGGTAACCATTGTATTTGCCAATGTCATATTCAAAATATTTAACCATTGAGAGCAAATCTATACCAGTTAGAGGTTTAAAATGATAATCAACTCCTAACATAATAGAAGACGTATCTCCTAGGTTAGCGTGCAAGGCTCCTTGAGAGATGATAAAAGGATTAGCACCTCCAAGGGCGTTAACGATACCACCATCTAAAACACTACCCTTTGAAGCTGGAGTGTTTACATAACGCAAATCAATTCCAAAGCCACTCTCTAGCGAAGCTTTGAACATCGCACCATATTGGCTTGCATCTACATCTTTGTCTCTGCCCGTTGTATTAAAAGCTTTTCCAAGCAAATTGTCTCCAACATCATCTTGTTTCGTGTAAAATAGAGATGCAAAGGTGTTAATATTGCTTAGTTTTGCTTTGTAGCTAGCCTTTGCTACTATTATGTTCATAATGTCGTGGATATACTGGTCCCAAAGTTCTAGTTTTATGCCATCAAAGCCTGTGTAAGTTGCATTTAGGTAAGTCATGCCAGCTGTGCTTTTATTGTTGGTTTTTCCAAGATAGACATCAGAGATGCTAGTAAACTCTCCTACTTGATAACCAGGACCAAAGCCATAAAGTAGGCTAAGTCTAGCATTTGCATTATTTGGGTCTAGCGTAGAGTTAGCAACTGGAACTGAGTTTGCAAAACCATTTGTTTGTACTTTTGTTATGTGGCCTAGTTCTAGTGTTGTGTCGCTGAGGTTGCTATTTTTTATAACCACACCCTCAAAAGTATTTGGCAACATTCTAAAGTTATTTGGTGCGGCAAAAGGAGTGTTGATGCTTTGTCGTCCAACTCTAATAGAAGTTTTATCAAAACTATAGCTTATATAAGCCTCGCCAAGTAGACTATAACCTTTTGCATCAGAGCCAAAAGGAGTGTTATCATTTTTATCAGGGTTGCTAGATTTGTGATCTGCCTTGTTTGTAGTGTAAAATGTAGCTCCAACATCAAAGCCATAGTAAGCTGCAGTTTTATAGCCTAAGTGTCCACCAAGGGATAGTCCATCACGAGTATAGTTAGATGGATTTTTGCCAAATCCACTTCCCCAATCATAAGTACGGTTGATATAAAAAGATTTTAGTTCCCCTTGAACCTTACCCTCTTTAAATGCCTCTTCTAGTGAGTCTGCTGAAGTAAAGGTAGTTAAACCTAAAATTGTAGCTAGCACTAAACTTCTTTTTTTCATTTTTCTTCCCTTTTTATTATTTTTCTTTAATCTAACTTTCTGATTAATCATAAGCTAGATTCCGTGTCAAGCACGGAATGACGAGACGCGCGTCATACTGAATTTGACGAGACATGCGTCCTGAACTTGATGAGATGCGCATCATATTGAATTTGACTGTACATGAGCCATCCTGAACTTGACGAGACGCGCGTCATACTGAATTTGACGAGACATGTGTCATTCTGACTTGACGAGACATGTGTCATTCTGACTTGACGGGACATGTGTCATTCTGACTTGACGAGACACAGGCCATTGTGAACTCGACGGGCACTCGTCATCCTGAACTTGATTCAGGATCCAACCTAATAATTGTTTAGAACATTTAGTCAATAAAGCATCTATCAAGATGTTTTTTATCCATCTTTTTAGTCATCATTGAGACTACTATCGCTGTAATTATGGAGAAGGGTAGAGCGATAACAAGTGCATCTACAAAGATAATATCTCCGCTTAAAAGTGAGTCTTTGCCAAAGATAATCTTTGCAAGACCTAGTGATTTTGCTTCTTTGAAGTGAACAAACAAAAGCCAAAAACTTGACACTACTAAACCGACTATCATTGAGGAGATAGCTCCTGCTTTTGTTATACCTCTAAAGAAGAGTCCACCTATAAAACTTGGTAGAAAAACACTAGCACAGAGTGCAAAGAAGATGGCAGTAGAGCGCGCTATAATGGCTGGTTCATCATCAAAAGCGTAAGCTAGAGTGACTGAGAAGATTATCATTACAACAACACCGAGTCTTGTAACGGTCACGGAGTCATAGTCTTTTTTAGTAATCTGCTCAAAAAAGTCACGCCCTACTGCTGTTCCCATAGTGTGAAACTGAGATGAGAGTGTGCTCATTGCAGCTGAGATTAGTGCAAATAAAAAGACAAAGGCAAACCACTTTGGCATCGCAGTATTTATAAAGTGTGATATTACCTTCTCAACAGACCCAGCGCTTTGAAGTGCATTTTTACCCTCGTTAAACTCGAAGTACCATGCGTTTGATAATGCCCCAACTATAAAGATAATTCCTGTCATTGCAAGTATAAAGATAGAACCAATAAGAACCGCACGGTTTAACTCCTGTTTACTCTTTACTGTCATAAATCTAACTATGAGTTGAGGTTGAGCCAAAACTCCGATACCCACACCCATAGTGATAGTTGTAATTACAAAGAGCCAGCCTTTACTTAAAAACTGTGGCATGGAGTTCCAACCCTCAAATCCCCACAATAAAGAGAGCTTCATCATAAAGTCAGGCGAACCTGGTGCAAACTCATTTATACTCTTAGATGCAAGATGCTCCACAACTGTAACCTGCCAAACATTCTCAAGCTTAGAAAATGCCGCTCCCACTCCGCCTAAAGAGTCAAAGGTAACAACGACAAGGATAATCATAGCAATAAACATGATGCTTCCTTGAAGTGCATCTGTTAGCATTACGCCTTTGAGTCCACCTGCAATGACATAAGCAGTTATGATGATGGAAAAAACCATAAGTGACATATGATAATCTGTACCAAAGTAAAGTGCTATAAACTGAGTCCCACCAATGAGAACTGCAGTAGCGTAGAGTGGCATAAAAAGTAGAATGATAAGAGCGCCAAAGATTTGGATAAACTTAGAGTCAAATCTCTTAGCAAGAAGTTCAGGAAAGGTGTGGGCATTGAGTCTGTAACCCATTTTTCTTGTAGGATTTCCCAAAAAAACAAAGGCTATAAAGATGCCAATGAAGATATTAAAAACTGTAAGCCAAAGAAGAGAGTTACCAAGCCAAGCAGCAACGCCACCAAAGCCAACTATGGCAGCTGTGGAGATAAAAGTAGCCCCATAACTAAGAGCCATGATAAAAGGATGTGTATCGCGCCCAGCTACAAGATAGTCAGTAGTACTTTTTGTCTGTTTGTATCCTCTAAAACCCAAATATCCTAAAACCGCAAGATATAAGATGATGATGATGTTCTCAAACATGCCAGTCATAGCTCATCCTCTATCTCTTTTTCAGTCTTGTTCCAATCTTTTACAAATTCTGGAGGATAAACATAAGCATCCTTGTTCCAGTTTATAGCTCCATAAATCACACTAATGACAGTGCTTATAATCATAAGGACAAACGCCAAACCAACCCCAAAATCAAAATGCTCCATCTTGTCTCCCAATTATTTGTATATTTGTACAACTATTTGAATTTAAAATAACAATATTTTAATTATTGGAATAAAGATATGGTTATTTTAAAATAACTTCAATTATTGCAAAGCTAAGTATAAATTAATATTAAAGTATTATAAAAAGTTATAGAAATTTTTTAATTTGTTTTTAAAGGAACATATTTTATAAAAGAAAACTTATAATATTTAGGTATTATTAGTGAGAAAAGGCTAAAAATATGAAAATATATGATTTAATTATAATCGGAGGCGGAAGAGCCTCTAATTTAGCTGTAAAAGCTGGTAGATTAGGTAAAAGGGTTGCTCTGATTGAAAAGTCTAAGCTTGGAGGCACCTGTGCAAACAGAGGTTGTGTTCCATCAAAGCTTCTAGTTGGCTATGCTGATGTTTTGCGGAGTATAAAAGAGTCACAAAGGCACTATATAAAAAGCACTATTGATAATATTGATATTGAAAAAATATTCAAGGAAAATAACGAATATATTGCTGGTGTTGATGAGGGGTATAGAGCTATGTTAAATGAAAATGTAGAACTCTTTAGAGGTATAGGTTCTTTTGTCTCAGATAGCATAGTAGAAGTTAATGGCGTAAAATTAACAGCACCAAAAATAGTCATTGCAACAGGAGCAAAACCTAAAGGGTCACCTTTTAAAGATGCTTGGAGTAGTGATGATATCTTTCCTCTAAACAAAATTCCAAGCTCTATTACAATCGTGGGTGCTGGTCTTATTGCTTGTGAGTTAGCAAATGTGTTTGATGCTTTGGGTGTAAAAACAAAACTCTTAGTAAGGGGTGAGAGACTTCTCTCAAACGAAGATGAAGATATATCCAAAGTATTTAAGCAAGAGTTTTCTAAAAAGATTGATATAGAGTTTAACACAACGATAAAAGATGCAATATTTTACGACTCTTTTTTTGACATAACACTACAAGACAGAGCAGGTAAGAGTAAAAAACACAGCTCTGAAGCTCTGCTCTATGCAATAGGAAGAGAATCAAATGCAAAAGCTTTAAACTTACAAAATACTCACATTACTTTAGATGAGAGAGGTTTTATAAAAAGAGATGAGTTTTTTCAAACAGATGCTAAAGGTGTCTATGTTGCAGGAGATGCAGCAGGGGAGTATATGTTACAACATGCCGCATCTTTTGAGATGAACCATCTTTACAAATATCTATTTGAAGATAAAAAAGAGCCTTTGAAATTTAAATATATGCCACACTCAGTTTTTACAGATCCTGAGATTGCAAGTGTAGGTATAAGTGAGAAAGAAGCAAAAGAGAGAGGCTTAGATGTAGTAGTGACAAAAACAGACTGGTTAGCAAGTGCAAAAGCAGAGTCAATGAAGCTAAAATATCCTTTTACAAAATTTATAGTAGATAGAAAAACTTATGAGATACTCGGTTGTCACATGATAGGGCCGCAAAGCTCAACGATGATCCATCAAGTCCTTACTGTTATGCATATAGATAATGATATACGACATTTAAAAGAGATGTTATATATCCATCCAGCACTTAGCGAATCACTCTTGCCAGCTGCTATTAATACTGTTAAAGAGATAAGAAAATTGAGTGAGAGTTAAAAAAGTTTGGATTGAAGATTGAATTTTTCGTAGTAGATATCTATCATCTCTCTTAGCGTTTTATCATCAAGAGGGCTTTTCTCTTTTAAGCCAAACTTTTGTATGTATTCTAAAGGCAGGATTGATTTGTCTAAACTTGGCTCTCTTAGGTAGTTAAACATAGCCTCTTTTATCCTTTTTTCGCTACTAAATTTAAGAGTATATTTATTCATAATGATATGAAATTTAAAATCTTGACTATGACAATCAAAGCAGTTTTTATCAAATTCAGAAGCGCCTAAACTAAGAGATAAAAGAAGAAAAAAACTTAAAATTTTTACCATGAGAGAGTTACCTTTGTTCCTTGGGTCTCTTTTGAGACTATATCTATTTTAATCTCATACTCATCGGCGATAGCCTTTATGATGCTATATCCCATCCCAAAACCACCTTGAGATTTATCAAATCTTAGATATCTTGTAAAGATTTTTTTAACCTCTTGCTCACTCATGCCTTTGCCCTCATCCTCGATGCAAAGAGTTGTCTCATTTAGTACAACTCTTATATTTGTTGATTTATAACTATACTTAATCGCATTTGAGAGAAGGTTATCTATTAGCCTTTGCATCTTCTTTTTATCAGCTTTGAAGTCTATATCTTCTTTTGCATCTAAGAGTAGATCTATATTTTTTGCAGTTGCCATATTTGTAAAATACTCTACCCTTTGATATAGCATCTCTCTTAGATTTAAATCTATATTTTGAGTAGATGTTTTGTGGTTTAGGAGTAAATATACTAAATCTTCATAGATATTTGAGATACTCTGAGATGCTATCTTTATGCGCTGTAGTTTTCTTAGTGTTTTTTCATCACAACTTGAGGAGTTTATAGTCTCTATATTTGTAAGTATTGCAGTGATGGGTGTGTTTAGCTCATGGGTGGTATCTTTTATAAAGCTATCAAGAAGTTTTATGTTATCTCTCATAGGTTTTAGGACAAGGTTTACAAGAAAGATGGAAGTTATTAGGGTTATGATAATGGTGACAATAGCGATAAATATAAGGTTATTTAGGATATCAAGATTTTTAGATTTTTTTTCTATGATGATAAAAGCTGCTCCAAAATAGTAGGGCGTTAGTGGTGAGATAAGATAAGAGTTGGAATCTTTGGTAAAAAAAGAGTCTTTAGAGTTTGTTATATCTATATCTTTGCTTGTGCTAAAGATAAGATTTTTATCTATATCATAGATGGCACTCTCAAACTCATCAAAACGAGGATATTTATATCTATCGCTACTGTTTTCATTTAGTTTTGATAGTTGTTGTGTTAAGAGAAAGGTCTGCTTTTTTAAAAGATCTTTTTCACTATGTTCAAACTGGTCTCTCTCATAGTAGTAATAACTTACAAAAATAGTAGTAATGAGCAAAAGCGTAGAGCTTAGATAGAGTCCAAGTACGTAAAAGATAGTTTTTTTCTCACCTCTATACAAGTTTATATCCAAGTTTTTTAATGCTAAGTATACGCTCTTTACCAAGATGCTTACGCAGCTCTTTTATATATGTTCTTAAGCTCATATAGCTGTGCTCTTCATCAAAACTCCAAACATTTTGATATATATTATCAAAGCTCACGCACTCATTTTTGTGTTTTAGTAGAAGTTTTAAAAGAAGGGACTCTTTATGTTTTAAAGTGATTGTTTTAGCATCTTTTTTTAGCTCATCGCTATGGATATTAAACTCTATATTTTGTGCTATTTGTATGATGTTCTCTTGTGTTTTATACTCTCTTCTTAAGAGAGCATTGATTCTTAAAAGCAGTTCTTTGAGTTCAAAAGGTTTTTTTATATAGTCATCAGCACCACTTAAAAAGCCTCTTGAGAGGTCATCTATACCATTTAGTGAAGTTATAAAGATAGCTGGGGTAGTTGTCTTTGCATCTCTTAACTCTTTTAAGAGTTCAAAACCATTGATAAGAGGTACATTTACATCTAAGAGCAACATATCAAAGTTTGAACTATAAATCTCTTGCAGGGCTTCTTCGCCATCATAGAAACAAGTAACATCAAAACCCTCATCACTCAAAAACTCTTTTAGAGTTTGAGATAAGTTTATATCATCTTCAAGATATAAAATCTTCAAACTTGTACCCCTTGCAACTACTCAAAAACAATAGCTCTATCTTCTATTTTCATAATTCTATCACAATAGGGAAGAATCCTATCATCGTGAGTGACTGTGATGATGGCAACATTTTGTTCACGAGCTATTTTTTTTAGCATCTTAATTACACTAACTGCTCTCTCACCATCTAATGCCGCTGTTGGCTCATCGGCTAGAATTATCTCTGGGTTATTTGCTAAAGCTCTTGCAATGGCTACTCTTTGGTTTTGTCCGCCTGAGAGTTGTGATGACATATTGTAGGCTTTATCATCTATTTCGAGATATTTGAGTAGTTCCATAGCTTTTTGCTCGGCATCTTTTTGGCTTACACCGTTTGCTTGAGGCAGGAGAGTTATGTTTTCTAAGATATTTAAAAAAGGTATGAGATAGTGAGCTTGAAAGATAAAGCCAATCTTCTCTCGTCTTATTTTACGAGTATCTTTAGCTAACCATTTATCTTTATAAACCATCTCCTCTCCAAGCCAAATCTCCCCACTTGTTGGCTCTGTCACACAGCCTATCATCATCAAAAGAGTGGTTTTTCCAGCACCACTAGGAGCTATGAGGGCTACTACTTCTCCTTTTTGTATCTCAAATGAAGCACCATCTATTACTCTAACAAGGTTATCATCTTTACCAAAATGTTTTACAAGATTTTTAATCTTTATCGCACTATGCTCACTCATATCATCCTCCAATAGCAGCTGCTGGATCTGCACTTATAACTTTTTTCACACCAACAAAAGAGGCCAAAACAGAAGCTACTATAACAACTCCAAAGAGTGCCCAAGCATCTGGGATTTGTAGTATTACTAACTTAGGAAAGCCATCATAAGTGAGATGCGAGAAGATATTTCCAAAAATAAAGGCAAAAACTCCTAGTATTAGAGTCTCTTTTACAATCATCTCTATGATAAGAGAATTTGGAAGTCCCATAAGTTTCATAATGGCTATCTCTTTCATCTTCTCTAGTGTCATTGTGTAGATAATAAGAGCTATGATTATAGTTGAGACTATGATTAAGATAACAGTAAAAAGGCCTATCTGTTTTGCTGACTTTTCAATTAGGTTTTTTGTTAAAATGTCTTTTTGCTCATTTGCCGTGTAAACACTCTTATGTTGCCACTTTCTAATCTCTTTTGCTACTGCATCTATCTCATAACCCTCTTTTACTTTAGCAACGATGGCGTTTACCATATATGATTCTGTATTTTCTATACCTCTTGCAACATTGTTTTGAATCTCTTTATTTGAGTATAAAAACTGCAACTCTTGAGCATCTTTTAGGCTAAGATAGACCAAAGGATCACCATTGTTTGAGACAGATTTTGTGGTAATTCCTACAACTCTGTAGAAGTTTCTTCCAAGTTTTATCCTATCTTCTAGCTCAAAGCCCGTTTTATCACTTACTACAATCTCATAGTGGTCATTTTTAAGCTCACGCCCAGCTATTAGTCTCTCTGGATTGATGGGATTGAAGCTTCCATAGATATCATAACCAACTGCCACAACTCTAACGGGCTTATCAGCACTTGGGAGTTGAATGTTTTGAAAGGTAAGAGCTTCACTTTTGTCGATTCCATTCATAACATAGAGTATGTCTTTTAAATCTTCATGAACTCTTGAGGGCTCAGCAAAAGGCCCTAAAGTGTTCTCTTGAACTATCCATAAATCTGCACCTACATCATTTAGTAAAATCTCAGCCTCAACCATCATCCCGCGGTAAACACCAATCATAATAAGAACGATTCCAAGGAGCATACCAACACCCATAGCAGTTACAATAAACTTACCAAGAGTGTGTTTTATATCTCTTGCAGCTAAATTAATCATCTATATATCTTCATACCATCGCTAAGTGGTTTGTTTGAATTTTTATGAATAAGAAGCTCACTATCAACACTAATGCCAGAAGAGATGGCAACTTCATCATCATTTTGTGCTAAAACAGTAACAGGCGTAAAGTAGGCACGATCATCTTTAACGACCCAGAGACCTTTTTTAGACTCTTTTGTACGCATAAGAGTGAGGGGAACTTTTAAAACATTTTCATGCTTTGCTGTTTTTATATTTACCTCTGCTTGTTCGTTTATGTAAAACTTACTTGGAGTGACACTAAAAGCTACTGCAATCTCTCTCTCAAGTGTCACGGCATTACTAATCGCCACAACTCTCTCTACTACACCTTGAAGCTTTTCATCTGGTTTGGATCTTAACACTATAGAAGCATCTTGACCGAGTTTAATGCTATGAGCTAGTCTTTCATCTACATTTACTACAACCCAGAGTGTTTTTGGATCTACTATTTTAAAGATAGGAGTTGATGGCAGAACATATTGTGCTAGCTCTGCATCTTTTGAGACTATATATCCATCACTTGGAGCGTAGATTTTGAGTCTTTTTAGCTTCTCCTCTGTAGCTTCTATGGTTTTAGCAAGTCTCTGTATTTCTAGCTTTGCAGATGCTATCTTTGCTTTTGCAGAATCCATCTGCGCGCGCATATTTTGTAAATCGCTATGGGCTTTGTCAAACTCTGCTTGAGTTGCGTATCTATCTTCTAGTAATTTTTTATATCGGTTATGAGTGACTAAGATAAGTGACTCTTGAGCTTCTAGGCTCTCAAGATTACTTTGTGAAGTGTGCACTTCATGCGTAGCTTTTTTAAGTGCTACTCTTTGCTCATCCAACAACATTGGCAGATCAACTGGGTCAATGCTCAGTAGCAAATCTCCCTGCTTTACCCACTCACCCTCATCAAAGTAGATCTTTTCTATCTTCCCGCCACTCTGTGCAGTAATCGTATAGATGTTCTTTGCATCTACATTTCCTATTCCCTTAACACTTACAAACAGATCACCATAAACAGGTTTAGTTGTGCTAAAAGTTGATTTTGTTACATATACTTTGTTATAAAAAACAAAAACCCCTAGAGCAATAAGTAGCGCACCTATACTATATTTTATCCATCTATTCATTGTATGATTCCTTGTAAGTAGTCTAGTCTGTTGATAATGTTATTGATATTAAACTTCGCTTCTAATAGCCCTAAGTTAGCAAAAAGATAAGTAGAAGATGCATCAAGAACTTCTATGTAGGTTGAAAGCCCCTCTTTGTATCTAGCCTCAACAATCTCTTTAGTTGCTTGTGAAGAGTCTAGTAGTGCCTCTTTTGCTTTTACTGTATGTTTGAACTTTTTTAAGTCTATTATGAGTCTTTGCATCTCATCTTCAAGAAGTAGTTTTTTAGAGTTATAACTCTCTTTTGACTCATCTTTTGCAATGCGAGATTGTTCTGTCTGCGCACTCACTCTTCCACCACTATAGATGGGGATGTTTATAGATATACCTATTTGTGAGGTGTCATATTCGTTTAGTGTATCTAGATGCGTATAAGATGCCACAGCATCTATAGAACCGTAGTGCCCAGCCTTTGTGGCTTCATATAAAAACTCATCTCTATATATCTGCTGCTGGCGGCTTTTTACTTCGTAGTTGTTTACTAAGATGCTCTCAAGAAGGGCTTGTGTGTCCTCTATATCTCTGTCATTTTGAGTGCCATTATCTTCAAACTTAGTGTTTGAATCTATTTTTTCTCCCATATATATAGAGAGAGTTGAGAGTGCCTTATCAAGTTCAGACTTAGTCTGGGCAAGACTATCCTCCGCGATGTATACTGCACTAAGCAGGCTTAGAGCATCCGCTTCAGTTTTTAAACCCTCTTTTACAAAGGCTTTTGCTTGATTATAGAGTTCTTCTTTTGTTTTTAAATCCTCTTCTCTTACCTCAAGTGCTTTTGTTTGAAGAAGTACAATGCTGTACTGAATCTTTACAGTGTAAGCAAGAAGGGCTTTTTGGTCACCTAAAGATAGAGATGCTATCTCTGTGTCTTTCTTATAAGCATTGATAGTAGAGGTTGTTTTAGAAAAATCATAGAGCTTTTGGTTAAGTTGTACGCCAACTTGCCAGCTATCATCTTCGATAGTGTTGAAGCTCCCATTTTGTGGCATGACAAAGGTGTTGATGGGATTATATTGTGCATTTGCATTGATTTGAGGAAGATAATCAGCCTTTGCAATCCCAACCATAGCCTCAGTTCTTGAAACACTAAGTGAGAGCTTTTTAATATCAGGATGATTTTTTAGTGTCTTATCTATACACTCCTCTAGCGATAAAGTATTTGCTTGGAGTATTAAGGCAAAAAGACATATATGTAGAAACAGTAACTTCATTTTCTAAAATCCTCTTTTATAATATTTGTATTTTGTATCATACATTATTCTTGTGAAGTTATTGTGAATTACACCCTTTGATTAATCTATAAACCAGATTCCGTGTCAAGCACGGAATGACGAGACACGTTTAATCCTGTAATTTATTAAAAGAGGTGTGTAGCTTTAAAGTCAAGTACAATCTTTTTATCTACGAGGTTAAAACCTCATTTTTGAAAGAAATATGAAAATTTAAAGTTGTCAGACTTTCGGAAGAGATGTTTTTAGGAATGCTAACCAATGGCGTTCTGCACTTTGAGCTTCGCATGGTGTGGTTTTAAAATATAGTGCGACTTACAAGCCTTATATATGAGTTTAAACCTCATTTTTGAAAATGATATGAAATTTTAAAGTTGTAAGGCATTGGGAAGCGATGCTTCTTGGAATCCTAGCAATACTAAATGTGCTTTAGGACTTAAAATAGTGATGATCAAAAACTAACAAAACTTCCAAGTAAACTAATGAAAAATAAGAGTACAATGGTTATATCGTAGTGATGAAAGGATTATAAAATGAGTGAACAAGAGCTTCTTCTCCTGTTTGTAGGAGTAATTGCAGCATGCATGGTTATCATCACTCCGGTTGTCGTTTTTTCTATAGTAGAGCGCACTAAAACCATGTATAAACTAGATTCCTTTATTGACTTTGCCCAAAATGAGTTTTCTACTCTTTCAAAGAATCTTTGTGTCATTACTGGACAAAGTAGTGATTTACTAAAGAAACTAGCAAATGAGAGTCAATTTTTAACATCCAAGGCTTCTAATGGGATTACTAAGTTAACAACCGCCACCATCGCATTTAATGCATTGTCACAGTTTTTTAAAAAAAAACCAAAAAATAAAGAGGACAAAATGAATAATAATAATCTACTAGGCTTCACACTTGGCGCAGCTATCGCAGGTGTTGGTGCATATTATGTATTTAAAAACAAAGATGAGATTTCAAAAAAAATCAATAAGTTAGAAGAGAGTGTTTCCGATGAGTTTGGAGACTTGTTTGATAACGCAAAAGAAAAACTAGAAGGGCTAGTTGACGCATTCCAGTCTACAGCAGAAGAGTTTTTACATGGCGGAACTGTAGATGA
>Ga0265293_10004778_pt1 | contig 23500 bp, 20 predicted proteins | sample Munlanlewell138R_FD_192505 | JGI IMG/M metagenome (GOLD analysis project Ga0265293, IMG submission 192505) | Leachate microbial communities from a municipal landfill in Southern Ontario, Canada - Leachate well 138R | ecosystem: Engineered > Solid waste > Landfill > Unclassified | place: Canada... | reverse complement strand
GACATGCCCTTCATACTGGAAACGGGGGTGTCGGGCCAAGGCCAAGCGGCCTCAGCGAAGCCATAGTCTAGCCTGCTTTGCCCGCGGCTGTGAGGGGGGGCCGCAGGTATTTTTTGGGCAACCCGGCGATCTACCGTGTAACAATCCGTTACCCAATAGAATATCATCTTATTTATAATAAAAATATTACAACATACTGTAATATATATTTTTATTATCACCAATGCGCCCGCGCTCGCCGGCTGCCCGCGCTGCCCCCACCACCGGTAGCCCTGACCGATCAGGGGGTTGCGGGCGCCCTCGCCGAAAGCGCCTGAGGCCTTGGCGGGGAGTGGGCCGGGCCGGGAGGCGGCGGCGATACCGCGTGGAACGCAGGGGAGAGGGCCCGGGACGCCTGCGCTAGACTCTGGCTCTGGCTGCACCGCACGTGATCACCATGTACTTCCATGTGCTTTCGTGGCCCATGCGGATTTGAAAGCGAGAGGGGCAACGACCATGCTCTGGAAACACAAGCCCGCGCAGATGCCCACGTCCGAGGAAGCCCTGCCGGGGCGCACCGTGGCCATGCCCGTGCCCGAACGGCATGTCGTCAACGGCCACCGGTTGACGCCACCTTTCCCCGCAGGCCTGGAGCTGGCGTTGTTCGGCCTGGGGTGTTTCTGGGGTGCGGAGCGCAAATTCTGGGAGACGCCCGGGGTCTATTCCACGGCGGCGGGTTATGCGGCCGGCCATACGCCGAACCCGACCTACCAGGAAGTCTGTTCAGGGCAGACGGGCCATAACGAGGTCGTGCGCGTGGTGTTCGATCCGGCGAAGATCACCTACGCGGATCTGCTGCGCGTCTTCTGGGAGGCCCATGACCCGACGCAGGGCATGCGCCAGGGCAACGACGTCGGCACGCAGTACCGCTCCGGCATCTATGTCTATTCGGAAGATCAGCGCCGGGTCGCCGAGGCCACGCGCGCGCGCTACCAGGCGGCCTTGACCGCGGCTGGCCGCGGCACCATCACCACCGAGATCCTCGCCGCGCCCGCGTTCTACTATGCCGAGGAGTATCACCAGCAGTATCTGGCCAGGAACCCCGGCGGCTATTGCGGCCTCGGCGGGCTGGCGGTGGCCTATCCCGCTGAGGCGGAGGCCTGAGCCGACCGCGTCCCGCCATGCGTCTCAGAGGTCCGGCAGGACCATGGCCGGCGGCCGCCGCGGGGGTCGATCCTCGTCGGTGGGTGGCCGGTGGTCGTGGTCGCGTTCAGCGCGGGGCCGATGGCGGGGCGGGTAGGAATGGAGCCAGGGCGCGCTGCCGTAGGGCGTGGCCGGTACGACGATAACGCGCTCGGGCGGGGGTGTCGCGGGGGGCGGCGGGGTCTCCGGCCGGGGTGGTGTCCGTGCCGCCTCACGGGCCAGCCGGGCGGCCTCGAGTTCGCTCGCCACCGCGCGGATGGTGTCGAGACGCGCGGGATCGGCTGTGGCCGTCGGGGCAGGCTCGATGTCGAGGGTCTTCAACTGCTCGACCGGACCGGTCGGCGGGGACTGACTGAAGTGGCGTACACCGTCCGCATCGACCCAGGTCATGATGCGCTCCGCGAGTACCGCGCCCGCCCCGAGCAGCAGGACAGCAGCAGTCAGTGTGGTTGGAACAACGTTCCGCATAGCCCGACTACCTCTGTGGATAGGGGCCGCGCACCCGCGCCCCACACCGAACAGAGTATACTGCGCGGCATCGGCAAGTGCCTGTCACAGGTCCCGATCCATGGATTTTCCTGCCCACATCGTGCCCGAACTGCTGCGCTGGCTGACCACTGCACTGGCCGCGCTGTGGCTGGTCATTGCCACGCGGCGCATGCCCCGCGAGCGCCTCACCGAAAGCGGTTTCATCCACGTGCTGTTCGGCGCCAGCATCGGCGTGCTGCTGCTGTGGAGCCTGCGTGCCGGGGTGCCGCCGGTGTTCAATTTTCACCTCCTGGGGGTGACGGTGCTGACCCTGATGCTCGGCTGGCACTTCGCCTCGCTGGCGGTCGCCCTGGCACTGCTCGGGATCACCCTCAACGGCCAGGCCGAATGGGCGAGTTTCGGCATTAATTTCCTGGTGATGGGTGCGATCCCGATCGCCCTGACCTGGCGGCTGCTGCAACTGGTGCAGCGGCGCCTGCCGCACAACTTCTTCATCTATGTCTATATCAACGGGTTTCTCGCCGCCGGCCTGTCGATTCTCGCCGCCACCGGGGTCGGTGTCGGCCTGCTGTGGCTGACCGGCGCCCGGACCAATGCCTGGCTGGAGTATCAGTACCTGCCGTTCTTCCCGCTCATGGTCTTCGCCGAGGCGCTGCTGAACGGTATGGTGATGACCCTGCTGGTGGCATTGCGCCCCGCCTGGGTCTGCAGTTTCGACGACGAACTCTACATCAACGGAAAATGACTGCCGCATCCGCCGACAAGGTGGTGCGCCTGCCGCATGGGACATAGCCACGCCCCGATCAGCCATAATCGCGCCTTCGCCATCGGCATCGCGCTCAACGTCGCCTTCGTTATCGCCGAGGCGATCGCCGGCTGGTACAGCAACTCGCTGGCGCTGCTGTCGGACGCCGGTCACAACCTCAGTGATGTGCTGAGTCTGGTACTCGCCTGGGCCGGCAGCTATCTGAGCACGCGTCCTGCCACCGAGCGGCGTACCTACGGCCTGCGCCGCAGCTCCATCCTGGCCGCGTTGATGAACGCCGTGATCCTGCTGCTGGTGATCGGTGCACTCGGTTGGGAGGCCATCGCGCGGCTGAGCGATCCACCGCGTGTGTCCCACGGTATGGTGGTGATCGTGACGGCGGCGATCGGTGTGGTCATCAATACCGCCACGGCGCTGATGTTCATGCGCGGCAGCCACGACGATCTCAATATCCGTGGTGCCTTTCTGCACATGGCAGCGGATGCCGCCGTGTCGCTCGGCGTGGTGATCGCCGGTGTGTTGATGCTGTTCACCGACTGGTACTGGCTCGACCCGCTGATGGGCCTGGTGATCGCCGTGGTGATCGTCATCAGCAGCTGGCGGCTGCTGCGCGAGTCGCTGGACCTGGCGCTGGATGCGGTCCCCGGGTCCATCGATCCGATCGCCGTGGAACGTTATCTGCGCGAGCTGCCCGAGGTCGCCGCGGTGCATCACCTGCACATCTGGGGGATGAGCACCACCGAGGTGGCGCTGACCGTGCACCTGGTGAAACGTGACGGCCGCTTGGATGATACCTTTCTGGCCCGCGTGCATGACGAGCTGCACGAGCGCTTCGGCATCGGTCATGCGACGCTGCAACTCGAGGCCGGCAGCGATGACGCGGAGTGCCCGGCCACGCCGGCGGTGCCGGAAGCACACACTCATTAACCTCAATCGTATCGAAAAGGCTGCTGGACGATGGCGCGCGCCTCACGACGCAACACGCTCTACCACCTGCTCACCCCCTTCCTGCGCTGGCGCCCGCTGGTCACCCGGGCGAACCTGCGGGCCGACTTCTCTGCTGGTCTGACCGGCGCCATCGTGGTGCTGCCGCAGGGCGTCGCCTTCGCCGCCATCGCCGGTATGCCGCCGGAGTACGGCCTGTACGCCGGCATGGTCCCGGCCATCGTCGCGGCGTTGTTCGGCTCGTCCTGGCACCTGGTCTCGGGGCCGACCACTGCCGCCTCGCTGGTGCTGTTCTCGGCGCTCAGCGCCCTCGCCGAGCCGGGCAGCGCCCAGTACGTGCAGCTGGCGCTGACGCTGACCTTCATGGTCGGCATCATCCAGCTGGTGATGGGTCTGGCGCGCCTGGGTGTGCTGGTGAACTTCATCTCGCACTCGGTGATCATCGGCTTTACCGCCGGCGCCGCGCTGCTGATCATCGCGAACCAGCTCAAGCACTTCTTCGGCGTGCCGGTCGAACGTGGCCTGCACTTTCACGAGACGCTGGTGGCGGTGGGCCGGCAGATCACGGACATCAACCCCTACGTCACCGCCGTCGCGCTGACAACGCTGCTGGTCGGTGTCCTGGTCAAGAAGCTGATGCCGCGGCTGCCGTACATGATCATCGCCATGCTGCTCGGCAGCGCCCTGGCGGCGATCCTGGACAGGGTGTTCGGTGCCGACCACACCGCCATCCAGGCCGTCGGCGCACTGCCGGCCAGTCTGCCGCCGCTGTCCATGCCCAGCTTCGACCTGGTGACCATCAAGCACCTGGCACCGGCCACCCTGGCCGTCACCTTGTTCGCGCTCACCGAGGCCGTATCCATCTCGCGCTCCATCGCACTCAAGAGCGGCCAGCAGATCGATGGCAACCAGGAGTTCTTCGGCCAGGGCCTGTCGAACATCGCCGGCAGCTTCTTCTCCGGCTACGTGGCGACCGGCTCCTTTAACCGCAGCGGCCTGAACTACAGTGCCGGTGCCAGAACCCCAGTCGCCGCGGTGTTCGCCGGCAGCCTGCTGATGGTGATCGTGGTGCTGGTCGCACCCTTTGCGGCCTATCTGCCCAATGCCGCCATGGCCGGCATCCTGATGCTGGTGGCCTGGGACCTGATCGACTTCTACCACGTCGGTCAGATCCTGCGGGCGAGCAGGTCCGAGACCAGCATCCTGGCGACCACCTTCTTCGCCACCATGTTCCTGGAGCTGGAGTTCGCCATCTTCCTCGGGGTGATGCTGTCGCTGGGGCTGTACCTGGCGCGCACCTCGCAGCCCGCGGTACATGTGCGGGCGCCCGACCCGCAGCAGGACAAGCGCAAGTTCGGCCCCGCGGCGGGCACGCTGGAGTGCCCGCAGCTGCGCTTCGTGCGCATCGACGGTTCGCTGTTCTTCGGTGCCATCAACTACGTTCAGGAGCGCCTGCGTGAGTTCGAGGAACAGCATCCCGAGCAGAAGAACCTGGCCATCATCGCCTCCGGTATCAACTTCATCGACCTGGCCGGCGGCGAGTTTCTGGTCAAGGAGGCCCGGCGCCGCCGCGAGCTCGGCGGGCAGCTGTACCTCATCCGCGTGAAAGCGAGCGTCCTCAAGGAACTCGAGCGCGCCGGTTTCCTCGACGAACTCGGCCGCGAGAACATCTTCAATGGGAAGACTGAGGCTATCTGGGAGATCTTCCAGCGCCTGGACCGGGACATCTGCGCACATTGCCACAAGCGGGTGTTCGTGGAATGTCAGAGTCTGCCGCCGCCGGTGGAGGAGGGGGTGACGCAGGCTCCTGGAGGTATGCTGGAGAGCTTTGGCGAGGCACGCAGCGTGCCTGGACAGTGAGCAGGCCCTTCGCTGTGGACCAACCCGGACTGCCGTTCGCCCGGAACCGTTCAGGTGTTTACATCGATCGCATCGCGTAACAAGTCGGCCAGACGAATCACACCCAGCAGGCGGCGCTGATCATCCACCACCGGGAGGTCCTCGACGCGACGCTCCACCTGCTGCTGGAAGATGTCGTGCTGATGAAGAATGTCGTCGATCTTCTCGTCGGCCCCGACACACAGCATGCGATCGTCCATATGCTCGGCCACGGTGCCCAGCGTGATCCGCTCGATCAGCTCACGGAGGCTGTGGGTGGGCCGCAACTCGGCCAGCAGCAGGCTGGTCAGGTGCCACAGGCCCAGATGCCCGCTGAGGTGCCCTTCGGCATCGAGCACAAAGATATCGCGTCCTTCAGGATGGTCCAGCAGCAGGCGTGCGGCATCCTGCAGGCTGCTGTCACCGGCGATGGTCAACGCCACCGCCGGATGGCGTGCAAGCCATTCACGGGCCTTCATCGCGTTCCTCTCCTCTCGGGATTTCAGTGGTGCCGCCGATCTCACCGGCGCGGGCCAGCCCGAAACGGGTACCCAGCGCACCGAGCGTTTCGGTCAGCAGTGTACTCGCCGTAATGATATTGATGATCAGGGTGGCCGAATCCTCCAGGCGCGCCACCCCGGTGAGCAGCAGCGACATGCCGATGGCCACCCCGCCCTGCGGCAACATGACCAGGCCGATATTGTGGCTGATCACCCGTGGTGCGCCGGCAAATCGCGCACCGATCATGGCACCGATAATCTGTCCGCCCGCTCGCAGCAGGAAATACAGCACGATCAGGCCGGCATGGTCGCGAATGACGGCAAGTTCGAGATGCAGCCCGGCAAAGGTGAAAAACAGCACGAACACCACCTCCTGGAGCCGCTCGAGCGGCCGGAACAAGGGTTCGGAATGTGCGCCACCAAACAGGCGGGCCGAAAAACCCAGCGTCATCGCTGCCAGCAGTGGGGAGAAATGCCAGGCTTCGGCCAGCCCGGTGAGCAGGATGATGCCGCCGAGCAGTGCAACCAACTGCAGCTCCTGCTCAGGCAGGCGTCGGGCGGTGCGCTCGATCACCAGACCGCCGAGCATCCCGAAACCGAGAGCCGCCGCAATCTCCCAGATTACGGTCGGAATCGCGGCATTAAAGCCGGTAGTCTCGAGCGTCGCCAGCACCAGCGAAAAGATCACCAGCGCCAGCGCGTCGTCGAGTGCGACCATGCCCAGCAGTGCGGTGGTCAGCGGGCCGCGGGCCCGGTACTGGTGGATAATCGCGACAATGGCGGCCGGTGCGGTGGTGGTGGAAATCGCGGCGAGCAGCAGTGCCAGTATCCAGCCGGGCAGGCCGGGCACGGTCAGGCCCAGCAGCAAAAAGCCCAGCAACACGGCCACAAAGCTGCCACCGACCTTGCCCAGCGTCGCGCTGACGATGACCCAACCCAGATGGCGCAGCTGCGCGACCGTGGCCGCCCCGCCGATCAGATAGGCGATGATCCCCAGCGCAACGGCCACCAACGGTCGGGTCCACTCGGTGGTCTCGGCACCCAACGGTCCACCGAGGAATTCCGGGGCGAACAGGATGCCTGCGAATATATAGCCCACCACGCGCGGCACGCGGAAGAAATGGCTTACCAGCACGCCGAGTGTCAGCCCGGTAATCAGCAGCAGACCAATCAGCAGAATTCCCACGTCACCTCCATCGCCGCCTTGATCGCCCCGGGGCCCTCGTACTTCCGGTACACGCGCGTAGGGGAGCAGGCCGCAACCGGACTATGTGAGGTAGGCTGGCTGTGATCAAGCGTTGCCTGGATAGGTAAGGGTAGATGGATCCATCGGGGTGGAACTCTGCGAGATCTTCTTTGCGGATCAATGCCAGGCGATCTGGCTGCAGGGGCGAGGCTTGTTCTATCTTGACGCTGGGTTGCGCCGAGGCCCCAGCATGTGGCTACGGAATGCGAAAGTGCAGAAATTCTGTACTTTTGCAGGTGCCTGTTTCAGTAAGGTCGCGGCATGTTGCCGCGGAATACGCCATACTGCGTGATCCGATCGCGACCCGTCGGACATCCATTCCGCTTCGTTTCAATCCACACCCACTCAACGTCGCGGGATCTAACGTTGATGGATCGTTTCAATCCACGCCCGCTCATTCGAGCGGGCGATACCCCCAGGGCATGAACCATTACGTCCGCAATCGGCAGGTTTCAATCCACGCCCGCTCATTCGAGCGGGCGATACATCTCGGACCGCGTGACCACCTCCTCGGCCAATATGTTTCAATCCACGCCCGCTCATTCGAGCGGGCGATACGCACGTCGGCGCGTACAAGCGGCGTTATTACGGCGAGTTTCAATCCACGCCCGCTCATTCGAGCGGGCGATACCCGCGATCTTGATCGCCTGCAGGCGTGTTTTGAGGTTTCAATCCACGCCCGCTCATTCGAGCGGGCGATACGTCGTAGCCGGTTAGTTCACCTGGCGGTGAGTGGTTTCAATCCACGCCCGCTCATTCGAGCGGGCGATACGAGCGCCGTACCGTCGTAGATGTTGCTGTTGAGCCGTTTCAATCCACGCCCGCTCATTCGAGCGGGCGATACCACTTTGCTCATCGGTCTCTCCAATGGTTTGGGCGTTTCAATCCACGCCCGCTCATTCGAGCGGGCGATACACGTCTCCGCGCTGGTCGAAGGTTTGCCGGTTGAGGTGTTTCAATCCACGCCCGCTCATTCGAGCGGGCGATACCAACCGCGACGCGCAGCGATTCGGCCTCGCACTCGTTTCAATCCACGCCCGCTCATTCGAGCGGGCGATACAAAAGTATGTGGGCAGCCTGCCCCAGACCCTCAAGTTTCAATCCACGCCCGCTCATTCGAGCGGGCGATACTCTACACCACCAAGCGTGTCGGTGGCGGCGCTGTGTTTCAATCCACGCCCGCTCATTCGAGCGGGCGATACAGCAATATCCCCCGGTCAATGCCTTGCCTTTGCCAGTTTCAATCCACGCCCGCTCATTCGAGCGGGCGATACCTAGCAGACGCCTTGAATGATGCCGGCTACGAGATGTTTCAATCCACGCCCGCTCATTCGAGCGGGCGATACAAAGGGCGTGATGCGCTGGCGTTTGTGTTATCGCTGTTTCAATCCACGCCCGCTCATTCGAGCGGGCGATACTTCATTCCGTGGTCACTGGACACGACAGAGAGCGTGTTTCAATCCACGCCCGCTCATTCGAGCGGGCGATACCATCGTACATTTGATTTTCGGATCGGAATTACCCGGTTTCAATCCACGCCCGCTCATTCGAGCGGGCGATACCGTTCTTGCGAGGCACCTCTTCGTACACGGTCTTGTTTCAATCCACGCCCGCTCATTCGAGCGGGCGATACCCAGAGCCGAAAACAGCCGCAGCGAGAGCTAGGCGTTTCAATCCACGCCCGCTCATTCGAGCGGGCGATACCCAAAGCCGATCAGCTTGCGGCAAAGCGTCGGGCGTTTCAATCCACGCCCGCTCATTCGAGCGGGCGATACCCAGCGCCGGCATATCCTGCGCGACGATGTACGGGTTTCAATCCACGCCCGCTCATTCGAGCGGGCGATACGACCTCGAGGATATCGGTCGGCTGCTGACCGACGAGTTTCAATCCACGCCCGCTCATTCGAGCGGGCGATACTCCGGTATCGAGGCGGATTTCCTGGAGTACTGCACGTTTCAATCCACGCCCGCTCATTCGAGCGGGCGATACCTGCGTTTCATCTGGCAGGAATCCATCATCATCCGCAAAGTTTCAATCCACGCCCGCTCATTCGAGCGGGCGATACGTGGGATGACATGGTGAATAGAATTCGAGTTAATGTTTCAATCCACGCCCGCTCATTCGAGCGGGCGATACAGCGCGGCCAAGTTTGATCGGCTGATATAAAGGCTGTTTCAATCCACGCCCGCTCATTCGAGCGGGCGATACTGAATATCTTCGCCGTCTGTCCGCCGTACATGCGGTTTCAATCCACGCCCGCTCATTCGAGCGGGCGATACGGTGGGTTTTCTGCGCGGTGGTCACACCATCGCGCCGTTTCAATCCACGCCCGCTCATTCGAGCGGGCGATACCAGCGGAATCTCGGTCACTGACACCAGATCAACGGTTTCAATCCACGCCCGCTCATTCGAGCGGGCGATACGGGCTGCGATGTCATACGGTTCCCGCTACCTGCTGTTTCAATCCACGCCCGCTCATTCGAGCGGGCGATACCACCACCTGCCAGCACATGACCCCATAGCCCAGCAGGTTTCAATCCACGCCCGCTCATTCGAGCGGGCGATACCTGGGTGTTCGGCGCGGTGGTGTGACCACCGCGCAGTTTCAATCCACGCCCGCTCATTCGAGCGGGCGATACTCTCGCTGCTCGTCCGGTGGAGCCACCATCAAAAGTTTCAATCCACGCCCGCTCATTCGAGCGGGCGATACCGCCAGCATAAACCCCGCTGGCACGCGCCCCGCTGTTTCAATCCACGCCCGCTCATTCGAGCGGGCGATACATTTCGTCGTCTCGTGCGTGCCGCTGTTACGATCCGTTTCAATCCACGCCCGCTCATTCGAGCGGGCGATACTTTCGTCGTCTCGTGCGTGCCGCTGTTACGATCCGTTTCAATCCACGCCCGCTCATTCGAGCGGGCGATACTCCTGTTTGGGGATTGATGAGCAATTCCTGAGAAAGAAGTTTCAATCCACGCCCGCTCATTCGAGCGGGCGATACATGTAGGCACTAGGCTCTGGCGGCGACGTGAAATGTTTCAATCCACGCCCGCTCATTCGAGCGGGCGATACATGAGTGACGATGACAGCTACGGCGATCTGTGCCGTGTTTCAATCCACGCCCGCTCATTCGAGCGGGCGATACTCCGCGACGTAGAGCAGCACCAGCATGCAGACAAGTTTCAATCCACGCCCGCTCATTCGAGCGGGCGATACAACGCGGTGTCGGTGCTGCTGTCCAGCGACTTGCCGTTTCAATCCACGCCCGCTCATTCGAGCGGGCGATACACATGCAGGCCGACAGCCTTGACCGGATTCAGGCGTTTCAATCCACGCCCGCTCATTCGAGCGGGCGATACGAAACAGCCGCCCGTTGAGGGCTGAGGGAAAAACATGTTTCAATCCACGCCCGCTCATTCGAGCGGGCGATACGCCGGAGGGCTCGGAGGGGGAATTCGAGCCAAGACGTTTCAATCCACGCCCGCTCATTCGAGCGGGCGATACTAGACGCCGCCTCCATGCGCGTCAGATTATCATTGTTTCAATCCACGCCCGCTCATTCGAGCGGGCGATACGGACCTCCAGAGCCGGTTGGAGCTGGCGGAGAGGAAAGGTTTCAATCCACGCCCGCTCATTCGAGCGGGCGATACCGTATTATAGGCCGGCACGATACGTGGCACATCTGTTTCAATCCACGCCCGCTCATTCGAGCGGGCGATACGCGGGTAGATGTTGTCCTTGGCGTCCGTATGGCGTTTCAATCCACGCCCGCTCATTCGAGCGGGCGATACCGCAGGTCTTCGGAGGCTTTGAAGCCTTGAGCCAGTTTCAATCCACGCCCGCTCATTCGAGCGGGCGATACGCCACGCGCGCCGGCATCTGGAGATCATCGAACTGTTTCAATCCACGCCCGCTCATTCGAGCGGGCGATACTGGCGCTCGATCATGTCGGCCTCGTTCTGCAGCCAGTTTCAATCCACGCCCGCTCATTCGAGCGGGCGATACCACGCCTGTTTACAAGTGGTTTACGCTCAATTATGTTTCAATCCACGCCCGCTCATTCGAGCGGGCGATACGTGGAACGAAATGATTAATCGAATACGTATAAATGTTTCAATCCACGCCCGCTCATTCGAGCGGGCGATACAAAAATCCCGTAGCAGGCGCGACGCATCATTGATGTTTCAATCCACGCCCGCTCATTCGAGCGGGCGATACCTTTACGCCATCTGCCATCGTAACCGCGCTCGGTCGTTTCAATCCACGCCCGCTCATTCGAGCGGGCGATACCACCAAGGGCGCTGGGTCGGTTGAGGATGGTATCGTTTCAATCCACGCCCGCTCATTCGAGCGGGCGATACATCTGTCGGCCCTTCGTACACGTCACGCCGTCAGGTTTCAATCCACGCCCGCTCATTCGAGCGGGCGATACCCCCAGTGGGCGTGCCGTATCACTTCTTGATAGGAGGTTTCAATCCACGCCCGCTCATTCGAGCGGGCGATACCCGGCGCGGTGTCGTTCTCGACGGCAACCACCAACTGGTTTCAATCCACGCCCGCTCATTCGAGCGGGCGATACCCGAACAACGGGGTGAAGCCCTTAGGCGCGGTGAAGTTTCAATCCACGCCCGCTCATTCGAGCGGGCGATACCTCGGCTCTGTGATGTGAACGTCGGCCTGCAGTAGTTTCAATCCACGCCCGCTCATTCGAGCGGGCGATACGCGAGCTGCCCGGGGAAGCGCCTGTGACAACGGGTTTCAATCCACGCCCGCTCATTCGAGCGGGCGATACAGGTGTTCGCTTATGCCGCCAAGCGATACGGCGTGTTTCAATCCACGCCCGCTCATTCGAGCGGGCGATACTTAACCCCGGCAAGGACGATCACCTCCCCCTCACGGTTTCAATCCACGCCCGCTCATTCGAGCGGGCGATACGTTTACAAGCTGCGACAGACAAAGGCCGCCGTGGAGTTTCAATCCACGCCCGCTCATTCGAGCGGGCGATACCGAAGTGCCGGCGCTGTTGTGGACGCCTGGACCTGTTTCAATCCACGCCCGCTCATTCGAGCGGGCGATACATGAGGCTGAGACCCGGAGAATTGCCGCCTTGGCGTTTCAATCCACGCCCGCTCATTCGAGCGGGCGATACGTTGTCAAAGGCACCATCCCCGTCCGCGTACTCAATGTTTCAATCCACGCCCGCTCATTCGAGCGGGCGATACGGGGCGTCTTCTGATATTACATTGCATGGCAAAGAGTTTCAATCCACGCCCGCTCATTCGAGCGGGCGATACCCACCGCAACCGTCTTCTGCCACGACGTAGCAAAATCGTTTCAATCCACGCCCGCTCATTCGAGCGGGCGATACAGGGCTGACCTGTGATTATCGATACGTCTACCAGTTTCAATCCACGCCCGCTCATTCGAGCGGGCGATACTGGATTAGGGCAGACAGCCGCTACCACACTTCCTGGTTTCAATCCACGCCCGCTCATTCGAGCGGGCGATACTCTGTTCTTGTAACGCCGACGCATACGTGGATCGGTGGTTTCAATCCACGCCCGCTCATTCGAGCGGGCGATACTGAAAAGTGGAAGGACAAACAGACCGGCGAGCAGTGTTTCAATCCACGCCCGCTCATTCGAGCGGGCGATACCAGTTCAGGTATGGACACTGTGGCCGATTATGTCTGTTTCAATCCACGCCCGCTCATTCGAGCGGGCGATACACGGACACGATTCACGCGCCGTTCACTGCATGGGGGTTTCAATCCACGCCCGCTCATTCGAGCGGGCGATACTCCCGGGTGAGAACGGCACCATCACCGACAGCGAGTTTCAATCCACGCCCGCTCATTCGAGCGGGCGATACGTCGCCCCAGCGGCCGTCGGCGTCCGGCTCGCCCTTGTTTCAATCCACGCCCGCTCATTCGAGCGGGCGATACGGGCGCTCACCGGATGATTTTGCGGTGCGGATCTGGTTTCAATCCACGCCCGCTCATTCGAGCGGGCGATACGTGCGGTGTCGTTTTCCACCGGCACCACCAACTGGTTTCAATCCACGCCCGCTCATTCGAGCGGGCGATACGCCGCAAGCGTCTCGAGGATTGTCGCGACAAATGGTTTCAATCCACGCCCGCTCATTCGAGCGGGCGATACCCGGCGACAATGCCGGGCTGCCGGGCAAAGAGGTGTTTCAATCCACGCCCGCTCATTCGAGCGGGCGATACGCTGGATGCGCAGCCCTGCCTGCTGCGCGTGACTGTTTCAATCCACGCCCGCTCATTCGAGCGGGCGATACAATCCCTCAGCGGTGTTTATACTTCCCGATAAAGCCTGTTTCAATCCACGCCCGCTCATTCGAGCGGGCGATACATCAGGCGGATCTTCAGGAGCTAAAACGAGATAAGTTTCAATCCACGCCCGCTCATTCGAGCGGGCGATACCAGGCCCATCGATTCCCGCGCCATGCGGATCACCGTTTCAATCCACGCCCGCTCATTCGAGCGGGCGATACTAAGGATCTCGCGCTGCGCGCGCGACATCTCGGTGTTTCAATCCACGCCCGCTCATTCGAGCGGGCGATACCCGCAAGCCCGAAGACAACGACGATGCCGATGGCGGTTTCAATCCACGCCCGCTCATTCGAGCGGGCGATACCCAAACGGCAACAATGTCTCCGCTCAAAGATTTCTGTTTCAATCCACGCCCGCTCATTCGAGCGGGCGATACCACAGCAGCGTCCACAGCGGCCATGCCATCAGCTGTTTCAATCCACGCCCGCTCATTCGAGCGGGCGATACCAAATTCGGCCGGATCAACCTGTGACACCATCTGTTGTTTCAATCCACGCCCGCTCATTCGAGCGGGCGATACGCGAGCGGGTCTCTGTGTGAAATGCAGTCGAGCACGTTTCAATCCACGCCCGCTCATTCGAGCGGGCGATACCCAGCCGGACGGCTTCGATGCCGCGCGGGAAGGCTGTTTCAATCCACGCCCGCTCATTCGAGCGGGCGATACTCCATTACGACAACTATTTGATTTCCTAGATCTTGCGAGGGTGAATGCGCGAACATACTCGCAGATCGATCTATCAAGGCGCTTGCCTAGACTCAGGGTAGCAAAATTGATTTTGTAAAAGAACATGTTGGCGGGATCGCGAACCTCCCCGGGCGGGTGGGGTTGCTCCTGGTTCGCGCGTTACACGAGCAGGGGGGCTTCGAAATCAATGGAGCGGGTCTTGCCATATTGTCTAACGCGAACCTCCGTGGGTTCGGTAATGCGGTAGAAGCGCAGGCTGTCTTCGGTTTCGTCGATCTCCGCGAGGAGGTCACGCATCAGTTTTTCATATTGCATTTCATTGACTTGGCACTCGAATACCGATTTTTGCACGCGCTGCCCCATGCTTTCGCAGGTCTTGGCTACCCGTCGCAGTCGCCGACGGCCAGCGGCGGTTTCAGTGGAAACGTCGTACGTCACGATGATGAGCATGGTGCAGTCATCCTCATTTTGCCAGGAAGGGGAGGTAGCCTTCCATTTCACCGCGCAGTGTGCGAGCCAAAAAACGTGCTTGCAGGAACGGCAGGAGGGCCAGCGGCATTTTGCTTTCTGTGAACGGATGCGTGATTTCCTCCTGTTTGCGCTCCTGCCAGGCTGTGACGACTGCCCGGCGACCTGTGTCGTTGAGCATGACGGCACCGCCCTCACGTTCGTCGAAATCGTCCGCCCCGACCTGGCCACGGTTGATGAGCGTCAGCGCCAGCCGATCAGCCAGAATGGAGCGGAACTCCTCCTGCAAGTCCAGTGCGAGGGCCGCCCGGCCAGGTCGGACGGCATGAAGGAATCCCAACTGTGGGTCCAGTCCGACTGCTTCCAATGCGGAGCGGCAATCGTTCATGAGCATGGCGTAAAGAAAGGATAGAAGGGCATTGAAACGGTCTAAGGGCGGGCGGCGCGTGCGACCGTTGAGGCGGAAATTTTCGCGCATGGCCGGTTTGACGACGAGGTTGATGGCGCTGAAGTAGCCGCGTGCGGCCTCGCCCTCGATACCGCGCAGAGTATCGATATCCTGGGCCGACTTGGTCGCGCGTAGCGAGGCGGCAAGGTCATCAGCCGTGCGCGTCAGGGATTTGGCTTCTGCGCCATCGGCCGATTCACGGGCGCCACGCAGGATCACAGATCGGCTGTTCCTCAATTTTCCGGCGACGATGGCGCGGGCGATTTCGAGGGTGACGAGCTTGTCGGATGATTTCTGGTGTTGGGCCTGTCGCAGCAGGATGTTGCCGGATACCGGGCCTTCCAGACGTGCTTTGAAGCGACCGGAACCATCGAGCAATACGAGGCTCTTGCCTTCGTCGGCGAGTCGATGCATCAGTGCCGGCGATACCAGAACATTGCCGAAACATACCAGTCCGCCCAGGTGATGCAGCGGTACCTGGAGTTTCTTCTCGTGTTCCACATCGATGCGCACCGTGGCATTCTCCAGATGGGCATAGGCGTTGGGTGTCATGACATAAAGCGTATTTTGGAGGGTGTACACTCAGGTCTCCTCGTCGAACAGGTGCCGTCTCTCATCGTGCAATCTGCGCGTGGCGGCAAGGACTTCGGGCCGGCAGATATCCTTGAGGGAACACTCCCGGCAACGTCCGTCATTGGCAGGGCTGGGCAGAACGCCGGATGCCAACATGGCGCGGATGGCGTTGGTCGTGGTTTCAACGTGTGCACGCAATTCAAGCGTGATCGCTACCTCACGGCGCCGGCGACTGCTGGCATGGTAGATGGCGCCCTGCGGCACGGGACGGCTGAGCATGTCTTCCAGGCACATGGCCTGGGCGGTGAGCTGAATGTCGTCGTGGATCTTCTGCCGCTTGCGGCCGTGCTTGAATTCCACGGGGTAGATGGAGCCGTTGGGATGAAACTCCACCAAGTCCGCCTTGCCGATCAGGCCCAGACGATCCGACCACAGCGGCAGGGCGCGTTCTACTTTGACGCCGGATTGCATCTCGTAACCTGGTTCGTCGACCAGATGATGGACAGCCTGCCCACGCGCCGTATGGATGTTATCCTCGAACGCTTGTTCCAGATGGATAAGCCCACATTGGCGCGGGCAGTAGGTCCAATGCTGCAGGGCGGAGATGGGTATCGGGTCTGTTTCGGGCATGGCCTAGCTGCTAGCATTGCCTGTAACATCATGGCGGTATTGAACGGAGGGTTTCGTCATGGCTGTGACCCTTGAAGAACTGGAAGCGCAGGCGCTGAAGCTCTCGATTAAGGAACGTAGCGAGCTGGTCCAACGCCTGATCGTCAGTCTGGATGGAGAACAGGAAGGTACGCCCGAAGAAATTGCCAAGGCCTGGGAAGACGAGATCGCACGGCGGGTAGCGGACATGGATGCGGGGCGAACGAAATGGAATTCACCGGAGGAAGTCATGACCGAGCTGCGTGCGAGGATCAAGACTGCGGAGGCCGATGCGGATAAGTCTTAGCGACGAGGCCAAAGTCGATGGCCAAGATGCTGTCGACTGGTATATCGACGAAGGAGCGTTTCCCGTAGCTAGTACATTTGCCGGTGAGCTCGAACATATGTTGCACCTGCTCCAGCAGTTTCCCGAGATGGGTATGTCTGGTCTATACGGCACGCGTCTGCTGCCGTTGCAGACCTTCCCGTATTCCCTGGTCTATCGGATTCATGGCCCAGTGGTCCGCGTCATTGCCATCGCCCACCACAGCCGCCGCCCGGGGTATTGGGCGGGGCGGCGGTAAGACCAGTCAAAATCCGTCGATCTCCTCTGGTGCAAGATTGTCGAGCTTTTCCAGTACATAATTACCATCAGCCTTGATGGAGTTCTTGTTGAGTGTTGCGTGAACTTTTGCTGACGAATACTGGCCGGCCTTGCAATTGTGCTGCCACCAGATCACTTTCAGCACTTCCATACTGCCGGCGGGCCGAGCTGATGACTCGTCATTGTCGAACAGCTTCGGTAGCACAGCCTTGATGGCTTCCGCATCGGCACCGCTGAAACCGGTTTTTTCGGAGAGCTGCGGGTTCATGCTACCGAAAAATACGTAAACACCATGATCGACACGATGCTTCATTCCCATCGTATCGGAGCCACGTTTGCTGCCATCGCCTTCACCGCTCACACTTTTTGTGATCTGCAGGCTGGTCACGTCAATTGGCTCGACACTAAATGCTGATTGAATAGTGACCGGACCACGGATACCGATAGAGACGCCGGTATCGCCTTCATCGTTGGAACCGTCTTCCTTCTTCTTACCCGCTTTCTTGTTACTCTTAAGCGCAAAGAGTTGCCCGAAAGCACGCACGTCCAGCCATTTTTTACAGGCGAGTTCCGCGGTCTTCGAAGTACCCAATTCCTTACCGAGACCGGCTTCGGCACGGTCGCGTAGGCTTTTTGCATTATCTGCCTTCCGGTCATCCGACTGCACGAAAATCATGTTGCCGTCGTCCTCATTCTTACCATCATTGATCCAGCGCTCCAACAGACGGTCGCGAACCTTGCGTTTGATCGACACGTCGCTCATTTCACCGTAGTTCGAGTAATCCGTGCGCGGGCGGTTGCCGTTCAGCGGGTCGCCGTTTGGGTTAGCGTTCTTGACGCGGAAGATCACGGCGAAATCGATTTTATGTTGCAGGGTGGTCATGTGGGTGTCCTCGTCAATTAGTCGTTGGGGGTGCCTTCATCGTTGGCGGCGACTTCGGGTTTTGGCGGGTTCAGCACCTGGCGCTGGCAGTGGTAGCCAAGCAAGAACTCGCCGGAAAGCCTGCTATCATCCAGAAAATCATCGCCGATGAAGCTAGCGATAATTTCGTCGAGCAGCCTGTCCATCTCGACCATGAACCCTGCGCGTTTGGCTCGCAATCGTGAGATGTATGGTTTGAGGGCAGGTTCGATGATTCGCCAGGTACTCGTAGGCCGGTCGGCAAAGCGCTGCATCAATTTCGCAGCCGTGGTGTCGCGCTTTTCTCCTGCCACGTACAGAGCGCGGCTTTCAATATGCTCGCCCACTGCCAGCAAACGTCCGTAAAGATAATCCCGGCTGCGCCGGTCGGTTTCTAATGCCATGTCATAATCCTCGTTGTCGAACGTGCCCCGGTACAGGCCGCAGGCGATACCTAGAATTTTTTCCCATTCCCAATGCGCGAGGCCGACGCGATTGGTTGCGCGACGCACGGTCGATTCGAGCAGGTCGCGCGGCAGGCGTTGATCATCGATGATGCACGGTAGCAGGCGCTCGACGGTTGCTTTCTTGAGTTTGTCGTCGAGGCGCCGCCCGTAGGCCGCTTCGGCGATGTCATGTGGCGCAGGCGCGCCGATGAAGTGCTTGTCCTTGCTGAAGTTCTGAGGCCAGGCGTGGGCGGCGTGCCAGCGCTCGATCCGGTCCAGGAATTCCGAGCCTTTCAGCTCGCGGTAATAGGTAATCGCCATGCGGCCCGGCGTGGCGGAATCGAGTCCCATGATGACGATGTCTTCGCTGGGATCGAGTTGCGCGCGGTAGCCCTTGATGGCCAGGTTGAGGCGCGTGGCGAACGCCTGACCGGCGTCGGCATTTTCCGCGAGGGCGGGTGCGGGCGCGGCGAATGTGCCTGAGAGCAGATAGAGCGAGTCGCGGAAAGGATCAGGAATCAGCGCGCCGCCGACGGCCCAGCTGACGATGACCTGGTCGCCGTTGCGATAAGCCTGACGCCGGATCAACCAGCGCAGGGCGTTGTGTGCTTTTTGCGTGACCACAAAGCCGACGCCACAGGCCTGCTGTCCGGTGTCGTCGGTGAAGCGGCCGCGGAAGGTGAAGCCAGAGCCATCGTTGGCGCTGATGAGTTTGGCGCCGTCGCCCGCGTGGCGCAGGCGTTTGGGATGGTTCAGCGCGAGGCTGGCTTGTGTATCGCCGGTCACCATGCACAGACCTCGTGCGGCTTTGCTGCTGGCGTCGAAATGCGCCCAAGCTTCCTGCAAGCTGGTGTCCTCCCACACTGCGGTGCATAGTGAGTCGGGTTCGCGAACCTGCCAGCGGATGAAGGCGTCGCCCTGGTCACGCTCGCCCGCTTTGGCCGTCAGTGCCTTGAAGAGCTCAGGTTGGTGTTCACCTTCCCAGAGGGTGAGCAACTTGCCATCCGTACCGACGTACAGCACCTTTTCCCTGACGAGGTCGGCGACCAGTGTCTTTTTGCGGACATAGGCCAGCACCGCTTGCGCCTTTGGGTGGCGATGTTCGGAGGTACACCAAGAAGACAGCAGAGACTCGTACCCTATGACGGTTTCACCTTTCTTATTTGTGAAATCGTAGTAGTACGGTGCCTTTTTCCCGCCCCATTTCGGGTAGTCAGCCGCACAATATTGAACCTTGTCGCAAAGTGGATGAGGTGCGCATTTATTCGTTCTCCCGGCCGATTCTTCTGTTGCTGGAATTACAGTTTCCTGCTTGCCGATGGCGCGTGCCGAGATGAACTCTCCGTGGATGTCCAGCGTGATGTCCACATGCGCCTGTTGCAGCGTGTGGCTGATGGGCAGCAGTTTTTCCGAGCCTTCGGGTTCACGCCCACGGCAGGCTTCGTAGGTGTCGTGGAGTTTTCGTATCCAGCTCATCTCATACCCCCAGATCGGTGGCTTCGTGTTCGACATCGCGCAACCGGCCCGAACTGAATTTCCTGGCTTTCATCGGGCGGATGAATTTACGGACGATGTCGGGTTCACCCATCTCCGGACGGGAGAAAGCGATCCGGCCGTGACGCATCGCGGGGCGCCAGAAGCGTGCCCACAGCTCCGGCTTGCCGGTTTCATCTGGGTAGTCAAAGCCGTGAAACATCAGGGCGTAGTCCATACGGTCTATACAGTCATAATGCCCAGCTCCGATACCGTATTCGCAGGGCTCGACATAGCCTTGACAGTCGCGCGTGCCGACAAACACGTCCTGCCGCCCGCCGAGTTCGAGGCTGCGTCGAGCGATGGCATAATGCTTGCCTTCGATGCGATCGTTGGCGAGCTCGGGGTGGTGCGGGTTCCATTCGAAATGAGCGCGCACCTGATATTCGACGTCGGCGAGGAAGGTATAGATGGCGAGCGTGTTTCCCCCGCTATAATCGAGGGGCTTCGTGCCTTTGGTCTGGGTGCGGATGGGTTTCATCACCCGTACTTCGTCGATGACCCAGATGAAAGTCGGTTTCCAGTAGATCGACTTGGCGATGCCTTTCAAGGCTTCGTAGGTCGGTAGATGATACGAGCATTTTTCACCGCCGACGCGGGTGAGCGGGTCGGTGAACAGCGCATGGCGTGCGCGCACCACGAATTCGATGCTGTTACGGTGAGACACAGAGAACCTCCATCAAGCCTTCGGGGGTGTCGGAGAGGCCGTATTCCTCGCTGTAGTAGCGCGGGTCAGCCAGGTGCAGGATGCCAGTACCTTCCTGGATTTCTTTGAGCGCACCCGCTTTCGTGAGCACTTCGAGCAGATTCGCAAGGACATTGACACTGTATTGCTGGGCGCGGCGCAGTAGTTCGAATTCCGTGTCGGGCTGCCAGGTCGAACATAGCGCATTGATCAGCTCTCGGCCTGCCTCACCATATGGCACGATGACGCCGCGCGTCGGCGCGTCGATGGCCTTGAAGGCGCGCGCTGCACTCATGAAGGACTGACGTAGATGGATCGGCGGTGCTTGCCGATTATGAGATTTGGCGTAATCGCTGGCGGCATGTGGGTTGTCGGAGAGCAGATCGAGCAAGGTGTCGTTGCGCCCGATTGCTTGACGCGGCACGGCGTAGCTCATCTCGCCCGCACGGGCGAAAAAATAGTTCTGATAGTACCAGTCCATCGCCTCCGGACCGATGCGGTTGCCTCCGAAGCGTTCCGGGTCGGCGTCGTACTCGTCGAGCACACGCTCTGCCTTCTGGCGACCGATGAGGATGTCCGGCAGCTTGTCGAGGTTCTCGTCTTCATCGCGCGGGTTGACGACGTAGACCTTTCCGCGTGCTTGGCGTCCGTTGCGGTTGCAGCGTCCCGCCGCCTGTGCAATAGAGTCGAGCCCGGCGGTGTAGCGGATCGCTGACGCGAAGTCGACATCGACTCCGGCTTCGATCAGTTGCGTGCTTAGGCACAGCGTCGGCAAGGGTGGATTCGTGTCCAGGCGGCGGCGGATTTCATCGAGCCGGGCCTTGCGGTGCGCCGGGCACATGCGAGTGCTGAGGTGGAAGACCTTGGCGTGTGGGTGATTGCGGCACAGACGGTAGAGCTCCAGCGCGGTCTTGACCATGTTCACGATCACGAGGCAGGTGCCGGCCACCTCGATCTGCTCGAATGCTAGCGTCGCGACTTCGTCCAGCGTCCAGCCGCCAGGTTTGCGCCGGTATTCGATCTCGACGCGCGCCAGTTGATCGAACAAGAGGCGTACCTCGGGCATGAGTTCCGAATTTTGCGCCAGCCGGATCGCGCCTTTTGAGACATCCACCCGATCGAGCAGCGGTTGGGTAGCGGTGCACAGCACGACCGTGCTGCGACAGTGGTCGGTGAGGAAATTCATCGCGTTGTTGAACAGATGCACGCAGCGCACCGGCAGGCTCTGGATTTCGTCGAAGATCAATACGGTGTTGGCAAGTTGATGCATCCGGCGTGCGCCACGGGTGCCCGCGCCGAACAGGGTTTCGAGTAACTGTACGGTAGTGGTGTAGACGACCGGTGCGTCCCAGTTCTCCGAGAGGATTTTGCCGCGCCAGCTTTGATTCTCGGGCGTGAGGTTGGAGTGATGTTCGAGCACCACACTGCCGGGTTCGACACCCTTGGGCTCCAGAATATCACGCGCGACCCGGGCGTTCTGGTCGATGATGGAAGTGAACGGGATGACGTAGATGATGCGGTCGAGGCCGTATTTCCGGGCGTGATGCAGCGCGAAGCGCAGACTCGCCAGCGTCTTGCCTCCACCTGTTGGAACTGTCAGGGTATAGATGCCCGTGTCACGTTCGGCGGCTTCTCGGCAATGGTCGGAAATCTGCTGCCGCAGTGTGTCGATGGGGTGCTTGGGTTGCAACTCCTCCAGATGCCTCTCGAGGCGGTTGATGAGTGTTTCCCACGGTGGGTAGTTGCCGCGCAGCCGCCGCCGCGCGCGACCCGGATGCTCGAAATCCGCCGTGTCGATGCGGTCGGCGTCGATCAGGCAACTGAACAGCACACGGGCGAGCAAGCCGAGTTGGAACTGGAAAACCGGGCTCGCGCCCGAAGGCTGCGGAATTTTCTCCAGCAGGCGACGCAGCCACTCCTGGAAGGCCACCGTGATTTCCGGCTGTGCGAGCAGCCGACGCGCTTCGGCGAGCAATTTGGGCTCAGCCTTGTCGAGTACTTCGCGCAAGTGGCTGCCGGCATCGGCTTTGTTTATGCGTCGGGAGAACCCGTCTTCGGCTGCTTTGCCCTGGACGGACGTGAGGCAGTCTATCAAGCCCGAATGGTGCGAAGCGATGCATAAGGCCAGGAACTGCGCAGCTAGGCAGGCCATTGGGTCATCTTTGCCGGCCAGGTTTTGCCAGATGAATTGTGCACCGGCGGTCGAATGGTCGATCTTGCCACGCAGACCCTTGGCATCGACGAATTCCTCGTCCTCATCCTGATTCAGAAGCCCCGTTGCGGACTGGATGTAGGCCTGAAATGTTGCACTGTACTTGCCGAGATCGTGCAATAGACCGATCAACTCACCATGCATTGTCAGTCCCAACTTCGTGGCAAACTCCGAGGCCAGTCTTGATACTCCATAGAGATGCGCTTCCAGCGATTGGCAGGTTTTTCTATTACCGCGCACATGTGCAACGAACAGTTCCTTACTGGTGTATTGTGACGAATTATCGGCATTTGGAGGCATGAAATGGCTCGTTTTCATATGGGTCGGAAGAATGTTACCCACGGTTGTTCTCAATATCTGAGCCCAAGGATTTCCCACCGCGATACCGGCTCAGCGCCTCACCAAACAACTCTTCAACAGTTCCACGCAACGCATTCGGGCTAACCACTTCTACGTACGCCCATATTTCAGGCTCTTTTGACAATGAGTGAGTGCCATTGTCATCAAGAACACTGTTCTGTCCTGCCGGGTGACATGGTGTCCCCACCCCCAGCCCCACCCCAGCCCCGCCCCAAGGCGGGGAAGCCCTTGCCGAGAACGGGCTAAGGGGCAGCCCAGCAAGGCTGTGCCCGTTCTCGGTCCGGCCAGCCTCACCCCCTCTGGAACCCGGTTCGCCCACTCGAAATTCAAAAGAGGCTTATTTGCCTTGCCCGATCCGTCTGTAGCCATTATGCCCATCCACCCTGCCAAATCCTGACCGCCCCCTCACCGATACCGCTCCGCCGCCGCCCGGAGTGCCTGCGCCACCCGCTCCCGCAGGTCGGCGGGTCCGATCACCTCCACCTCCGGGCCGTATTTCAGGATGTCCATCACCAATTCCTCCGGTCGGCCGTAGGGTACTTTCAGTTCGTAGCCGCCGTCGTCCAGGACGCGGCCT